>Ga0315274_10001368_pt1 | contig 37531 bp, 29 predicted proteins | sample YL17G02_20_MG_FD_203700 | JGI IMG/M metagenome (GOLD analysis project Ga0315274, IMG submission 203700) | Sediment microbial communities from Yellowstone Lake, YNP, Wyoming, USA - YL17G02_20 | ecosystem: Environmental > Aquatic > Freshwater > Lake > Sediment | place: USA: Wyoming | collected...
AATGTGCACGACTCGATGCTGCTGGAGGCAACGGTAGATGCCATCGCGCCGATTCGTCGGCCCCGGGGACGGCCTCGGAAACGACCGGCCAAGCTGGACGCGGACAAGGCATACGACTTCCCCCGCTGTCGGAAGGCATTGCGGGCTCGTGGCATCATTCCCCGCATCGCGCGTCGGGGCATTGAGTCGCGTGAGCGGCTCGGTCGCCACCGCTGGGTCGTGGAGCGCACTCTTTCTTGGATGAATCGATTTCGTCGGCTCAAGGTGCGATATGAGCGACGGCCAGACATCCATCAAGCGTTCCTCTCCTTGGGTTGTGCGATGATCTGCTGGAAGTTCGTCCAGCACAGGTTGTGTTAGGCGCTCTTAGTCCGTGAATGCCAGGATCACACCAGCCTTCTACGGAAGGCACAGCAACGGGGGGGGCGGCGCCTAGCGGGGCGGCTGTGCCCATCCGCTGGTTAGGCGGGCAACTACCGTCTCAGGCACAAGCGCATGGCTCGCTTTCTGATCTGGAGGCGATAGGTTTGGCTTGGATAATCTGGAAAGCCTGTTCGTTCTTGGCACTTTTCTTTTTCAGATCGTCCTGATCCCACATTTCGCGCCTCGAAAATGGCACCTTATTGGAATGCTACATTGCGTGCAGTTGAGAAAGGTGTCTGGACAGATGCTCAGAGGATTTCACGAGATCCACTGTCACTCGCCACCATTTCTGGTACTGGCCGTACTTGTGATGGCTGCTTCAGCTTGCAGCAGATCAACTCCAACCAAGGCGCGGCCCGGATCCAGCACAACTCCAATCGCTACTGCAGCGAGATCAGTTACCACCGGAATCGGCACACCCTCTGCCCCTACTGCAAAGACGCCCGTTACCACAAGGACCAGCGCACCTTCTACCGCCGTTGCAGGGACTCCGGTTCTTGTCAAGAACTACCAGCTTGGCTTCGTTGATGCATGCAATACTCTTTCGTTCAAGCTCGACTATCTCCACTGGGTTACTGCAAACAAAGGATACACTCTGCTCTTTGTCTATCTCATGATCCATGACAAAGACCATCCCTCATCGGCAACACCAGACTTGCCAAAAACCTCATTCTCTATTGCTGATGTCGATGGCGGGGAATACGCCGCGCTGAACTCTTCGGTAGAAGGCCACTGCGACTCAGAAGACCCAGCCCGTCAATGCGCACGATATGGGGAACCCTTCAACGTGCTTGTCTACTTTGCCGTTCCTGAGAATCTAATCAACCAACCATGGAAGTTCCTGTTCAAGGGCACTACGGCCTTTACGTTTTGGGTGGGTCAGGGCATATGTCCTTACAAGGATTGACGGATAGCGCGATGTGCCAGGCGATTTCCTCGCGCCTCGCTACCTATAGGCCGTCGGACCTGCGTCTCTGCGTCCCATCAAGTCGGGCCCTCCGCCCCATCGGCGCCGTCTTCGTTCTGCATACGGCATTGCCCGGGTACGGTGAGTACGCTGCGCGAGACGTGGCACGGGCGTAGCGTCGCTCAAGGGGCCGACACAGCCGTCTGGTTGGCGAGCAGCTCGGAAGTGCAAGGTGTCAACGGCCGGTTCTTTGAACAACGGCAGGAAGTGCCCTGCACGTTCAGAAACGTGGAAGCCGAAGACAAGTTGTGGAGCATTTGTGAAGGGCTGACCGGATCAACCTAAGCCAGCAGCAGACTAATACCGGGTTCCAGCCGACGCCGGGTTGCTTCAGAAAGCATGCCAGTCTCCTGTGGTGTTCATAGGACTTATGAGAATAGTCGTGAGTGCGGTGTAGCGGTGATTGGAGATAAGCCATGCGAAGAATAAGGAGAAAGACGATGTTCACTATCAAACATGCAAGGATTGTGCTTGTAGTTCTAGCTGCCTGGCTGACCATCTTGCTGGGAATGCCGGGGGGAACCTCCGGCGCGCGTGCTGAAGCAGGACCAAGCTGGGGGTCTTCTGCCTTGGGTAACACGTCGGCCATGGGTCTCACGTATCAGTGGCATACGTTCTATGGCATCGCTGATGCCACCAGTGAATTCCGCAGCATTGCGGTGGACGCCGCGGGCAATGTGTATGTCGCAGGATATGCCGATAAGACATGGGGCAGTCCACTGCACGCCTATAGCGGCCACAATGACGTGGTTGTGGTCAAATTGAATAGCCTGGGGGCATATCAGTGGCACACCTTCTATGGAGCCAGCCCTACTTCGACAGAGGATGGCGACGATGAGCCTGCTGGCATTGCTGTGGATGCAGACGGCAACGTTTATGTCGCGGGCTATTCGGACAGAACCTGGCAAGGCCCTGGCAATACCAGACCCCTACACGCTCACGGTGGCGACTCCGAGTACATGTTCATTCTGAAACTGAATAGCAGCGGAGCGTACCAGTGGCACACGTTCTATCAGCCCGGGCGGGCCAATGCGATTGCTCTGGATAGCGCCAGAAGCGTGTATGTCACCGGTTACTCGGCCGGAGAGTGGGGCACTCCCCTTCATTCCGCCGCCGCTAACGGGCACTTGGTTGTCCTGAAACTCAATAGCAGCGGGGCCTATCTATGGCATACCTACTATGGAGGGGGCATAGGTGCGGGCGATGAGGCCGGGTATGGCATCGTGACAGACTCCCTGAATAATGTGTATGTTACTGGTTCGGCGACCTATACATGGCAGGGAGATAGGAATGCAGCTCCTTTGAATCCCTTCAGCGGCGGAGAAGGATACAGCACCGACATCGTCGTTCTGAAGCTGAGCAATAGCGGAACCTACCAGTGGCACACATTCAGCGGGGCCAGCGGGAGCGATGATGTGGGCAGCGGCGTATCCTGGGGCGGAGGCGGCCTCTCCGTCGTGGGACAATCATTTGCCACGTGGGGCAGCCCACTCCACGCACATGCTGGCGAGGAGGATATTGCCGTACTTCGGCTAAACACCAATGGGCAACGCCAATGGAGTACCTTTTATGGTTCAAATGCTGATGACATCGGCGGTGGCATCAGCGTGGATGCCGGGGGCAACGCATACGTCGTAGGTTGGTCAGCCGGGTCCTGGCAGGGAGACGGTAACGCAAGCCCCAGCCATCCCTATAGCGGCACCGGCGTCGCCGATATTGTGGTGTTGAAGCTCAACAGCAGCGGAATATACCAGCGACACACCTTCTATGGGGCCAGCGACACCCACGACTATGGTGTCAGCATTGCCCTGGACAGCAACCACGCTGTTTTCACCACAGGGACTTCGCAATCCACCTGGCAGGGCGACCGTGGCGCCAGCCCGCTCCATCCCCATAGTGGCAACCCAAATGGAGATGGCTTTGTGCTGAAACTGTCCGACCGGATTTACAACACTTACTTGCCATTGGTAGTTAAGAATCATGCACGGAGTTGAAGCGTTCTGAGCAAACAGCTGGGCTATACGCCGCCAAGCTATGCTCGCATCGTGCGCTTCCTGTTGATCTTGTTCCACTTTGAAACCGAGGCTCAGCCCGAACTTCATCTCGATCTAGCGCTGCGGCACGGCTGAAGCGCAGGCCGTGAGTGCGCCAAGCAACCTTGGTGCCTCTGGTAAGGTGTGAGTCCTTGTGGGACAAGGTTCAGCCAACCCCGCTAGTGAGTGCTGCAGCTATGAGGAGCGGAAACCGAGCGAAATGGCTGAAGCGTATGTCGCCGGCCAGGCAAATTCACCCGCTGTAGGCGCACCTGTATTCCCACAGGAAGCTCATCACAGAACTATCTAATCCAACTTGAACGCTGGCCGAGGTCGGGCCGTCATATCCTGGCCCAGTTCGATGACCAATCCATTATCGTGTACCAGCTGAGAAGATGCGGGAGAATCTCCGTGCGAACCCGGGCAAAGCGCCGGCTTCACCCGATATCTCGCACCCCTCGATGCGCTCGTGGCTGGAAGCTCTGCCCGCAGGGCACGGCCGTGCGGCCGCGTTCGAGACGCGCCTCTGGTGGTCGCCCGGTGGCGCCACGGCGGGTATCACGCGCGGGTTGGAGCGCGCGGGATACCCCTCACTGGCCAAGGCGCAGCGCTTTGTGGTCAGGGGCGCGTACGGGCCGCTGCGCGATGGCATGTTCGCCGAACAGAATCACTTACCAGTAGTGCCCTCTTCTGTCGCGCAAAGTCACCAATACAGTCTGCAACCGAGTCCAGCCGCGCAGTTTGGCTGCCACTGAGCATTGATGTATACTATGCTGCCGTGCGTAGATTGAACAGAGGGTGTTGAACGACTTTCATGGCTGACAAGCGCGATTACTACGAAGTTCTGGGGGTTGGACGAGAGGCCAGCGCAGAGGAAATCAAAAAGGCCTACCGCCGACTCGCTCGCCAGTACCACCCGGACGTGAACAAGAGCCCCGACGCCGAGGGCCACTTCAAGGAGATCAACGAAGCCTACCAGATCCTGAGCGATCAGGACAAGCGTATCGCCTACGACCGTTTTGGGCATGCCGGCCGTGAGGGCGGCATGGGTGACATGAGCGGATTCGGTGACCTGGGGGACGTTTTTCAGAGCTTCTTTGGAGGCTTTGCCGGCACCCGCTCACGCAGAGGGCCACGTGCAGGAGAGGATCTGCGCGCCGATCTCACCCTGACGTTTGAAGAGGCTGTCTTCGGGGCCGAGAAGGAGCTCGACGTTGAGCGCTTTGAGCGGTGCCCCACCTGTGGCGGAAGCGGCGCGGAGCTTGGCTCCCAACCCATGCGTTGCCCGGAGTGTGCAGGCACAGGTCAGGTACGTCGCGTGCGGTCCTCGATCTTCGGCTCATTTGTCAACGTTTCGACCTGTCCGCGCTGTCGCGGAGAGGGCGAGATCGTCTCCAATGTGTGTCACGAGTGCCGCGGGCAGCAGCGCGTGCGCTCCAAGAAGCACCTCACCGTGTCCATCCCACCCGGAGTGGATGATGGCACGCGCATTCGGCTCGGCGGCGAGGGCAATGCGGGCCTGAACGGCGGCCCATCTGGCCATTTGTACGTCTTTCTCTCGGTCAAGCCCCACCGCCACTTTCGGCGCAAGGACAACGACATCTATCTGAACGTCAGCATCAATGTGGCCCAGGCCGCGCTGGGCGACAAAATCAAGGTGCCCACACTAGAGGGCGAGGTGGAGGTGGCCATCCCAGCGGGGACGCAGACAGGCCAGGCTTTTACCATCAAGGAACAGGGCGTTCCACACCTTCGCCGCAACGGACGGGGCGACCAGATCGTCACGGTCTTTGTCGCTACTCCCACCAGCCTTACCGCAGAACAGAGGAAGCTGCTGCGCGAGCTTTCCAAGACCCTAGGACGCGAGACGATTCCGCAGAACAGCCGCGGCCTGTTCGACAAGCTCAAAGAAGCCTTCCGCGCCTAGATGACCCTCCTTAGCGCCGCAAGGGGAATCGAGGGTGTTGAGAAGTCTCCTGTAAGATGGCGCCGCGGTGCCTACCGGCGCTTGCTGAGGGGCCCTTTGGGAAGGTCGTCCCACGCTCTCGGGATCAGGAGAAGGCTGTGAAACTGATCGAGATCAGTGTCGAAATCGATGGAGAGGCCGCAGAAGCCGTGAGCACGGTCTTCAACCAGTATGGCCAGGGCGGAACCGTCATCGAAGAGCTGCATCCCGCGGACCTGTCACTGCCACCCATTGTCAGAGCCAAGACTTTCCTGTCGGAGGAGAACCAGGCTACCCTCCCCAGGATCGAGGAGGCGTTGTGGCACCTGGGATGCATCTACCCGCTCCCGTCTCCGACCGTGCGCTGGCTATCCGAAGCCGACTGGGCCGACGCCTGGAAGGTCGGCTACAAGCCCCAGCGTATCGGGCGCCGCATACGCATCCAGCCCTCGTGGCAGCCGTGCGAGCCCAGCGCGGACCAGATCGTGATCGAGCTCGACCCCGGTCTGGCCTTTGGCACCGGGTTGCATCCCTCGACACGCCTTTGCCTGCTCGCGCTGGAGGATTGTGCGCAACCAGGTCAGCGCGTGCTCGACGTGGGCACGGGGTCTGGCATCCTTTCCATCGCCGCTGCCAGGCTGGGCGCTGGCAGCATCGTGGCCATCGACATCGATGACTTGGCGCTGCAGGTGGCACGCGAGAACATTGCGCGCAACGGCGTGCAGGCGTCCATCTCCTTGTCCAAGGCTTCGCTGACGCCGCCAACTACCTGCGACTGGCCGGTGCCCAATGGTCGGGTGGAGGTTTTCAACGCCGATGGGCAGTGGAGCGGCGCCTTTGACCTGATCGTGATGAACATCCTGGCGGAGGTGATCGCTGGCTCGGCCAAGGAGCTGGCGCGCTGTTTGGCGCCGGATGGCACGTTCATCCTGGCCGGCATCATTCAGGCCAGAGAAGCACTGGTGCGAGAGGCCCTGGCCGAGGCAGGGCTGGACGTGCGCAGGCGGCTCGTGCAGAAGGACTGGGTGGCCCTGATCGGAGGAAAGGAGAGAGCGCACAGCGATACAGCGACTGCGTCCTAGCGCCGCAAGCGCCTTGTGTCGCCCTGCGCATACAGCATGCATCGCTTCTTTGTCCCGCCCAACTGGATAGAAGGTGACGCAGTGACCTTGAGCGGCGCGGTTGTGCACCAGATCCGCGACGTGTTGCGTCTCGGGCCCGGCGACTCCATCATCGTGCTGGACGATTCGGGCTGGGAGTACGCCGCCCGTCTCCTGACGGTGAAGCGCGAGGAGGCCAGCGGGCTGATCGAAAGCAAGCTTCTGGCCCACACGGAACCGAGGGCCAAATTGACGCTGTACCAGAGCTTGCTCAAGGGGCAGAGTTTCGAGTGGGTGCTGCAAAAGGGCACCGAGTTGGGCATCGTCGAATTCGTGCCGGTCGTCTCTGAGCGCTGTGTGATTGCCAATGTGGACGACGTTAGCAGGACCAGGCTGGAGCGTTGGCAAAAGATCATTGTGGAGGCTGCGGAGCAGTCGCATCGCGGCCGTCTGCCACGCCTGCAGTCTCCCTTGTTGTTCCCGCAGGCCTGTGAGCGAGCGCGCAACGCAGACCTGGCCGTCATACCCTGGGAGGGCGAGAAAACGCGCGCCTTGCGTAGTATGCTCGTGGACTGGGATGGCGCGACTCCCAAGGTGCAGGGCAAGGCGTCCGTCATCCGCCGACCGTTCTCGATCAGCATCTTTGTCGGTCCGGAGGGCGGCTATGCCACGCGCGAGGTCGACCAGGCGTTGCACTACGGCGTCGCTCCAGTCAGCCTGGGACCGCGCATCCTGCGCGCCGAGTCGGCAGCCCTTGTGGCTGCCACGATCGTCTTGTACCAGTTGGGAGATCTCTAGCAGAGCCTAGATTGGAGCCTATGGGCCGTGTGTATGTCGCTGTTGACATCGAGACCACGGGTCTGGACGCAGAGCGCGATGGGATCACCGAAGTCGGGGCAGTCAAGTTCCGCGATGAGCAAGTGCTGGACACCTGGTCGTCGCTGGTCAATCCGCAGCGCCCGATTCCCTACAAGATACAGAAGCTAACCGGCATCAAGCCACAGGACGTCGAACATGCGCCTAGCCTTGCGGCGGTCATCCCGCAACTGGCCCGCTTCCTGGGAGAACACTCCATCGTGGGCCATAACGTGGGCTTCGAGTCGTCCTTTCTGCGCTGGCACGGCGTTATGACACACAATCCACTGGTCGACACCTTTGAGCTGGCGCGCATCCTGTTGCCTCAGTCCGGCAGCTACAGCCTTTCCACCCTCATTCGCCTTCTGGGCATCGAGTTCCAGGATCACCACCGCGCCCTCCCCGACGCCGTGGCGGCGAAGGACCTTTTCCTGGCCCTCGTCGAACGTGGACTGCAGATGGACCTGGGCGTATTGCAGGAGGTCAACCGCATCGCGGCGCGCAGCCAATGGCCTCTGCGTCAGTTCTTCCTGGACATCGAGCGCGAACGGGCGCGCACTGCCTTCACCAGCAATATCCGGGAGCAGCTCCTGGCCAAGGGCAATCTGGATGGCGCGGCGCTGGGTCTCGTGTTGGACCGCAGGGAGCACGTCGAGCCGCTGCGCCCCACACCCCAAAAGATTCCGCTCGATGAGCAAGAGCTGGTCGACATGCTGCTGCCGGGCGGGCTGTTGTCACAGGGCTTCCCCGGCTACGAGCACCGCCCGCAGCAAATCGAGATGCTGCGCATGGTGACGCGAGCCTTTAACGACGGCGGGCAAATCCTGGCAGAGGCCGGCACTGGCATCGGTAAGTCGCTTGCGTATCTGCTGCCTGCGATTCACTTTGCCGTGCGCAACGGACGCCCGGTAGTTGTGTCGACCAACACCATCAACCTGCAGGACCAGCTCTTCCACAAGGATATTCCGGACCTGCAAAAGCTGCTGGGCCTCGAGTTCCGCGCGGCACTGCTCAAGGGGCGCAGCAACTACCTCTGTCTGCGACGGCTGGCCGTCTTGCGCCGCAACGAGTCGCTAGAAACAGACGAGGTGCAGTTGCTGGCCAAAATCCTGGCTTGGCTGCCTACGACCGAAACCGGCGACTCGGCCGAGCTTTCGCTGCGCGATCAGGAATTCCCCATGTGGAGTAAGATCCAGGCCGAGCAGGAAACCTGCCTGGGCGAGCAGTGCCCGCACCGGCGCAAAGGGCGCTGCTTCCTGTACCGCGCGCGGCGCAACGCCGAGGCCGCGCACATCATCGTGGTGAACCATGCCCTGCTCCTGTCGGACATGATGGTCGCCAACCGCGTCCTGCCAGAGTATCATCATCTCATCGTCGACGAGGCCCATCATCTCGAGGCACGCGCCACAGAGCAATTGGGCTTTGCCGTAGGCCGCAGCCAGGCCTACTTTATGCTGGTGGGGTTGGCACAGCCGACTTCTACGGGGCAATACCGGGGGTTCCTGCCTACAATCCCGCAGCATTTCCATGGCAGCGCTGTCGCGCCTCAAGTCCAGAAGCAGATCAGCGTCTATCTCTCCAGTCTGGAGAACTCGGTCGAGGACGCCGCCAAAGCAGTCAACGCGTTTTTCGATGGCCTGGTCGCCTTTGTCAACGACACTCTCACACCAGGTTATGAACAAGGCAAATCCGTCTACGACCGTCATGTGGAGCTGGCAGAGGGCGTGCGCATCCAGCCAGACTGGTCCCAGGTCGAGATTCTGGCCGAAGACCTTGACTGCGCCCTGCTCAAGGTGGTGCAGGGCATGCAGAAACTGCATGAGGGGCTGTCGGCGCTGGACGACCAGGAGATTCTGAACTACGATGACCTGCTGCAGGAAGTCCGATCGCGGCTGGAGCACGTCAAGGAGGCGCAGGAACACGTGCGCGACATCATTAACGAACCCAAGCCAGCGGGCATCTACTGGCTGAGCATTCGCGCCAGGGACAATGAGATCATGCTGCACTCGGCACCACTGCATGTGGGCCCGCTGTTGGCACAGAACCTGTTCCCGAGGCTGGACACACTGGTGTTGACTTCGGCTACGCTGTGCACTGCACGCGAGTTTGGCTTCATTCGCGAGCGTCTGGGGCTCAAGGATGCCGATGCGTTCACGGTGGATTCCCCGTTTGACTATGTGAACTCGACGCTGCTTTACCTGCCGACGGACATGCCGGAACCCGTCCAGACCAGCTACCAGAACACCGTAGGCAAGTCCATCACTGATTTGTGCCTGGCCACGGGCGGACGTGCGCTGCTTCTCTTTACCTCACACCGTCAGTTGCAGGCCACCTACCGTGCCATTGCTCGGCCGCTGGAGGAAGCGGGTATTGCGGTCTACGGGCAGGGGCTGGATGGCTCGCGGCGACAACTGCTGGAGAACTTTAAGACGACGCCGCGCTCTGTGCTGCTGGGCACGCGCAGCTTCTGGGAAGGCATCGACGTGGTGGGGCCGGCATTGAGCTGTCTGGTCATTGTGCACCTGCCATTCTCTGTGCCGACCGATCCGGTGTTCGCCGCGCGCAGCAGAACCTTTGACAACCCGTTCGAGGAGTATGCCGTGCCGGAGGCCGTGTTGCGATTCAGACAGGGGTTCGGACGCCTGATTCGCAGCTATGCCGACCGAGGTATTGTAGTCGTGCTCGACAGGCGTATCCTGAGCAAAAGCTACGGCCTGGCCTTCCGCAACTCACTGCCCGAGTGCACAGTGTGCAAAGGCACGCTCAAGGACCTGCCGGCCAAGGCCGCACAATGGATTGGGCGAGGCGGGGACTGAGACGGCCGAGGTAGCAGCTCGGACCGAGGGTGGCGCGACATGCAGCTTGCAGCGGCTGCGTCCCTAGAACGCCGTAGACATGGCGGCCTGCCGGGTCAGGGGCAGGTTGGGCGCGTGCGCCAGGGAACGCTCCTTGGCCAACTTCCAGGAGACGACTTCCAACACAGTGCTCAGTTGGAATGGCTTGAAGATTACCGGGGCGCCCGTGGTGTTCAGGAAACGCTGTGTCGACAAATTGGCAATGTCCCCGGTGCAGAAGATAACCCGCTTGCTCAGCCGCGGGTAGGAATTGCACAGCTCACAATAGAATGCCTCACCACTCATGACCGGCATGCGGATATTCGTAACGATCAGGTCAAAGTCCTGCGCCGACACCTTATCCAGTGCAAGCTGACCGTTGCAGGCCGTTTCAACGTTGTAGCCCGCGATTCCCAGTGTGCGCGCCAGGATGTCCAAGATATCCTGCTCGTCATCGACCAGCAGGATCTTGCTTTGCATCGATGCGCGGCAAGACGGTTTCAGGAACGATAACGATTCTTTGACGGTCTCCGCTAGACCCATTCGACCTCGTGTTCGTTCATCCATACGATGAGTTGCTCGGCGAACTGCTCGATCGACGTGGCGCGTATGGCCGCGATGTCCCTCAGCTCGCTGGCGTCCAGCTTGAACTGCGCCAACGCCCGTCTGGGGTTCTTGAGAAGCGTGCTGCGGAAGCCATCATCAATGACTGCCGTGCCAATGATTTGCGAAAGAGATGCCGTTGTCATCCTCTGCTCCGATTCTTCTCACTCTAGATGTTGCTTCCTGTGCTGTGTCATTGTGTTCTGCAGCAACACGAATGCGCCGAGAGCTACGCATACGTCGCCGATGCTAAACACACTGGGCACAGGAAATGGACGGGAGAACACAAAGATGTCAGACAGAAACCAGAGCCTGGTTTCACGTGCCAACAGAATGATGTCTTTGCTGCTGTAGAGCCGCATACCCGATGTCAGTTCGGGTGCCAGGTGAACCAATCCCGCTCTGGTGATTGCCTCTGGTGTGACGGGCATCCACCCTCCGTTGGCTACCATAACCAGCAGGTTCAGCAGCAAACCCAGCCCGATCCACTGGATGCCCTCTGTGCGTCGGTTGGCCCATAGGACCGCCAGGAGCAGCGCGTAGGATCCTATGAACAGGGACTCTTCCCAGCCCCATACTCCGACTGTCTTGCGCACGGGCGTCCGATAGATGAAGAGCGCCTGCACCATGAACGCAGCTACCGCCAGCGCGCTCCACCGCACCGAAAGCGATCCTAGTGCGGAGAATCTGCCGCCTCGCAGTCTGGCTATCACGATAGAAGCCACGATCAAAACTGCGAGGATCATCCCGGGCTGAGTCTTCCTGACACCACTCTCAGGCTGTGAAGGTACACAACAAGAAGACTAGGGCCCGCCCGCGCTGCCGCCACCGAACGCCACAGGAGCACCGCCACCCAGCACGATGGCCGCAACAACCAGCACGACCCAAATCAGACGCACCGTGTTAGCATTCGCGAACTTGTAGATCGTAGGCTGAAGGTTCTTCATTCTGGTTCCTCCCCGAGTTTCTGGCTGTGTTGGTCAGCGCAGATCGTTCATCTCTTGCTGACGTGCTCTATACTACAACAGCCTGCTTTCGGAAGTGCTTACATGGACGCCCTGTTTGGTAACAAGTCGGTTACAAACTGGCATCTTGGGAGGTATCCCCAGTCTACAACTCTGCGGTGAGGTGGGGGCGAGCCTACGCCGGCCCGATCTTACCCTGCAAGATCTGCTCGTAGAGCGCGGTTGTCTCTGGGGCCGGCTCTGCCCCCAGCTCTCTCTCCAGGAACTCGGCCAGCCGATGGTAGCTCTTGAGAGCTTCACTGCGCTTGTCTAGCAAGGCCTGGCAGCGCATGATCTCCCGGTGTGCGTTCTCCTGGTAGTTGTCCTTCTCCAACACCTGTTCGTAGTGTCGAATCGCCTGGCGGTAGTTGCCCTGTTCGGTGCAATACTGGCCCAGGTGCTGCAGAGCAGCCAGGTACTGCTGCTGCAAAGCTTCCTTTTTTGCTACACACCACTCGTGACCTGCCCCTTGGTCCTCGACGAAATCCCCGCGGTAGAGCACGACTGCGTCTTGGTAGTACTGTGCGCCCTTGGCGCGCTCGGCCGGCCAGACGGCCTTGGCCTTCTGAATGGCTTTCTCAAACTCCTCTACGTCAAACCAGTAGTTGATGCGCCGGTTAAAGTAGTATTGATCGTTCTCGTAGATGACGCAGTCCGGTTGCGCCAGCGCGCGCCGCAACCGGTACACCGCCACGTGAAACGACGAACGCAGCTTAGCCGGAGACATCTCGGGCCACAGGTCGTTGCTGATCTGATCCTTGCGCCGCTGCTTGTAAGTCAGCAGGTAGAAGAGCAATTCTTTGGACTTGGCCATGCCCCACTCGGCATTGCCGATCAACTTGTCACCGCGCAGAACGCGGCCCTCTCCCAGCGCATAGATGCGCAGGAGGGGTTGCACGACAACCGGTTCAACCTGGGGAAGTGGCTCTGAACCTGGCGCTGCGACCATGTTGACCCTGCGCAGCAGGTCCCCAATCAGAGTATCACTCATGCTCTTGGCAGCAGCGTACTCGAGCACGGGTCGCGTCTCCCTGGCCACTGGAACCAGAAACTGGTGGTAGCCCAACTCCAGCAGGCACTGGAGCACTACCTGCAGGCAGTCAAGCGCATCCTGAAGACGGCCGGCGACATGGTAGGCCTGGGCCAGGTAGAGGCTGGTCTTGGCCAGTTCACTTTTGGCATTGCTGCGCAAGAAGATGTCGCGGGCATGCAGCAGGTACTCCTCTGCCTGACCGATGTTGCCTTGCTGATAGCTGATCACGCCCAGAGAGATCTGGTACAAGCCCATCTCATAGACAGCGTCTCGCTCGCGTGCTCGCTCGTAGGCCTGGCGCACAAAATCGAGGCCGCGCGCGGCGTCACCCATCAGACGGTAGACGTTGCCCAGGGCATCCAGCAAATAGCTGATGATAAAGGCCTCGCGTGACTGTCTCGCGGCTTGTAGCCCCTCTTCATATGCCTTCAGAGCCTCGGAGTATGCGCACTGATCGCGGCGGATGTCTCCGATGCCCGCCAGGTTAAAGGCGATGGCGCGGTCCAGGCCGGCCTTCTTGGCCTGGTTCAGACCGACCTCGTAGAGTTGCAGCGCCTCGCCATATTCGCCGCGGCGATAGTGTCCGTCGGCGATGTTGTTCATGATCAGGGCCACCATGCCGATGTTGCCAGCTCTCTCCCAGATTTCGAGCGCCTGGCGAAAGTGCAGTTCAGAACCTGTGAGGTTGCCGGCCAGCCTCAGGGTGGCCCCCAGGTCATTGTGCACGTAGCCCATGTTTTTGGTGTATCCCATCTGGTCATACATGCTGAGCGCTTGCCGCAGCTCCGTTTCTCCCTCAGCGAGGTTCCCCAGACGCGCCTGGCAGTTACCAATCTGCCTATGAGCAGAAGCCAGCACCTGCACAACATCCGTTTGCTCTGCAGTACCTTGCACCAGCGCGATCGCTTGCTTGCAGGCATCTATGGCTTCCCTAAACTCGCTCTGAAAGCGCAGAACAGCGCTTTTCTCTACCAATGTCTGAGCCTGGTTCATGGTATCACCGCAGCGCGCGAACTCGGCGTAAGCGCGATCGAACATCGCGGCGGCCTGATCCAACTGGCCGACCTCGGAATGGATTTTGGCGCGGAAGAACAGCAGGTGTGGCCTGACCTGCACCATCTCTGCTGGCAACGCGTCGATCCAGCGCGCCAGAGTCTCCATCTTGCCCGCGTCGTAGGTTTGCGCCGCGATCTCCAGAATGGCCTCTACAGCACCGGCGTGATCGGCCGCCGTCAGATAGTGCTGGATGGCCTGCTCGACCGAGCCGCTCTCGCGCAGCAACCGGGCGGCCTTGAGGTTCAGCGGGCGCACCTGATCCGGCTTTTCTTCTTGGAGTTTGGTCAGAAGGAATTCGCGGAACAGATGGTGATAGCGGTACCACCGCTCTTCCTCGCGCTCCAGCCTGCTCACGAACAGGTTCTGGTCTTCCAGCATCTTGAGCATCTCGCGCGAGTTGCTGATCGCGAGCAGCTCATCGCACAGCAGCGGGTTCATTTCCTCCAGGATGGACGTGGACAGCAAAAAGTCGCGCACGGCAAGCGGTTGTTGGCTGAAGACCTCATTTACCAGATACTCGTAGACTTGGCTGTCGGAGCCCTGGATGCGGATGATGCCTTCAAAGAGGCCCTTCCACATGGTGTGCGTGGTCAGCAGGATGCCGGTGATCCAGCCTTCTGACTTTTCTGCCAGCTCCCTGGCTGCCGCTTCGGGCAGGCGCTGGCCATAGTTCTGCAAGAGCAGGGCTTGGATCTCTTCGGCCGTGAAGCGCAGGTCTTCGACGCCCAGACCGGCGATCTGCTGGCGAGCCGTCAGCAGGGCCAGGCCACGCGGCGTCAGGGTGGGGATGGCGCGGCTGGAGATGATAAAGTGGCAGTTCTCTGGCAGGTGCTGGATCAAGACGTCCATCACCAGGTTCACGGCGTGGCTGTGGTCCACGATGTGATAGTCATCGATCACCACGATGAAGTAATCTGGGATGGTCTCGTAGATCTCGTTGACCAGGGTTCCAACGAACAGGGTAAGATCAGAGAGTACTTCGCTGCTCTGCAACAGCCGGCGTGAAGTCTGCCCGAATTTGGGAAAATGCTGGCTGATGGCGGCAATCAAATAGTCGAGGAACACGCGGGGATCGCTGGCGGATTCCATCATAGAAACCCAGCACACCGGCAAGTCCGTGTCGTTGGCATAGTCAGTCAGCAGCGAGGTCTTGCCATAGCCGGCAGAGGCAGAAATCAGCAACAGCTTGCGGTCGATGTTCTCGTGGATAAAGTCGACCAGGCGGGGACGATGCAGGAGATCGGCCCGCTTCCTGGGAGTGAGGACCTGAGTTATGATGAGCGGAGAAGGAGTGGCCACACCTGCTGCCATCCTGACTTGTACCAAGTCATGACTCTGGATGCCAAATTATAGCACAAAGCGGCGGCAAATCCTAGCTGACCAGCGCCTGAGGGCGAATTGACGGCACGTGTGATTGCCCTATAATGCCGGTGCCATGGAATCCCCTTTTCTGCAAGCGCACGGCATTCTCCAGTACATCGGGCTGTTCCTGAGTGGAGTGTGTCACCAGCTCCCGGAGCATTCCCTCATCTTGGCAGGAAGACAGATCCCGCTGTGTGCACGCTGTAGCGGAACCTACCTGGGTGCCCTGCTAGGTTTGTGCAATCTGTGGGCAAGGGGCCGGGCCAGGGCCAGCCACCTGGCTCCAGGGCGTGTACTCGCGGTGTTGGCCGCATTCAGCGCACTGTGGGCTGTGGATGGTCTGAATTCCTACTACCAGTTCCTCACGGGCAGTGTGGCGCTGTACACCGCCAGCAATTTGTTCCGTCTCGCGACGGGCATGGGCACCGGGCTGGCACTCAGCCTCGTCATCGCCCCCATGTTCAACTTTACCTTCTGGCGTGAGCCAGACCCAAGACGCGTCATTAACGGTCTCGGAGAGCTGGCGGCTCTTGTGTTGCAGGTGGCGGGTGTGGTGCTCTTGCTGCAAACCAGGGCCGGCTTTCTATTCTACCCGCTGCTGGCGGCGGACACCTTGAGCGTGCTGCTCGTGCTCGCCGTCGTGAACAGCATGATCGTGGTCATCTTGCTGCACCGGGAGAACACCGCGGAACGGTGGGCGCAGGCCCTCCTGCCGCTCCTGCTGGGGTCACTGCTCACTCTCGTCGAGGTAGGAGGCATCGCGCTCTTGCGCTACTGGCTCAGCCCCTGGCTAGTGCCACCCACAATAGGCTGAGCACTCCCAGAACCCTCCCCATCGGGTACAGCACGCCCTGCTGCGAGGCAGATGCAGCGCGAGGTTTCGGCCTGGGTTTTGGGGCAATCCTGATTCTGTAGTATACTAGCGACAGTCAATCCCTCACGCTAGGAGGTCCAGATGAAGTTTTCTTGTCTGCAAGAGAATCTCTCCAAGGGCTTGGCCATTGTGAGCAGGGCTGTCGCCACGCGCAGCACGTTGCCCGTGCTCTCCAACATCCTCATCGCCACGGACGAAGGCCGCCTGAAGCTATCCGCCACCAACCTGGAGATGGGCGTCAACTGCTGGATCGGGGCCAAAGTGGAAGAGGACGGGGCCACAACGGTGCCAGCACGCCTGCTGACCGACTTTGTCAATTCGCTGCCGCCAGAGCGCATCGACATGCAACTAGTGACCCGCACCCAGACTCTCAACCTGCGCTGCGCCAACTACGAGGCCAACATCAAGGGTATTGACGCGCAGGAATTCCCTCTCATTGTCGCATTGAGCGAGGACTCGAGCGTTCCATTGGAGCCAGAGATCCTGCGAGAAATGATTGGCCAGGTCTCGCTAGCCGCTGCCGTAGACGACAGCCGGCCGGTACTGACCGGGGTTTTGGCCGACATGTCTGGCACACGCTTGACCATGGCGGCCGCGGACGGCTTCCGCCTTTCTGTGCGCAGCGTGGAGCTGGCCAACCCAGTGCCCTCCGCAGCCAGTGTGATCATCCCGGCGCGAGCTTTGCAGGAGTTGGCACGCATCAGCGCAGAGGAAAGCGGCACCATTCGCATGACCATCGCACCCAACCGCAGCCAGGTCTTTTTCCGCATGACTGACATCGACCTGATCTCCCAGTTGGTGGAGGGCAACTTCCCGGACCACAAGCAGATCATACCCAAGAGCTACTCCACACGCACCGTGGTAGACGTTGCCAAGCTGCTGAGCGCCGTCAAGATCGCTTCCTTCTTTGCGCGCGATGCGGCCAATGTGCTCAAGCTACAAATCACGCCCGGAGCTCAGGGCGTGGGCGGCAAACTGAACGTCACGGCGACCAGCGCCGAGGTGGGCGACAACGTGAGTGAGATCGAAGCCGCCGTCGAGGGCCCCGCGATTGAGATCGCCTTCAACGCCAAGTACCTGATCGAAGTGCTGAGCGTGATCAATACGCCGCAGGTAGCTCTGGAGACTTCGGCCTCGTCAAGTCCCGGTGTGCTCAAGCCCGTGGGCGATCAGGATTTTATTCACGTCATCATGCCCATGCACATCGCGCACTAGGAGCGGCAGTCAGCAACCACTTCGTCTCCGCCTAGCCTTGTCGACTAGACAAGGCGAAGCGAACGGCAAAGAGACGTCCCCCTGGAGCGTGTCGTTCCATTCTCCCTTGGCCGATCCAGCAAGAGGGTGGTGCATGCCTACCAAGGACAGACGACAACCCAAGCGCGTGATCAACAGTGTCGCGCCCATCCGCATTTGCGACAACGGGGGCTGGACCGACACCTGGTTCGCCCAATACGGCAAGATCTTCAACATCGGAGTGTACCCCTACGTTGAGGTGCAGATCGAGGTCTACCCCTACGAGCGCGGGGAGGACCGCATCATCCTGTATGCCGAGAACTATGGCCAGCGCTACGCCGTGCACCAGGCACAACCAGGCTGGGACCGTCACCCGTTGTTGGAAGCCGCCATCGAGCGCATGCGCGTGCCACAGGAGTACTCCATCCAGGCTACCATCTACTCCGAAGCGCCCAGTGGCTGCTCGACCGGCACGTCGGCTGCCGTAGCTGTGGCGCTTATCGGAGCGCTGGACCGGCTCACCCCGGGGCGGCTAAGTCCACATGAGGTGGCCTACACGGCGCACGCGGTCGAAGTGGAGATGCTCAAGCAACAGTCGGGCATCCAGGACCAACTCTGCTCAGCCTACGGTGGCATCAACTTGATCGAAATCCGCAGGTACCCCTATGCGTCGGTTTCACCCATCCAGGTGTCAAACGAGACCTGGTGGGAGTTGGAGCGTCGATTGGTGCTGGTCTACCTGGGCAAGTCTCACGACTCGTCGAAAGTACACGAAAAGGTCATTGCGGAACTGCAGAACGAGGGGCCCGACTCCCCGCGCCTGCAGGCCCTGCGTCTGACCGCTGAGAAATCGCGCGATGCCGTCTACGCTGGGGACATGCAGGGGTTGGGCCGCGCCATGATCGAGAACACCGAGGCCCAGGGCCGCCTGCATCCGCACCTGGTCAGCCAAGACGCTCAACAGGTGATCGAGGTCGCCAGTGCCTTTGGGGCCGTGGGCTGGAAGGTCAACGGCGCGGGCGGGGAGGGCGGCTCTCTGACCATTCTGTGTCCAGCCCAGTCCTACATCAAGCGCGAGATGGTCCGCAGCATCGAAGCCGCCAACCCACTTTTCAAGAACATCCCCATCTACCTGTCGCGCTTTGGGCTGCGCACCTGGGAGCACAACGGATGAGACTTGGACCCGACAGGTCTTGGCTATGACTGCGGGAAAAGCCGGCTTGAGAGCTCTGGAGCGTAGCGCGCCACCATGTCAGCGCTGACCGCGCCCGCCTTGCTGATCTCGCCGTACAGCGTGCCGCTGCGGCGCATCGTGCGGCGCCCGGTTTGCAGGTCGAGGTCGATCAGGCCAAAGCGCGCGCCAAAGCCCTCTTTCCACTCAAAGTTGTCCACCAGCGACCAGACATAGTAGCCCTTGACCGGCACGCCCTCGCTCAGAGCACGGTGCGTGGCCGCCAGATGGGTCAACAGCATCTCTGGCCGCATCGCGTCGTTGTTGTCGGGGATGCCGCTCTCGGTCACATAGATTGGCTTGCCGTAGCGCTGCAGGCGCTTCAGAAAACGGTACAGGCCTTCTGGATAGACCTCGCCCCAGCCCTCGAGACTCCACTTGGAGCCCGGTGTTAGCAGACGCCTGCCAAAGAGCGCACCGGGCTGCGAGATGTCAAAGCTCACCATGTCGCGATAGTAGTAGTTGAGGCCAATGTAGTCCTGGGAGTCGACCAGCTCAGGGATGCGAGTGCCCAGGCCGAGTGGGAAGCGCAGCACGCCATCCACTGGAGGTGCCAGGGCAACCTCATTGAAGAGTCGATCCTGGACGCCGGCTGCCCAGCGGTCCAGGCTCGAGTCGGGCTTCAGAGGGTCGAAGACACGCAAGTGCTGCGCCAGTCCAACGCGAGCCCTGGGTTGCAGCCGGTGAATCGCACGGTATGCAAAGGCGTGGGCCACCAACTGATTGCGAATCACACGAAAGCAGGCCTGCATGTCGCGCTTCTCCGGTGGCCAGAGCCCCAGCAAGTACGATTCCATGGCATACACATTGGGTTCATTGATTGTGCACCAAAAATCCACCAGGTCGCCGCACGCCTCGACCACCTTGGTGGCGAAACGCTCAAAGGAGCGAATCGCTGACTCGTTTTCCCAGCCCCCTTTCTGGACCAGCCAGGACGGGCTGACGAAATGAAAGAGCGTCACCAGCGGTTCGATGCCGCGTGACCGCAGGGCGCTGAACATCTCGCGGTAGCGCGCCAACGCCTGGGCGTCCCACTCACCCTCGCGCGGCTCGACGCGGCTCCAGTCCACCGACATGCGTAGCGCGTTCTGCCCCATCGCCTGTGCCAGGTCGAAATCCTCGACGTAGCGACCGGCCCACCACTCACAGGCCCGGCCTGCATTGGTGCCATCTTTGACTTTGCCCGACATCTGCTCCCAGGCCCACCAGTCGTTGTCGGCAGGCTGGCCTTCGACCTGATGCGCAGCCGTAGCCGTGCCCCAGCGGAAATCGGACGGGAAGCACAGCATGGGGATGTTCGTCATGGGTAGATCCTCTCCAGAAGACGGGGGAAGGCAATCGTCTCGCGGATGTTATGGATGCCGCAGATCCAGGTCACGGTGCGCTCCAGTCCCAGCCCGAAACCCGAGTGGGGCACCGAGCCGTAGCGCCGCAGGTCCAGGTACCATTCGTAGGCCTCTCGATTGAGGTGATGACTCTCGATGCGCTGCTCGAGCAGTTCATAGCTGGCCGTCCGCTGCCCACCGCCGATGATCTCACCATACCCCTCGGACGCCAACAGGTCCACCGAGAGGCACACGTCGGGGCGCAGCGGGTCCGCCTCCATGTAGAAGGCCTTGAAGGCAGTCGGATAGTGGTGCACGAACACGGGCCGGTCAAAGTTCTCGCCAATTGCGGTCTCGTGGGGCGCGCCAAAGTCATCTCCCCATTTGAACTCGATGCCCTTCTCGTTCAGCAGCTTGACGGCCTCGTCGTACGTGATGCGCGGAAAGGGCGGGAGCACCTTCTGCAGGCGTGAGGTGTCTCGACCCAGCACCTTGAGCTCTTCGGCACAGTTCTGGAGCACGGTCTGCACGATGTGGCTGACGAACTGCTCCTCCACTTCCATGCAACCCGCCAGGTCCACGTAGGCCATCTCGGGCTCCACCATCCAGAACTCCATGAGGTGGCGGCGCGTCTTGGACTTTTCGGCGCGGAAGGTTGGACCAAAGCAATACACCCTGCCAAAGGAGCCAATCGTGGCCTCGTTGTAGAGCTGGCCGCTCTGGGCCAGGTATGCCTTGGCGCCGAAATAGTCCGTCTCAAAGAGGGTCGTGGTGTCCTCGCACGAAGAGGGGGTCAGAATGGGCGTGTCCACGTTCACGAAGCCGTGCTCGTCCAACCAGCCTCGAATGGCTTTGATCACCTCCGCGCGCACGCGCAGGATGGCGTGCTGCTGCGCAGAACGGATCCAGAGGTGGCGCTGCGGCATCAAGAACTCGATGCCGTGCTCCTTGGGTGTGATGGGATAGTCCTGGGTCAACTGTACGATCTCCAGGCCCGTCAGCGACAGCTCAAAACCGCCGACCGCGCGCGCATCGGCCCGGACTTTGCCCGTCACGACGACCGACGATTCCTGTGTCAGTTTCAGCACGTCGGCAAAGATCTCGGGGCTCACGTCGCGCTGGAAGGCCACGCACTGCACCACGCCCGTGCCGTCGCGCAGCAGCACAAACTGGAGTTTGCCCTTGTCGGTGCGGTCGTAGACCCATCCCTTGACCGTGATTTCTTTCCCTACGTGGGCAGCGATGTCCTTGATGTAGACCCATTCACCCATAGAGCACCTCCTGAAGATCATAGCAGGCCAAGACCGGCGACGCTGGCCGTTCGCTTCGGGAAGACGAAGCTGAATGCGGTCGCCCGACCCTGTGCGACGGTGGTCGAATTCTAGCCGCAAAGGGGGGTGTCGTCAAGAAGGAGAAGAAATGAACGGTAGGCGCTTGCGCAGCCGGGCTGGCAACAACTGCACGACCAATGCCACGTCCGGCTGGCGGAACGTGCCCAGCACGACCAACGCGGTCACGTAGACCACGGCACCCACCGGCACGGTGAGCAATGCCGTCGTGTGACGCAGCAGCCACAGCATGACGGCCATGACGAGCGAGGCCACGCCAGGGCGCCAGAACACGTCCAGCCACGGCAACGTGGTGAGGTTCTTGCGCACACAGTAGTAAAAGGGGATGAAGAGCGCCACTTCTGAGAGGGCGGTCACGGCAGCAGCGGCCACGTAGCCATAACGGGGGATGAGGAGCACGTTGGCTGCGATGTTAAAGACAGCACCCAGCACAAACGCCCTGGTCAAAAAGCTTTGCTGCTGAATCGCGATCAGGACATACTGCGTCACGCTGTTGATGAAGCCAAACGGCATGTACCAGATCAACAGTTGCAGCGCGATCATGGAATGCGGCAAGTAGGCCGAACCCGCCAGGATCAGAATCAGATCGCGCGCAATGAAGGTTGTTCCCACCGCAATGGGCAGCGCCACCATGATCAGCACCTTGACAGAAAGAACGTAGGCGCGCCCCAGCGAGTCGCGCCTGGACTCGGCGAGACGCGAGATCAGGGGGAAGATGGCCATGGTAAAGTAGGACGGGATGATGTCCAGGGCGCGAATGTAGCGGTAGGCCGCCCCATAGTAGCCCACCTCCACATCGCCACGCAGGGGGCGCAGCACAAGCACGTCCACCTGGAAGAACACCTTGGCCAGCAGATTGTTGACCATCAGCGGCAGTGAGTCGCGGGCCATGTCGCGTGCAAAAGGCGCATCGAATTCGGCCTTGGGCCGGAAGAACATGCGCCTGGCCAGGACTGCGAGAATCACCATCGTGCTGATGTTCACCAGCAGCGTAGTGGCCGCCAAACCCACGAATCCATAGCCCAGCAGCAATACCAGGGTCCCCAGGGTGACGCGCAGGACTGTGGTCACCGACGTGATGGCGGCTGGATACTCCATCTTCTCATAGGCATAGAAGACTGCGCTCAAGGAATCCGAGACCAACGAAGGGATCAAAGCGAGAAAGAAAAAGACGATGGCCAACACCGTGTCCTCGCTCAGGCCAGAGAAGCGCACATAGGCATAGGTCACCGCGCCCAGCACCGGTACGGAAGCCAGCCACACCAGCAGACGCAAGACCACGCTATTGCTCACGTAGCGGTTGGCTTGTTCACGCTGCTTGGACATCTCGCGCGTGATCAGGGCCCCCAGGCCAAACAGGACTACGGTCTCAAAGTAGCCGATGAAACTGACCGCAAACCCGAAACGCCCCGCGCCCTCCGGGGCCAGGATGCGCAGAGAGAGCATGGCAAAGGCCATGTCGATCACGCGATTCAGGAGCGAGAGCGCCATGGGCGTCAGCGCATTCTTGGCCACGCGCTTGACCTCGGGCTCTCCCTCTGCGCCGTGGTAGACGCGTCGCCAGAGCCAGTAGCTGAGCAGCAGGAGCAGAATCACGCCCGCGACAAAACTGATGAACAAGCCCAGCTTGAACGACAGGGGCGAGTACTTGAAGCGCACCGTGTGCTGCCCCGGTCCCAAGGCCACGGCACGCAGGGTGCCATCCGCACGATACAGGGGGATCTCCTGCTCGGACTGCCCTGGCTGTGTGTCGTAGGCCTTCCAGCCCGAGAACCAGTTGTCGGCTAGGACCAGGTAGCCACCCCGCGAGAGCTGCGCTTCGATGATCACTTCGTCGAGGCCGTAACTGGTGACCTGGACCGGCTCCCATCCATCGGTCTCGTCCCACCTGCGGTCAATCAGCCTTTGTTCCAGAATCAACGTCTGGCGCGGGTCCAGCCCACGTAGGGCCTCCCGTCTCACCGCTGCATCCGGCACCACCTGCGAGCGATGCACCACAAAGGCGCGTGGCATATAGTCTTCGTTGCGATAGACGCGCAGTTCCTGGTCGTAGACCAGGGTGTAGTGGGCGTTGTCAAGAGTCTGCGTCGTCAAGACGTACTTGACGTTCAGCAGGTCCAGGAGACGTGAGTCCAGAGAAGAGCGCTCGTCCAGCGGGGAGATGCGGTTGAACAGCAACTGCTTCTGGTGTTCCACGAGCTGCATGTACTCCACGTACTGTGTGGGGATGATCGAGTCGTAGCCACGCACGTCCGAGAAGCCGTAGAACGAGCCGGCGTTGGCATTAAAGGTCCTCTCGTCGTCCACGTTGAACGTCGTAAAGCGCCAGAGTTCCTTGTCCTGGCGCAGAAAGGTCACCACGGGCGGCTCAAAGCTGAGAATGGCCGGGTCCGCAGCCGGGTTGAAGCCCATGCCGATCACGAATAGCTCGCCCACGATCACCGCGAGCGCCACGAACTGCCAGAGGGGCACGCGCCCCAGGCGCAGTCTTGAGCACAGCGGGAGGCGCAGCCGCGTGCTGCTCAACCACAGCGTCAGGCCGGCTCCGCTTAGCGCCAGGCAAAAGATCAGGAGATTGCGAAACTCGTAGGAGTAAAAGGCACGCCCGTCGGCGAATGCCTGCGTGGCCTGCGCCAGCGAGACCAGCGCGCGCTGCGCCAGCGGAATGACGACGTCAGGCAGGCGCAGGCTGAGCGCCAGTGCACCGAGCCCGACCACTCCTGCACACAGGGCCAGCCCGCCCAGCCAACGCAAACCACGCTTCCCAACATGCGCAGTCTTGAGCGCAGCGAGAGGCGCAGCGTTGCGGGCCAGCCACGAGGCTCCGCAGCCCGCCAGGACGGACATGCTCAGTGTGTAGGGGAAGATCCAGCGGAACGGAGAGTGGAGCTGGTTGACGCCGGGCAGCAGGTAGTAGAGCACTGCGTATAGCGGAGTTCCGAAGACGAACAGGAGCGAGACTAGCGCGAGGGATAGGAAGATCCAAACGTACTTGTTCCGCGCCTTCCACAGCGCAACCAGGGCCAGGAATAGCGGCAGAATGCCTACGTAGCTCCCGCCCTCGACATAGTTCTTGGCGTCCCAGTAGATGGTCTGGCTCGGCTGGCCCTGGGCGTCGCGCAGGGCCGTCACCAACTGACCGCTGAACACGTCCCAATAGCTGTGGTGCGCCGGGTTGCCAAAAAAATCGGGCATCACAAAGGCGATCAGTCGTCGCCAGCGATAGGCCCAGCCGATGATCTGCTGATAGGTGGCCGAGTCCTGGCGAAAGTTCTGCTTGACCAGCTCGTAGAGCGGGACCACCTGGACGGCCGCCAACCCGATTCCGAGCGCCACCAGCAGGACCGTGGCCAGACCCAGCTTGCCCAACTGGGCCCAACTGCGCACCTTCCAGCAGTAGATGCCCAGGCGGCAGGCAGCATAAAAGCCCGTGACGAGCATGACATAGTAGGCGATCTCGACGTGCCCAGCCAGGAACATCAGGCACAGGGCCGCTGCGCCAAGGACGATCCAGGGGATGTAGGCCACCGGACGCATCTTGGCCCCCACCTCCTGTTCTTCCTGTGTGCGTACGAGTCGTTCAACGATGGCGAGCAAGAGCGGCAGCCACGAAGCCGCCGCGATGATCATCGGGTGCACGACACTGACGATCATGAAACCGCTGAAGCAGTAGACAATCGCGGCGATGATGCTTCCCACACGCTCCAGGCGAATGGTGCGGGCATACAGGTACATGAAGACTCCCGCCATCAGCAACTGCAATACGGTGAAGTATGCGTACGCCTTGACCAGCGGCAGCACATAGAAGAGCAGGCTGAGCGGGTACAGCGCCGAATGCTGGCCGGCCGCCAGAAACGGCTGCCCGGAGAGTATGTAGGGGTTCCAGAGCGGGAGCTGCCGCGTCTTGAGCGCCTCCACGATAAAGCGCTTCCAGACATAGTTCTGCAGGATCAGGTCACTCAGCAGATCATTGTGCGGCACCCTGACCCCATACTGCGCGGCAAATGCCTTCCAGGGCTGGTCGCTAAACAGGTTGTCCAAGGGCAGGAGAGTTTTGCCCCCCAGGATCACCGGCCAGAAGAAGACGACCAACAGGGCCAACAGGCCCAGGACGAGGGCCAGGTTCAGTACCATGTTTCTTCTGCTCAAGGGATGGCTGCCTTTCGTCCGCGCATGACTGTCCGTGATTATACCTGGAGAATGGCCAGTGGTCAACCGTTTTTTGCATCCCTTGCCGAAAGCGCTCGCAACAAGCGCCAGTCAGCAGCGCGGTGGCGCCTGTCGGGAACCTCTCCCGACATACTTCTTGACGCAGACGTGTTTTGCCTTTCGGAGGAATGTGCTATAATGGCGCGTGTTCTGCGACGCTCTAGGGCCAAGCATGGCTCGCCTTTGCCGCGCCTTGCGGGACGCTCAAGCCAGGTACCTGCTTTCCCACAACAACCCTACCAGGAACGGAATCGTGCAGCGAGCAATGGGTGGCAAGTCATCCGGAGAGGCTGTGGTCACGACTACCAAGGACTTCCCAGCGCGCGTGCAGCCAGAGGTCGAACGCACCAGAGCGCTCTACTTTCTGAGCCTGGCACAGCCGCAGAGGACGCATGAGCGAAGGCTGTACAATTGGGTCAAAAGAACGTTCGACACCGTTGCGGCGCTCCTGCTCTTGCTGCTGTTGGCCCCTTTCCTACTGCTGATTGCGATTGCCATCCGCATCACTTCTCCCGGCCCAGCCATTCTTGTCCAGGAAAGAGTAGGCAAGGGCGGCAGGGTCTTTCTCTTTTACAAGTTCCGCTCCATGTACAGTAATTCCGACCACGCTGCAGACCAACGGTTCGCCCGGGATTACATCAATGGCAATTGCCCAACCACCCCACACGATGGCGTGTTCAAACCGGCCAACGACAAGCGCGTGACACCCATCGGCAAGATCTTGCGCAAGACCAGTCTGGATGAACTGCCCCAGTTCTTCAACGTGCTCAGGGGAGACATGAGCCTGATCGGTCCGCGGCCCTCGATGCCCTATGAGGTGGACGTGTACAAGCCGTGGCACTTTCGGCGGCTGGAGGTACTGCCGGGCATCACGGGCCTGGCGCAGATCCATGGTCGCAGCAGTCTGGCCTTCAAGGACATCGTACGAATCGACATCGAGTACATCGAGCGTCGCTCGATATGGCTGGATCTCAAGATCCTGCTCAAGACAATGCCCGTGGTGCTCTCAGGACGCGGTGCCAGATAGCACAGCGTATGGGAGTGGAGGAATCAGGAGAAGACGCATGTCACAGCCGGGCCGTGCCGACTTGACCCAGGCCACATACATCCATCACCGAACATGCTTCGCCCACTGGCTTGTCATGGCCTGGACTGTGTGCCTCGTGCTCGGCTTCGGGGCGCGCACCCTGGCGCAGGGTGCGGTGCCAGCAGCTCCTTTGCCTGAGTTTCGCGCCGATCCCAACCTCCTGCCCAACATCGTACTCAATGCAGGCCAGGGCCTGGGGCAGTGCCATTGGCTGGACCCAAAAACCCTGGCCGTGCCTTATGTGGGTTGGGCCTACGACGCGACGGAAAGCGGCAGCGGCTGGGCTTCCATAGAACCGCAAGACGGCGTCTTCAACTGGGCACCGTTCGATGACGCGATCGCCAAAGCGCGCAGCCAGGGCAAACACGTGTGGCTTCAGTTGCTGACCACTGAGGGGCAAACACCGAAATGGGCCCAGGACGCGGGAGTGACGCTGGTCGGCTCGCGGGGTGGAACGCCAGTCCCCTGGAACGAGACGTACCAGCGGCTGCTGCGCCGTACGTTGCACGCCATGGCCGCGCGCTACGACGACAATCCCACAGTGGATGCGGTCAACATCATGGGCGGCGGCTGTTACGGTGAGATGGCCATCTGCGCAGCCAGAACCGACACGCATGCCTGGGAACAGGCTGGCTACAGCGACGCCAAGTGGATTGAAACCGTAAAGCAGATCATCGACATCTATCTCGAAGCAGACCACGAATGGCCAAATGGCAGCCACACGCACGGCTTTCAGATCAAGCCAGTCGTGTTGCAGGTGGGCGCCGGGCTGTACGGGCACACGACGGTGATCATCCCGCCTGTGGTGCAATATGCCATCTCTACCTACGGCATGCGCGTCTGGCTCAAGTACAATGGTTATGGTGGCGGCTACGACATGGGCTGGCTTTTTCGGCAATACGACAGCCTGACGCGGGTGGGCTACGAGCCTGCTGGCAACAACCAGGACTTTATGAGCCAGCCCAAGAAGTACGTGCAACTCGCGCTGCAGCAACATGCCAGCTACCTGTGCCTGCAATCAACGTATTTTGCCATTGCCGACCAGCCATGGCAGGAGGCGCGCGAACTCGCTGCTCGATACCTGGGAACGCAGATCGTGAGCCTGGGCGTCAAGGCTCCTGAGGTTGTAGAGGCCGGACAGGCTTATGTGTTCACGACCACCTGGGAAAACCGGGGCACTGTGCCGTTGATGCGCCCGCAACGCGAGGGCGTCAAGGACGTGCCTGCCTCCTATGACATTCTAGTAGCCTTGGTGGACAGGGCCAGCGGCTCGGTCGCGTTTGAGCACACCTTTGCGCCCGCGGTTCCCACAACCCAGTGGTACTCGGCGCAGCCCATCAAGCTCGAACAGACCGTTGCCATACCCGCGTTCGTTCCCGCTGGGCAATACGACCTGCGCGTTGCACTGGTGAACCCCAGCCTGCCCGCTGGGGACGAACAACGCTCGTTCCGCCTGGTCAACACGGACCTGGCCGATGGCCAGGGACGATACGGGGCCGGCCGTATCACGGTGCTCAATCCGACTGCTCCATCCGCAACAGCGACGCCCACGGCTACACGCGCACCTGGTCCGACGCCTACCGCTACGCCAACTCCCGGTCCCGGGCAGCAGGGCAACTGGTTTAGCCAATGGCTGCACGCCATCTGGGAGTGGCTGCGCGGCCTGCTCAAGGTGTTCCAATAGCTTGCTTCTCGGACAGCGGTTCATAGACTGACAGTTGACAGGAGGAAGCGCAATGTCCGCATTCGAAACCCCGGAAGAAATGAAAAGAGTGCTCACCAAGATGGCCGAGCTGATGCAGTCGGACGAGGCCATGCTCAAGGCCAGTAAGGGCAAGAACCTGACCATGAGCTTCGAGTTCCCCGACTTGGAGGTTTTTTTCTACACGCGGTTCCTGGACGGCAAGGTCGAGGGCGGCCTGGGTGAGTTGGAGGATGCCGAGATCCAGTTGACCATGGACAGCGACATCTTTGACGGCATGTTCACGGGCAAGGTTAACGCAGCCAAGGCGGCCATGAAGGGCGATCTGGCATTCTCCGGCAACGTGGCTGCCGCCATGCGGCTGCAGAGCCTGATGAACGACTATCAGCGCGTGTATCTGGCAGCCAAGAGTGCCGCTCTAGGTCCGAAGGGGTGAAACGCGTTCGATGAAGATCCTGGTCACAGCTCAGTTGGACGAAGAGGCACTCGCCACCCTGGGCCACTATGGCCAGGTGGAACACAGCGGTTACACCGAGACGATGCGCACGCTGGCGGGCTCCAAGCTCGTCAAAGCCCTGCAAGGCGTGAACGTCCTGGTGACCGAAGTGGACCAAGTGCGCAAGCCGGTCTTTGCCCAGACACCCAGCCTCCGGGTGGTTTCCTGCTGTCGCGGCGCGCCAGTGAACATCGATATTGCTGCGGCTACCGAGCATGGCGTGCCTGTGCTCAACGCCCCTGGGCGCAACGCCGATGGCGTCGCAGACCTGGCCCTGCTTTTCATGCTGGCTCTGCTAAGGCACCTCTTGCCCCTGGCCGGCATCCTGCGTCAAGAGGGCGACGGAATGGAGAAGTTGGCGCGCGTTTTCATCAACTTCCAGGGCGTCGAGCTTTGGAACAAGACGGTTGGCTTGGTGGGCCTGGGAGCCGTGGGCCGCGCGGTGGCCGCTCGGCTACAGCCCTTTGGGTCACACGTAGTGGCCTATGACCCCTACGTCGCGCAGTCGGAAGCGAGCAAGATTGGCGTCACAATGCTTGGCCTGAACGAGCTATTGCGACAGGCGGACCTGGTCAGCCTGCACGCGGCGGTGACGCCGGAGACCACCGGCTTGTTGGGCGAGCGCGAGTTTCGCTCAATGAAAGAGGGAGCCTTCTTGGTCAACACGGCGCGTTCCGCCTTGGCCGACGAGGCCGCACTGTACCGCGTTCTGCGCGATGGGCACCTGGCGGGCGCCGCGCTGGACGTGTTCAACGACGAACCGCCTGCACCGGACAACCCTTTGCTCACGCTGGACAACGTGATTGCCACACCTCATATCGGGGGGCAGACAGCCGAGATCATCACCCACCAATCGCGCATCGTGGTGGACGATCTAGTGCGCATGTTTGAGGGCCGGCGCCCGCTGCGCTGCATCAACCCCCAGACCCTCGACGGCTTTCACTGGTAGGCGGTGGCAGGCGGCTTTGCCCCGTCTGGCGCCCTCTGCGCACCTGACGGGGCAGGTCACTCGTGGGCATCAAGTGAGGTCAGGCATGAAAACCGAGTGCGTGGTTGCCCTGGATGCGGGCAGCGGCTCCGGGAGGAGCGCGGTCTTCAATCTGCAGGGCAACCTGCTGGCTGTGGCTGCGGAAGACTGGGCCCCCCACGTTCCAGAAGACGAGCCACTGGGTTCCGAGTTTGACCCCGAACAAATGTGGGCGGCTCTTTGCCGCACCACGCGCCTTGCGTTGGAACGGGCCGGGGTGCCGGCCGATGCTGTGCGTGGCATCAGCACCACCAGCCAACGCGATGGCTCAGTCTTCCTCGACGCGCAGGGCAAGGAGCTCCTTTGCACCACCAATCGGGATGCCCGCGGCGTGCTCCACGCCGAAGAGGTGGCCAAGGAATTCGGAGAGCAGATCTATCGCGTGACCGGGCGCTGGCCGCTCGGCCTCAACGCGCTGGACCGCCTGGGGTGGCTGCGCCTTCACCGTCCCGAGGTCTACGAACGCATTGCGCGCGTGTTCATGATTAGCGACTGGCTGGTCTATCGCCTATCGGGACGGGTCTGCTCGGAACCGACCAATGCCAGCTCCTCCTTGCTCTTTGACGTGGGGCAGCACTGTTGGTCGCCCGAACTGGCCGGGCTGCTAGGCCACTCGCCGCAGGTCTGCCCCCGCTGCTATCACCCTGGCGAGGCGGTAGGCACGCTGACGGCGCAGGCCTGCGCGGCGCTCGGCTTGCCCGGGGGGATTCCTGTCGCGATGGGCGCAGCGGACTCTCAGGCGGCCTGCCTGGGCTGTTCGAGCTTCGAGGATGGCACGACCACCATAATCGCGGGGTCGACCATCCCGGTGCAGATGGTGCTCACGCACCCTGTCTTCGACGAGCTACACCGCCTGCATCTGGGCGCGTACGTCACCCCAGGGCGCTGGGTGCTGGAGAGCAACGGCGGTGTGGCAGGCACTTCCTACCGCTGGTTCTGCGAGACCTTTGTCGGCACGGAGGCGGCCTATGCCGTGATGGAGCGCGAGATGCAGGAGGCAGAGCCCGGCGAAGTCATGGCCATCGCAGGCCCCCAGATCGCGGATTTCCGCGAGCTGGCTTTTCCGCCCAAGTCGGCTTTCGTCTTCCCCTTCCTGGGTGGAATGGAGGGCCCTCCCAAGCGCGGCGCGTTTGGGCGAGCCATCTTGGAGAACATCGCTTGCGCCGTGCGCGGCAACGTCGACCAACTGGCCGAAATCAGCGCGCAACCGGTCACTGCGCTGAACCTGTGTGGCGGATTGGCGCATTCAGTGCTCCTGGCGCACATGGTCGCCGACCTGTGCCAGCAGCCAGTGCACGTGCCGGTGGTGCGCGAGGCCAGCTCCCTGGGCGCGGCCATTTGCGCGGCGGTGGGGGCTAGGGCCTATCCCGATGTGCAGTCGGCAGCCACAGCCATGGTGCGCTGGGAACCAACCATCGAACCAGACCCCGTCGGCGTTCGGCGCTACAAGGGTCTATATCGCAAGTGGACCACGCTGTTCCAGCAAGCGCGCGGACTGTAGTCTGCGCATTCCAAGAGACGGGCGGTGAATGACATGGCATCAGCAGAGCAGGGATTGCGGGAAGAAATCGTCACGATCGTGGATGAGCTGTACGGCCTGGGACTGATCACGCCCACGGGTGGAAACGTCTCCGCGCGCATCACGGACGAAGAGGATGCCTTTCTCATCACCCCGACCATGCTGTTCAAGGGTGGGCTTAAACCTGAACACATCGTCAAGGTCAACTGCAAGGGCAAAGCGTGTGATCGGCATCAGCGCCCCTCGGTGGAGACCAGGGTGCACCTGGCAGTCTACGAGGCGTATCCCGACATCGAAGCGGTGATCCACAGCCATGCCAAGCGCAGCATCGCGCTGGGGCTGGTCAACGGCAGCATTCCGCCCATCTCCGTCGATGCGCTGCCCTTCGTCAACACCAAGACCATCCCCTACCACCTATCAGGCACGCCCGAGCTGTGCGCCGACGTTTCACAGGCGTTGCACGATAGCCCAGCGGTCTTCCTGCAGGGGCACGGTCTGGTGACAGTCGGCTGGACGCTGCGCCAGGCCGCCAACCGGGCCATGGCCATCGAGGAGGTGATCGAAATCCTGCTCGACTGCAAGCTGCTTGGCAAGGAGCCGGTCACCTTGCCGCCCGAGACGATTGAGATGATGAGAATGGCGGGAGTGGCGTAGGGTAGTGGGCAGTCTCAGTCTCTGCGCGCCGTCGGTCACCGCCAACCCCGTCCAGCGGGACGAACGGCTGCAAACTGACAACTGCCAGCCACCATGGGAGGTACAAGTGCCAAACGGCTTCTGGGGTCGCATTCTGTCCGTCGACCTCTCGACCGGACGTGTCGAGGTCGAGACGCTGCCCGACGAGATCTACCGCCAGTACGTGGGCGGCTATGGCCTCGGCGTGCGCCTGCTCTACGAGCGCATCCCGGCCCACGCTGACCCCCTAGGCCCGGACAACGTGCTCGGGTTTTTCCCCGGGCTGCTGACTGGCAGCAACGCGCCTTTCAGCGGCCGGTTCATGGTTGCGGCCAAGTCACCGCTTACGGGCGGCTGGGGCGACGCCAACGGCGGGGGCAAGTTCGGACCGGCCCTGCGCGGCGCGGGTTACGATGCCGTGCTGGTGCGCGGCGTGGCGGAAAAGCCCGTGTACGTGTACATTGACGGCGAACGTGCCGAACTGCGCGACGCGGCGGCACTGTGGGGCCTGGACACCGTCGCCACGGAAGACGCCATCGTCAAGGCCACGGCTCCCGACGTGCATGTGGCCTGCATCGGGCCGGCCGGCGAGAAGCGCGCGTTAATTTCCGGCATCGTCAACGACGGCGGGCGCATCGCGGCGCGGTGCGGGCTGGGTGCAGTGATGGGCGCCAAGAACCTGAAGGCCGTGGCCGCGCGTGGCAAGCAAGTGCCCCCACTGGCGGACCCGAACGCCTTCAAGGAGACCGCGCGGGGCTACCGCAAGCTCTTCCACCGCGAGACAGCACACTGGATGCCGCTCATGCCCAAGATACTGCACACGTTGGGGCCACTCATGGGCCGTCTCAAGCTGCAGTTCAGCGGAGGCCCGGCGAGCATCGTCATCGACAACTTTCGCCTGTACGGCACGGCCTCGGCCACGGCGCTGCTGGTGGCCCTGGGCGACACTCCGATCCGCAACTGGGGCGGCCTGCCCCAACGCGACTATAGCATCACACAAGCCGAAAACCTCAGCGACGACGCCGTGATCCGCGACAAGATCAAACCGTACGCCTGCCACAGTTGTCCGTTAGGGTGCGGCGGCGTGATCCGCCTGCCCGGCGGCAGAACCGGCCACCGCCCGGAGTACGAGACGCTGGCTGCTTTTGGCCCCACGCTGCTCAACGCAGACCTGGATGTAGTCGTCGCCTGCAACGAGATCTGCAACCACGCGGGCCTCGACACCATCGCTGCCGGAGTGGCCATCGCTTTCGCCATGGAATGCTACGAACGCGGCTGGCTGCCGCCTGAACTGGCGGGAGAACTGGAGCTGCGTTGGGGAGAGGGCAAGGCCATCGTCGAGCTGACGCGGCGCATCGCGAGTCGCCGGCCCGGTCTGGGTGAGTGGCTGGCCGACGGGGTGCAACGCGCAGCGGAGCGCCTGGGCCCTGAAGCCAGGCTGGCCGCCATGCACGCGGGCGGGCAGGCCCTGCCAATGCACCGTGGATTGTACGAGCCCAACGTTGCAGTGGGCTACCAGGTGGACCCCGCTCCCGGCCGCCACACCGCCACCAACAGCGGCATGGCGGGCGGCCCGGCGCTGGCCAGGTACCTAAAGCTGGCGGGGCGAAAGCTCGCCGGCCGCTACGACTATGCTGCCAAGGGCGCAGATATGGCTGTGGTCATCCCGGTGCTGCGCGTGGTGGACGCGCTGGGTCTGTGCAGCTTTTGCCTGCAGATGGGCGACCCTCCCTTCCTGACCTGGCTTAACGCAGCGACGGGCTGGGGTTGGGATGAGGCCGAGCTGGCACGCACCGGAAGGCGCATTCAGACGCTGCGCCACGCCTTTAACGCGCGCGAGGGCATCGCCCCGGCGCAGGTCACCCTGCCAGGCCGCGAGCGCGGCGACCCGCCACAGCACGTCGGCCCGCTGGCCGGCATCACGCTGGACATGAAGACCATGACGCGGGACTATTGCCAGACGATGGGCATCGACCCGGCCACCGGCTGGCCGCTGCCTGATACGATCCAGGAGCTTGGGCTGGATGGCATCGTCTCGCCAAGTCGTTGACGTGCCACCTACGGGCATCAGAGGGTAACGAGCCATGGCAAAGCAGCCTGCCAAGACGAAAGATGAGGCGCCGTTGCGCAGCAGAGTCGCAACCGCCAAGCAAGACGATGTTTCCGCAATCCCAACCTGGTCCGAAAAAACTGCCGCCCTCAACGATCTCCGTCTCAAGTTCATCGAGCTCGAGTACGGATACCTGACTCAATCCAGTTTTCACACCGACGAACTGCGCAACAAGTTCATCGAGTTCTACCTCCTCATCGTGGGCGCTGCAGGGAGTGTGATGCTCGGGCTGGCTCAACTGGGTACCAGGGTTCCCCACTGGGTCTATGCCAGTGTTGCCTTCTTCCTGGGCTCCTGGGAATGGTCATGCTCCCGATTTTTGCCAGACTCAGGCGTGTGGTACTGGAGTGTCTGCAAGGCACGGCGCTGCTGAAAAGGTACGTCGAGAAGGTAGTCAACGCAGGAGAGGACAAGGAGTTCTCGTCTGCGCTGCTGTGGGACGCCTCCACGCTGCCAACGGACGAGAGCTATCTGACGGCTTCCTTTGTGCTCATTTTTGTCTTGATGTTCCTGAGCAGCGCCATGCTGGCTCTCAGCGTCACGTTGCTCATGCCGGCCAAGCTGCCCGTGCCCGGCGTCTGGTGGAGCCTGGCGGCCTGGTCCGCTGCGCTGACCGTGCAGGTGATGCTCTATCGCTGGTTCCTGTGGCGGGAGCTCACAGGCGCGGTCGAAAACAACAAACTAAGGCGCAAGTGGGGCGCCCTGGACATCAGTCAGAGTGAAATCCTGCAGCCCAAGCGCGACGAGCCGCTGCTGGCTGCCCTGTCGCTGGGAGGCGCAGCCACTCTCATCTTCATGATTCTGGCTCTGCTACGATCATAGAGTCGACGCACGGGCAACACGGGACTCTGGTGGAGCTGACAGAGCTCGTCCCGATGGCAGAATTCCTTACGAGGAGTTGAGTGTGAAAGCAGTTCGCTTGGTGCAGATCGGCCATCCCGTTCAGATGCAGGACGTGCTTGTGCCCGCCATCGGCGAGCGCGACGTTCTGGTCCGCGTCAGAGCTGCCGGCATCTGCCATTCCGACGTACACTACCGGGCAGGCACATCGTCCGTGAAGTGGCTGCCCTTAACGTTGGGGCACGAGGTGGCGGGCGTCGTCGAAGCGGTCGGGCCACAAGTCACCGACGTCAGAGTGGGCGAGCGGGTTTGCCTGCACTACCTAGTGACCTGTGGCGACTGCTGCTACTGCGCTTCGGGCCACGAGCAGTTCTGCCCCAGCGGCGAGATGATTGGCAAGCACCGCGGCGGCGGCTACGCCGAGTACATCGCCGTGCCAGCGCGCAACGCCCTGCACCTCCCCGACGAGATCCCATTCGAGCAAGGCGCAATCCTGATGTGCTCCTCAGCCACTTCGCTGCACGCCCTGCGCAAATCCAGGCTGCAGGCGGGCGAGACGGTGGCCGTCTTTGGCACGGGTGGACTGGGCATGTCCGCCATCCAGCTTGCGCGGGACATGGGTGCGTTGGACGTGTATGCCGTGGACATCAACGCCGACAAGCTCGCGCTCGCACACAAGCAGGGCGCTATCCCCGTCAACGCGAGCCAATGCGATCCGGTAGCCGAGATCCTGCGGCTGACGCACGGGCGCGGCGTGGACGTAGCGTTGGAGGTGATCGGGCTCCCACAGACCATGCGCCAGGCCGTGCAGTCGCTGGCAGTCTTGGGCCGCGCAGTGATAGTCGGGATTTCGGGTATGCCGCTGGAGATCGACACCTACCGGGAGCTGCTGGGCAAGGAGTCAGAGGTCATCGGCTCGGATGACCACCTGCTGCAGGAGCTGCCATTGCTGCTCGAGTACGCCCGTCGCGGCGTGCTGGACCTGTCGGACGTGGTGACGCGCACCGTGCCACTGGATGCGAACGCCATCAACCAGGCCCTGGATGAGCTGGAGCGGTTTCGCGGCCCAGTCCGCACTGTGATCACACCCTAGTGGACAGTGCGGCCGGCACCCTCGAAGGCGCCGGCTACCTGCACCGATCACGTGACGTCGACTAATCCTGATATTCGGTCGACAAGTTCCCCGATCAGTGCATTGCTCCTGACCGAGAGGTTGATGGCTTGCTCAGGGCACACCTCAACACAGCGGCCACAGCCCCTGCATGCATCGCTGATGGCGGCGCGGCCGTCGACCAGTCGGATGGCTTGCACAAAGCACACGCCCTGCGTGCACGCACCGCAGCCGACGCAGCGTTCGCTCACAGTCACTTCAACGCCAGGCATGCTCGTGATCTTGACTCCAATGCCGGGTGCAAGGTAGGGCAGCACCCGCCAAAGACAACAACAGGGACAGCAGTTGCAGATGGTAAGCAGTCTGGTTCCCGGTCCAACTCCCAACCAGACGGTATCCAGCTTGTTGCGCCCGATCAAGTGCACCAGACCGGCCTCGCGACAGCGGCGCGCGTGCTTCAGGGCCTCCTCTTTCGTCGCACGTCGCCCAAGCCTGGGGTTGATGCCCAGCACCGCCTCGCCGAGGAAGAGGCAACCAAGATCGCGCGGGTAATCCTGGCACTTTTCGGCTTCGCGACAAATGCACGAGTTCATGATCCAGTGGTAGCTTGCCTTCTCGATAAAGTGGTCCACCAGCTGGGAAGGCAGTACCATCGAGCCTGGCAGTTGAACCGGCTGATTCACGGCAATGACCTGATTGGCAGGCAGGTAGATCAGGTCATCGCCTTCAAACAGCAGGTGATCCACGACCCGGCCGATGAAAGGCCAGCGCGTCAGTCGGGCAACGAGGAAGCGTTGAGGGAAGGTTTTCTGGATGAGCCTCACCAACCACACTGGTCTGGCCATCGCGGACTCAACTCCTCAAGCGCTTGGGCTCGACACGGCCGTGTCTCGTGCGGCACTTGCAGGCGATGCCCTCGCCTTCGTGGTCTGCCCAGCAGCGGTTGGCGGAGATGCAGACGGACTCTTCCTGCAGACCCTTGCGCATGCGCTGGGGTAGATCCGGCTCGCAGATCAGAGGGCGGCAGAGCGAGATAAAGTCCGCATCGCCCGAGGACAGCACCTCTTCCATCGTGCGTCGCGAGCGAAAGCCACCCACCAGCAGGAGGGGCAGGCGCGTCGCCTGGCGCGCCTGCTGCGCCAGCGGGCGAAAGTAGGCCTCGTTGACTCCTGGCCGCACGCCCGGGCGCGTGTTGAGGTTGCGCACGCCGCCGATGCCGCCGCTAATCTCGACCGCGTCAATACCCATCGTCTCCAGCGCCGCCACGACCGGCACGCTCTCATCGGGCGTCAGCCCGCCTTCCACGCTGTCAATCATGCCCAGCTTGATCAACAGCGGATAGCTGGGGCCGACCTGTGCGCGTACGGCCTGGCAGACCGCGCGCAGGAAGTGCATCCGTCCCGGCAGGTTGCCGCCCCACTCGTCGCCGCGCTGGTTGACGAGCGGCGAGAGGAACTGGGTGATCAGATAGCCGTGCGCCCCGTGCAGTTGCACGCCGTCGAACCCGGCCTGCTGGGCACGGCGCGCGGCC
>Ga0315274_10001369_pt1 | contig 37527 bp, 28 predicted proteins | sample YL17G02_20_MG_FD_203700 | JGI IMG/M metagenome (GOLD analysis project Ga0315274, IMG submission 203700) | Sediment microbial communities from Yellowstone Lake, YNP, Wyoming, USA - YL17G02_20 | ecosystem: Environmental > Aquatic > Freshwater > Lake > Sediment | place: USA: Wyoming | collected...
CTGACCATGAAGTTTACCGTCATGGTCAGTCCATACTGGCCGTCTCATGGCGGGCTGGACATCGGGGTTGTTCCTCAGGACGCCGAATGGAGGACGTGGAGCAGCGAGCCGTCCGATAACGTGAGGAATGAGAACTTCCAGCATCTTATCCACTTGCCGACCATCCGGTTCGCCATGGCCAAGAACATAGCGCAACAAGACGCTCTGCGCCTAGCTCGTGCGGCCCTTAATACATTGGTCATGTTCCCTGACTACTATGAACGGTCTGGCTTCACGGATGAGGAGTTGGATCGTCATCGGGCGACATTCCCCCTGGCGAAGAACATATTTGAATTCATCAGGAAAATGAGGAAGGCCATCAGATCCGACGACGCCTACCTCATGGAGTTGTGGGCAGGAGATCATGAGCCCCTGCACCGCAAGGCCATCGCCGACTTGGCCGCCAGGCAGAAACGGCTGGCCATAGTCATGGGCAACCCAACGATGTGGTACAACGAAACCAGAGACGAGGTCGCAGACTCCAGGCCAATGATCGACAATGACCACATCTCGTGTGCATTCTTCAAGATGACGGACATGAAGCACCCCGACAACGCCAAGAAGGTCGTCGCCATGATGAACGCGAAGGGGAGGGTGAGCAACGAGAGCAGGATGCTCTACTCTGCTTTGATAAGGAGCGGAAGCCCGGAAATAGCGAAGGAGATCGCCAACGATGATACTCGAAGAAACTTTGGCCTTTCGGCTTCCGACGTGATGGTTGCCCTGCTGGCCATAGACTCGACGGCAACCGACAACGAGCTGCATGAATATTGCCTAGCTGGCCTGAGGGATGAAATAAGTAGAGAGCACATCCTAAGGAATATGGTCAATGCCGTGGTCCAAATGGCGCCGACAAACAATTCGGAAGACATCCTGGGGATCATCCGGGAGAACGCTAGGCACATCTACGACCATTCGGACGTGTGGAGAGCGTCGTTGATTGCCGGGAAGGCTAAGTTTTCCAGGTTCAGCAGGGCTACTGGCCTGTCAAGCCAAGGCAGGCCATTCGTCGACCTGATTCGAGAAATGATAGAGAGTCCTTTTGCCCTTCTGGACCGCGAGGTTCTGACGATGCTGCGTGACTTTGAGGACAATGGAGACGTGGACAACGTCATCCAGATGCTCAGGGCCGAGCTCGGCCACAAGGTCTTGTCCAAGCCAAACATCGTCTCGTCAATCCTAGACGCATGCAAGCGGATGGGCATCGAGGACAAGTCCATGAAGGCTTTGTTCGTTGCAGGGGCCGAAGTCTACGACGGGGTGGTTTACTTCCCTGAAATTCCATCGTCGCAGTTCTTCAACCGGATGCCCATGTCCGTTGCGGTTGGCATCTTGGAAGAGGCCTTCGAAAAGAACAAGGTCAAGGCGATCAAGCTGTTGCAAGACTACCCCTTGGACAGGCAAGGGGAGCTGCTGTCATACCTCTCCTTGGCGATACGAACGCATCCAGCATCGCCGGCATGGGTCAGGCAGTCAGACGACAGGGACGTCGAGGCCATGATACTTCCGAACGGAAAGGTAATCCTGGGGCAAAAGTAGAACTATACCTAAGGGAACAGGAGGCATTGACATGCAGATTCAACGAGCGACCCGGATCAGCGGAGACTTCGCCGAGCAGATCGAGAAGATCGCGGCAAAGGACGAGCTCCCCATCCCGGCGACGGAAATGAGGCTCGACGAGGGAAGGAAGACGGAGGCCGTCGGAACCTACGAGGCGCTCCTAGACGACAAGCACAAGAAGGAAGACTTGCCCCTCCCGGAGGCCAGGATGAAGGACTACTCTTCCAAGGGTTCTCCAAACCAAGGGACGCCGGGGCTGACAGAGAAGCGCCTGGACCAAGCCTCAAAGGAGGCGTATCCGCATCGCAACCCGGAGGCATGGGAACGAACCGGAGACCAGCGCCCCATCAATGCCCTCCCCGAGGAGTTGCCTGGATCAAGCGACAAGGAGAAGAAGGAGCGCTGGGAACAGGCCTACAACAAGGCCAAGGTCACGAAGCGAGTACTCGACGAGGACATAGGAAAGCAGAAGACCATCGAGGCGTCCAAGCTCCACAACTATGTCCAGTACAAGGACGATCCCCAGGACGCAAAGCGCAGGTACTCCAGCGTGTTGGAACTCGACTCCAAGCTGGCCGAGATCATGTCCAAGGCATCGTCGGAGAACCGCTTCCTGACGAGTGAAGAGGCTCAAGAAGTACTGAGGTTGAAGGCCGGGAAGTCGAGGACGCTTGGCATCGCATGAGCTTCAACCTGTCCAAGACAAAGCAGCCGATTCACAGGCTCAGGGCACTGGGTGACGAATTCTCGTCACTCAGGCCATCCGACTTGGACGGGTTGCCGGACGAGGACATAAGAAAGCTCGTGGAGCATTTCACGAGGAAGAAGACGGCGTCCATCGGCGGCCAGCCTACCACGTTCAAGGGATACGACAGCGATCCCACCGAGACTAGGCTCGACGTGGACGAAAGGATCAAGGGGCTCAAGTACTGGATGGGCGGACCGGCCAGGGACCATTGGCAGGGTACGTCCGACAATACCACCAAGGGGGAGAACCCTGACGAGATACTAAAGGGCGATCCCTATGACGGAGACGACTATAATCCGGTTATAGAAAGGGCGAAGTTGGAAGAGGTTGTGCCAGAGCACAGCCCCAGGCCCAAGATGAAGGGCCCCAAGTCGCCAAAGACCAAGAAAAGGAGAAAGCAATGGTCCTTGAAAGCCTGATCACCGACGGCCGTACGTTGACGCTCGACGCGTGCAAGGCCACGATCACCAAGAACACGAGAGCCGTGGAGATTCCAGACGAGATGTACAGGACGGCTGAGGTTCAGGGCGCCATCAAGCTGGGTTTGGTCAAGATCGTCGGAGAGCCCCCGGTAGCAAAGGTTCTTCCGGCCTCAGCCTTCGTACCGGAGAAGAAGCTAAAGAACGTCACGTCGTCGAGGATATCGTTGGACTGCGTGAAGGGTTTGGTCATGCCGGGATGCTACATCAGCATCCCCGTGGACAAGCTGGACGTGTACGAGGTGCAAAACGCCGTCCAGTCCGGGTGGCTGATTGACGAGGCGAACCCGCTTCCTCAAAAGCCCATCCCGACGATGAAGCACATCCCGCTGGAGGAGCTGACTGCGGCCGACGTCAACGATGGTCCGTCCGAGCTCACTCTTCCTGGGCAGCAGAAGGTCCTGAAGAGGTCTGCCGTTGAAGACGACTTCTACAAGCCCTCCCAGATACAGCAGCCCTCGAAGAAGAAGGGGCTCAAGGGGGCAAAGGCCCCGGCTCCTGACCAGCCCAGCAAGATTCAGATCGCGCAAAAGCAGCCGATTGCCTTGGCCCCCAAGCCCCAGCAGACGGTATCTGAGGAGTTGGTTGACTTCTTGGGGACTCCGGCAGTGCCACCAGAGGCACCGGCAGAAACGGCATCCGAAAGCCAAGAGAAGCGAGTACAGGAGGCGGAGAAGCCCTCGGAGGCAGACGACCCGCTGGGCTTCCTGTTGAGTTGATGATTGCACTTAGGATGTCGAATGGCGAGGAATGGACCTACATGTCCCTCGAAGGGTCTTCGGGGGCCAAGTTGGCTAGGCTTTCAAAGTCCAAGCAAGTCGTGGCGGGATTGGATGGAGTCAATCTGGTATCGGAACAGGGCGGGGTCATCTGGAGGCAAATCCAGGAGGACGTCGCCAGGCCTTCGGCATTTCCCAAGGAGATGCTCGGACATGTCGGTCCAGGATGGATCAACCTGTTCCCTGGAGAGAGGCTTTCGTTCGGCAAGGTAGTCGACGCCACGCACAACGACCTATTCGACATTTCCCTGTGCAAGATCGCGGTCACCGAGGGATTCGTCCTCGCCCCGTCAAGGGTCGAGGACGGAGACTTGGTTCTTTCGGCGTGGAGCAATGGCGTCGACTTGCATCCGGCCAGGTTCAGGCAAGCCGGAGCAAGGGTTTGGCTCGAATTAGTCGAACCACATAAGGTAGGGGAACGGTGTTTCGTCATCGACGAGACTGGGCGAAGGATTGTCTCGGTGAGCATGCCGTCGCAGGGTCATGACTCTGTTGTCCTGGCGTCTCCGAGATCGTTCGTTTCGTGGCTCTGGGCGATAGACTCATCAGCGTCCAGGGCAAGGTCGGAGAGGTTCATGATCGAGCGGAAGGGGTCCTTCTTCTCGGTCCATGACGTGGCGACAGGCAAGAGGTACGTCGGCAGGTACAAGACTGGCGACAGGGAAGTCGAGACCCAGGACATTCACTGGGCTCTGACCAGCGACGGGATCGGAGGGCTGGTCCTCGACTACGCCCTCAGGAGAGCATAGGAGAACCACGATGAGCAAGGGTGCCGCCATGAAATGCAAGACCGATACCTGTGAGGGCATCGTCTGCAAGATACTTGACAAGATCGTCTCCCAGGTAGCGAAGGAACGTGGATGGTCCGTCAGCGACAAAAAGGCAGTACACAACATCTACGGCAAGTTGTTCTATGGGACGTCAGTGGAGATTCCGATTGAAGAGGCTCATGATAAGTTCGGCATAGAGTATGGTCCGACAAACGGCTCAAAGAGGATCATCCCCATGGGAAGGGAGATATCCCAAGAAGAAGCAAGCAGAATACAAAAGGGCGACACGGAGCTCACGGAAACCCCGGAATTCAAAGCCAAGCCAACGGTCATCGGCGTCGACGTGCATTCAAACGACGCGAAAACCAACGCAAAGCGCCAAGCTCTAAACGACGAGCTTGACAAGTACGGCATGGCGGCAACTTCAGTCAGCAACGTGATGAAGGGGATCAAGGTTCTGGAAGCTGGCGGGAAAAAGATTCCTGCCGGAGTCGAGGAAGCCCTCACGCAGAAGACCATAACCGGACTATTGAGCGGTACCAAGGTAACTTTTGACATCAACCTTGGCGGCGGCGGCGGAGGAGAGGAACTCGGCTTCGCTGGACAAATAAAGCAAAAGCAAAAGCCGGTAGGCCCGTCACCGATCAAACAGGGTCCTCTTGGACTGATGCGATAAGGAGCGATAGGATGAGCAAGATTTGCGTCAACAAGCACGTGTTCTGGTCGAGGAACGAGACCAAGCTTTCCGGCAAGGTCAAGTCCGTCATGTCGGACCATGTCCTCGTCGTAACTCCTGATGGGACACAGCACATCGTGTCGACCAGCGTACTGAGCACGAAGCCAATCGACAAGCTCGCGCTTCTCGCCTGCGCTTCGATGACCAAGACCGCTGCATCCTCCGGGCAATATTCGGAGCAGGAACTACAGGACTTCCTCGTCGGACTGCACATCGAGATGGACCTGAAGACAGGCAAGGTAACCGTCGAGGCCGTCGACGCAGATGGAGCCCCCGCCGAAGAGCACTCGAAGCTCCTCGGAAACGCCTTGGACGCGATCATCGGGGGGAAGGGCGTGGTGCGGCTAACTGACGACGCCTTGGAGCGCAAGCAAGAAGAAGCAGCCATCCCAGAAAAGGAAACTCCGCTGTCTGGCCTAGGAACGATGATCGATACGCCTCCTTCAAGTGCTCCTCCACCTCCGCCGCCGCCGCCTCCTGGAAAGACGAAGATACAGCCACAGAGGCTCGGTCCGATAGGGACGTAAATGAGCCTAGAGATACGCTTCAGGGATGGCGACTCGATGCTCGCTGCCGTGATCGGAGAGAACGGCGTGGTCCTTTTCAACCCGACCAAGAGCCTGACCCCGTCCCTTGAGGTCATGGCCCAGAGCCTGTCCGAAATGGCCTCGACGAAGGACGAGGGGGAATTCCTTTTGGAGCACATGCGTCAGGCCAAGGACAGGTTCGTCCTGGTTGGCAAGGACATGTGCGGCTAATGAGGACAAAATCATGCCAAGGGTCCTTCTGGTCGTCCGGTCCGACAACCCAAGCAAGGAAGCCTATCACGTAATCCGTCTCCTCAAGGAGAACGGGTACTCCATAGACATATGCTCGTCCAAGCTGGAACCCTCAAAGTCAGAGCGCATAAAGTCGGACTTCGTCCTCGACGACTCCATGTCGCCAAAGCAATACGAGGGGGTCGTTTTCCTCGACGACGGAGGGGACGAGCAGGAGTCAGTCAGGCTGGCCAAGGAGTCGGACAAGCTTGGTATAGCGGTTGGCGGGTATGGGATGGGGGCCGTAGTCCTTGACGAGGCTGGGCTCCTGAAGGACAAGCAAGTTAGCTACATGCTCCCATTCAAGCCCGAGAAGGCTGAGCTCGTCAATGTGCCTGCCGTCAGGTGCGAGAACGTCGTAACCTCGGCGGAGGGATGCGCGGAGGGGTTCGTTGTCGTATTCGTTGACGCGCTTGGAGGCGAGGTCAAGAAGATTGTCAAGGGAGGAGACGAGCCCGTCCCAGCCTTGACTGCCATGGTCGTTAGCAGGCTGGCAAGGTGGCCGGAGTACTGGGGGTTGGCGAACAGGTTGTCGAGCATGGGCATCGGTCTCGTTATCGCGGACTGGTTCGACGTAGACGTAAAGAACAAGAGGATATCGAAGGCCTTGGTTCTCAAAGCTCCATTTATGCCACGATTCGTCCCGGACCTTCCGATCCCGTTGTCGTCATGGTTTAAGCAAACGTCGATAGGGACGGAGGAAACCATATTGGCAGTGATGGCCCTCGAGTCGGCTGGGGTTCGCAACGTGAATTCTTCGTCGGCGCTTAGGATGTCGTCGAACAAGATGTCTACTGCCGATGCGATCCTGTCCGTGTGCGATCAAGGGAACCCTGTCAGGTTCTCTCCGAATGACGCGGAGGAAGCGGCAGAAATGCTTCTCTCCGCTGGGGTCAAATGGGTCAAGCCGTTGTCTGGAAGCCTTGGCGAGAAGATAATGCGGGTCATGGGGCACGGCGGTGACTATGCCATAGTTTCGAAGCGGTTCGTTGAAGAAGCTAAGCATTATGTAATCACAAGGGATGACCTGCCGGAGCTCATCAGGAGGCAACAAAAAGGCGACTTCATCGTCCAGCAGGACATCGGCGAGATGCGGGCTGGGAACCATACCGGCGAGCTTAGGTTCATCATGCGCAAGAGGGCTTCCGGGTGGAAGTGCTCGTGCGAGATGGCGAAGTTTGGGGTCCTTTTGTCAAACCCGTCTAGGAGCACGTCGGCGGAGACGCTGAAGTCATGCACGGCGGCCCAGGCATGCGAGCTGGTATTCGGAGACGAGTGGCAGGACAGGCTTGAGGACGCCAGGAAGCTGGCCCACGACTCGTGCATCGCGTTCCAGTCAAGCCTTGACGATCCGTCTGGCGTTTCCGAGCTGGCCGTTGACATCACGTTCTCGGATGGGTCGCCCAAGGTGATAGAGGTCAATGGGATACCGGACCTGACGTTCGTCGACGAGGCGTTTCGTTCCAAGGACAAGTTGGCCAAGTTCTCCAGGCGGATCGGGCATGGACACGTGGTGTACCTTCCAATGGGGGAACTGGAGCTCGAGCGGTCCAGGGCCGACATGGACGAGCCACTGGCCGAGAGGATCGACGACGACACGTACTTCGTTTCGATCAGACAAGAGTTGTCGAAACTTGGCATTCACTTCCAGAGGGACGGAAAGGTCATAATCGGGGACGGGGACAAAATCTCGTACGAGGATGCCGTCAAGCAGGCCCAGGAAGAGGCACTCGAATACATCGACCTGCTCAGGTCAATTCAGAGGAGCGACGAGGCCAAGGAGAAGAAGTTCAGGAAGCTCGTCCTAATGCGGGTACACAAGTTGTGCCTGCTCAGGGAGCACGAGGAACTGCGGAAGAGGCGCAAGAAGGCCACGACGGCATCGACTAGGCTGGCGTATGACAACCAGCCAACTGGTCCATACCAGTACATATCCGACATGATCGGGACGCCGACCCCTTATGAGCAGAACGAAACGTCAGACTATGACCCTGTGAAGATGGAGCTCAATAGGCCAAGGAGGCATCCGGAGTACTTCTACGGATGGAAGTTCAGGATGTGGCTTCCAGGAACTCCTCAAGAGGACGCGTACTCGATTGACAGTCTAGAAAAGCTGATCAACGAGGGGGGTAGTTGCTACCCATTCATAGCTTCTAACTGGGAATGAAACATGGCCAACATCATCATCGTCTCTTCCGTAACCGGATCACCCCAGCCAATCAGGGGAACAATCGTCAACCTGATCATGAATGACGGGACTACTTCGGGCCCATTCAGGGTTGATGACGTCGGCGGGGGGATGGAAGAGGGCGAGTGGACGGTTGTCCTGAGGGCTCAGGATGGCAGTTCGAAGGTCGTAAATTCGAGCGAAATCAGGTCGGTTACGACTGGCGGAGAGTGGAGCGAGACACAGGAGCGTCAGCAGCAGCAGCAGGCATACGAACCAGTGCCGTCCCAAAGTCCGTCCATGCAGGATTCAATCGCAGAAGAAGCCCCGCAGGTAGATGACGTACGGAGCAGCATCAATTCCATCGTAGACCGATACGTCGAAATACGAGGCGAAACTGACCAAGAGTCGCAGAACGAGAAGTTCATCCTGTTCGAGAGAATCTGGAACCACCCATACGGGAAGTCAACGGTTGGAAGAACCCTGATGAAGGCATCCCGAGCAAACCAGGAGAAGTCCAGCCTCTCTACAGAGGACAGGGAGTCTGATTGCAGGGTATTCTTGGAGAATGTCCTAAAGCGAGCAGAGCGGGGCTTGCCGTTCCTTGGGTTCTTGTCCGCGAACATGAGGCACCTTCGGAGCCCGAACTCGACGTGGAACGACAGAATATACCCCAAGTTCCTCCCGTACATGGAGGAGTTCTACGGCAGGGGAGACTCGAGCCTCATTGCCGACGACATCAGGGAGATGGGATCGCCCAACGTGGTGATCTGGGAGGCATACCGGCGCAACGAGTGGAACAACTACAAGACCGAGGACGGCAAGGACCGCATCCAGGCGGCCATCGAGAAGCTTGACAGGACGGTCAACGAGGAGATCGATAAGGAGGTGTCCTCCATCCAAGACCCGTCCCAGAGGGAAGCGAGGGCCAAGGAGCTCAGGTCGATGCTCCTGCCGATCACTGCGAGAGGCAAGTTCAAGTCCGCCACCGGGTTCCTTGATGGGCTAGGCGTAGTGCCTACGTGGAAGAACAAGTCGTCCCCTGACTGGCTGACCACAGAGATAATCGATCCGGCGAGGCATGCCCTTGGGCCAAGGCAGGTCGTCAAGTACCTGAGCCAGTTCGACAAGTCCAGGTCCCCAGACGCCCCCTCGGCGTTCGAGAAGAAAGCTCCGCCGATGTTCAAGGAGAAGCCCAAGAATATATTCAAGGAGCTCTCAGAAGAGATCGAGGAAACCATTCTCTCTTCAGAAGAAATAGAACGAGCTCCAGAAAAAGACATTGCGACCATGGTCGAGAAGGTAAGCCCTTTCGACGCCGACAACGAGAAGGAAGACTTGCTTGTCAAGGAGCGAAGAAAGGAATACCTCAAAGAGCGGTCCAAGAAACTCAGGGAACGCATTTTGAACATTGATCCCAATAACCTCAGTCCAGAGCATCCCGACAGGATGCGCAGGATCATGGAGTTCATTAGGGACGAGTACGATCCGTCTGACCCAAAATACGAGATAGCCAATGCTTTTGCTTCGATCCCCATCCCGAAAGGAAAGGGCGAACAATTGAAGCAAATGAACAGAGACTTGACGGATAGGCTTGTTGCCTTGATGGACTCCACGGCATTCAAAAAGCCAAGAAAAGACGAAACATTCGGGCTTACTCCAGCCCAGAGGTTTAACCTTTACTTGGTCGAGTTCATTCAGGACATAAAGCAAGTCATCATGGATGACAGGCTCTGGTCTGCAATGAAGGCGCAGATCGGATCCATAGCCAATGCCATCAGGTCCATGATCAGGACGGCGATGCTTTTCGCAAGGAACATAAAGAGGTCCTGATGCCAACTGCCAACCAGATCAACAGGGCGGTCCGAGTGCTCTGCCGAGTGGCGAAGCGGTATGGCATCGCCGATGCGTTCTTCGTCGGCGGTTATCCTAGGACCATCGCCATGGGCAGGCCTCTCACCGACGTCCATGACCTGGACGTTGCCTCTGCCACCCCGGAGAAGGCCACCCAGCTAGCCGGGTTCGTGGCTTCCGACGAGTCGGCCTCGAAGGTCGAGACGCTTCATAGGACGATGGCCGTGACGATGAGCCTTCACGGAGTCGAGGTCGACTTCCAGGGGGCTGGGAGCCATGACGAGGCAAGGGCCTACATGAGGTCCATCGGAGTTGAGCCAACGCCATTGTCCCTGAACATATTCGACCGGGACTTCACGATGAACAGCCTGGCCATCCCGTTCGGTCGGAACGAGATCATGGACCTTACCGGGAGGGGCGTGTCGGACATACGGCATCGCATCGTTTCCTCTGTACTCCCGCCGGATTTTTTGGTCCCTAGCGACCCGCTGATGATAACCAGGGCGATAAGGTTCTCCCTCAAGTTCGGGTTCGCCATAGAGAAGAAGCTGTGGAAGGCGATGAAGGAACATCGGATGTCAGTCAAGAAGCTCTCCCCGGAGCGGCTTGCCATAGAGGCATACGTGCTCTCTAAGTACCCCCGGTCCAAGAAGACGCTCACGCTACTTGGGTTGCAGGACCTGCTCGATGACGAGATCATCAAGAAGGGCGAGGAGGAGTCAGAAAATGACTAGGATACAGCCGACCCACGCCGTGGCTCCGACGAAGGAGGGGCAGTTCATGGACATCCTCCTGGTCCGGAGGATGATCGATAACTACATGCTCTCCGATTCGGAGGCTAAGGTACTCTACGAGGCATGGGCGAACACCCCTCCAGGCTCCAAGATTCTGGACTCCAAGTCCATCGGCGACAAGTACCTGTCTTCGCTGAACAAGAAGAGGTACATCGAGCGCAAGGCCGATGGGTTCGTGCTGACCGAGGAGGGGCGCAAGGTCATCATAGAGATGGTCACGAACCAGCCCAACGCGTTCGACAGGAAGGCATCGCCGCCGTCGTACAGCCAGATCAAGAGCAAGTCGGCCAGCACCAACAAGCGGGCCATGAAGCGGAAGAAGGCTTACAACCTGAAGGAAGCCAAAAAAGATGCTCTTCGTATTACAAAACACGGCTGATGAGTCCTTGGCCGAATTCATGTCCAAGAACGCATCACGTCCTGTCGTCGTCATGGTCAGCAAGAGGATAGTCGAGGTCGAGGTTGAGGACGAGGATGCGGAAGACCTCGAGGACGCCATCGAGCATGCTGGGTTTGTCGTCCTTGACCGTCAGGAGGAACCAATGGTCAAGTCCAGGCAAGCAGCAAGCCCTGCCGGACAAGGATTTGGCAGGCCAAAAGCAGAATCATCTACCAGAAGAAGTCCTGACGAGAGCCCTTGGCTCAAGCCAAGAGATCCATGGGGGTAAGACATGTCGATTCCTATCCAAAAGGTTAGATTCGCCAACGAGATTTCCGTTCCGTTGAGAAAAAACGCGGCAACTACTCCAGTTCCTGCTCCGAATCAGCCTCCTTCCACTCCTGCCCAATCAGGACCTGCCGGCGTCGTAACACCTATGGTTAATAACATGTCGTGGAACATCCTTGGAAACGAGCGGTACATGCCATTCCATTTTCTTCCCAAGACCCAGCAGAGGAGGATGACCACGATATACGATGCCATTTCCGGACCCTCAGGCATTGGAACAGAAAAGTTGTCCATGAACTTCTACTCGGACTCTGACGAGGTTAACGACCTCAAGGACTACCTGGACTTCCTGTATTCTAAGCACAGGGCAAGGTCGAGTCTCTCCTCGCAGGTTGAGTTCTTCATGCCGCAGACTACTAGCTTCATGATGAACGAAGAATGCTACTACGGCCTTGCTCCAACGACCATGAGCGAGTTCGACATGATGGTAACTGGACGACTCAGCCTTGTTCTGGTTAGGGTAATCGTCGGGATCATGGTCAAGAACAACAACAAGGACCTTCCTGACCAGTTGTTCCAAAGGGGGATGTTGGCCTTCCGGGAGGAAAACGATCAAACCTCGAAGGATTGGCCCGAACAATTGCCTGGAGAACAGCCTGCGATCAGAGACAGCGAAAGGAACTTCTTGACCCTGGATGAATACTCTGCTGTTTTGGCGAAACGGTTCTTTGCATTGTTCAAGTTCTATCTTGACCAGAATCACTTCGCAATGGCACGTCAGTCACGTCCAGCGAACGAGCGGCAGCGGGACGCACAACCGGGCGAAATCATAGAGATTCCTGGCGCAGATTGGAACACGTTCGTCAAGGACATGCGAGAGTATTCGATCTCTCCAAGCAGGGTTCTATACGAGTACATGAAAAGCCTCGCCGTGATGAAGATCAATCACGGAGAAAGGATGAATGACGTCCTTGGTAAAGTAGCCGTTTCGGCTGTTCCGCTCAGCCTGCCACTCGTTACGCACGAAGAGGACCCTGACATCTCGTCGGTCTGGCCGGCTAGGGCGGAGCACTTCCTTGGAAGAAGAGGAAGGAAAACTAGTCCAACTACTGGCATCGGCGGGATGGAAATACCGGGCAGGACAGTCAAGGAGGTAGCCTTCTTCGATGCTAGGCACATGTCAGACGCATTCGAAAGCATGGCCGGAAACGCATGGTCGCTAAACTTTAGGGAGATGCTCCACAGGCTTGAGCAATACAGCAAGGACGTCATCAGGCGGACCGACCCTGATCCCACCAACCTACATGCCCACCTGCATAAGAAGAGGATGGTATTCCTGACCCGGCATAAAATACAGTCTGTCGATGTTGCGCCTGGCGCGTCGGTTGCGGACAGGCATGACTTTGCCGGGATCGACTACCTAGAGATGCCCGAAGCTAGCGTCGAAGAGGTTCGGGAACAAAGGCTGCCATACCTCATGCGAGAGCAGCTAGTGGCTCCGGCCAGGGACGTTCCTGGAGCGTCAAAAGTCGAGACGCCAACGAGGTTCCTTTATAAAATGATAAAGGACGAGCGGTACCAAAAGTCCATGTCAATCATAAATACCTTGACGGCAAAATGGTTGAGTACCAAGAAGAATCCAACAACCCTCATGGCGGAAAGGCCAGGAATGATAGCCTTGGCGAAACAACTTGGTACAGAGGAGTGCGCACCATATTGCTACAACGAGGTTGAGTACCTGGTCAACATGATCGTATCTACTCCCGAAGCGTCATTCTTTGATAAGAATACGGTCGGGTTCGCTTTGAATACGATTAGGGACATGATGGCCCATCCCAAGGAATACGTCATGGTCGACCCTTGGTCCAGGAACGACAAGGGGAAGCTAATTGACTCGTCCGGAAGCGAGCTTGACGTCAGCGAGTACGTTGCCGAGATTGACGATACCGACCCGGCAGGATCCATGACCATATCAGTTCGTGGAGAGCAGGGCAAGAGCGTTACTCTTGCGAGGGTCGGGACAGGAGCTGCCCCAGATTCTGCCGTTGGGACATGGAGGGGCGAAGGAGTCGAGCTCACGTTTGCTTCCGAAAATCATGGAACCATGACGAAGGGGAAGGCGCAGAAGTCATTCTCTTGGAAGCAAACGGCTCGATGGAGGTTCCAGGTCGTCCTGTCCAACATGCCTCCGGCGTTCAACCCGTTCTTCAATACTTGGCTGTCCAAGGTCGCCGACTTGATCGGCGGTACCGTCAGCGCCAAGCAGGTTGCAAGCCTTGTTGCTGCTGCCATGAGTTCTTCAAACATGAAGAACAAAGAAACCGGAGAGGACAAACACAGGTTCCTCTTCGACAAAAATGACAATCAAGTCAGGACCACGGTCGACGATACCTCCAGGAAAGACTATTTACTGTGCAAGATGGACGATTTCATGGACAGGTTGAGCCTTCTGTACAAGGACGCTCTCTTCTCCGATCTAGTCGGCAACAACAAGGAAGCCATGGGTCAGTTTGAAGTATGGCCCAAAAAGAGGATCGAGAAAGGATACATTCCTCAGATCAAGAACTTGAAAAATATCATAGGAAACTACAAGTATTCTTTGGCACTCGAAGCTTATAGCAACAGCATGGAGAGGTCAAGGGGCGACATTGAGGCCATGAAGAAGGGCATTCTCCAAATGTTGCGAGATACGCCCGAAGCCGAGATGCCATTGGGACGACCCATTATATTTTTCGAAGCCATCAAAGATCCGGAAAAGCTGAGGCAAATCCTCATTGATCGCATCAAGGTCATGAAGTCCAACTGCTTCCTTCTCCATGGTCCAGCAGGTACTGGAAAGACATCGTTTGCCGGACATCTGGCCAAAATACTGGGATACAACGTGATTTCTTGGAAGATTGCCGGCGGCAAGAACAAGTGGGTCGGAGACACGACAAAGTTCATCAATGCTGCCTTTGCCATCCTTGGAAAGCTCAGGAACTTCGTCATTATCATTGACGAAGTCGATACGGTCTTGGAGGCAAAGCAAGACGCGCACGTAAGCGACCAGGATGTACAGGGAGCCTTCTTGGATGGCTTTGAGTCTCTTGCCGAAAAGTCCAAGAACAACGACTCGATCCTCGTCAGTACGACGAACCACAAGGACAAGATGGATGAAAGAACACAGCAACGGCTCAGAGGACGAGGAACCGGGTCTCCGAAAGCCGCCATCGAGGTTTCTGTTCCATCGGACACGAATAGCATCAAAGAATTGATGGAACTATGGATGAGAGAGAATGATATGATTTATCTCCCGTCCCCGGCGGAGTTCGCAGAAGCTTGTACTAACGCTCTCTTCCAGGCGCAGAATCAGAGGAATCCAAAGAACTTCGGTCCTGGTACCATCAGCGAGATTCTTACCGAATGGCTTCAGACTACGGTTGTGAGACACGAAAACATCGTTGTATACGTCAAGCAAGAAAAGGACGCAGGTCGTATGACAGAGCAACAGGCGGCTCAGAACCTCGCCAAGGTCGATGAGCTCTCGAATGGCCCCAATGCCTTCGTGTTCTTGGTCAGATCGCTTCCGCCAGTTCCTCAGTCAGGGCTCCACGAGGGGCAGATCAGCATTGGCCCGCTGCTTGAGGAGGCCAACAGCGCTGAGCGCCTCTTGGGCTCAGTATCGACAGATAGGGTCAGGGGCGGAGAGCCGCTGCCTGCGCCGTCCACGCCAGGAGAGCAGCCAGTGACGAGTCCATTTAGGGAACAACCACCAGCGGCCGTCAGCCCTCATGGCAGGGAGCCGGCTCCCGCGTTCTCTCCTTCTGGTCCGTCAAAACCTCCAGTAGTACCGCCAGTCGGGCCTGTTGCTCCTACGGCCTTTAACCGGAAGATGGTCAGGAGGAAGAATGGCTAAGGAGAAGGCCAAGATACGGCTCATGTCCATAGCCGACACGCCTGCCGAGCATGAGCTCGGGATGCAGTTCGTCAGGCAGATGCCGGAGATGAGCGGAATGGCCTTCCGGTTCTCGAAGCCGAGGGTCCTGAGCTTCTGGATGAAGAACACCTACTTGCCGTTGGACATCATCTTCGCTGACGCCGACGGGAAGATCGTGAAGATTGAGCGGATGTTGCCGCTGAGCCTGTCCTCGGTCACCAGCGGAAAGCCTTGCGTCGTGGCCGTTGAGGTTCTGGCAGGGAGTCTCTCTGATTATAATGTGTCAGAAGGAGACACGGTGAGGATTGACGACAAGGGGAAGACGGCAACGTTCCATGAGTAAGGTGATCTTGGTCGCAGAAGAAATTCAGGAGGGCGACGAGCCCCTTGGAGAAGCCACGGGCGAGCCGATTCCCGAGTGGTCTGGAGATTCAGTCCTAAAGGGGCCAGACCCTTCTTCCTTGAAACCTTCTGGAGGAAGGCCAAGGCAGAACCAGTACGTCCCAAGCCAGGGGATCGACTTGGAGGGGATAGCGAGCCCGTTGGAGGAAGAGCCCGAGAAGTACGCAGGAAAGCAGCCGAAGGAGAAGATTTGGGTGGCGTTGACTGATTTCGAACATCGCCCCAACGTTTGGATACGATACCGGAGCCTGAAAAACAGGGTAAGCGAGAGGACGCTGTCCATGTTCGACGACCCGAAGGCCGGAATCTTTTGGGGCAGGACTACCCAGCAGCCTTACGTCACGGCATGGGACGACCAGCGGAACGACTGGAGCAGGTTCCGAATGAATCAGATAGAGGACGCCAGGGTTTTGCCGAGGGCACCATGAACGAAGAAACACTCCTACCCCCAAGGCTCGCCTCGAGAGACGAGTCGTTCCAGCGGAACTATGCCGACCTCGCCAGCAAGCTTGTCGAGTTCGGCGACTTGGCCGACGACAACGGCTTGGGGGAATGCGCCGACAAGGTTGCGGCTCTCATGCCTCGCCTTGCCATCCTCAGGGTGGCCCAGTACGAGGGGTTCACGAACTACTGGATAGCCAATGGTCGAGCATTCGAGCGTGCCTACAAGGAGAAGGCGTCCAAGCCTGGAGCGTCTCCGCACGAGGCATGGTGGGCCGTCTTGGAGGAGTTCCAGGACAGTCTTGGTGGGAACCAGTCGAAGTTCAACGAGAAGTACGCCCTCAAGAATTCGGACGACTATACGTCAAGGCATCTCGTCGAGGCCATCGTCAACCGAGTGGAACAGCATGGCAGCCCCAGCGTCGCCTTCTATCAGGCGGTCCATGATGTTTCAACCGGCAAGACGCTGATCGAGGCAGCCAACGAGTTGTCCATCGTCCTCTCCGAGGCGAAGAAGGACAAGAGGTTGACCAAGGCAGCAGACGAACTCGAGTCCGCCCTTGATTTGGCCATCAGGACGGCCGGGGTAGCTGACTGGATGGGTCGTGGAGTAAACTGGCTGGGCAAAGCGTTTGATCCAATTGCCGAGCAGGTAGATAGGTTCAATATGGGTGCGATGGGCACAGGCGGACCCATCGTAGACGCCGCGCTAAAGATCAGGCAGCAGGCGGCGAAGATACACGAGATCATCAAATGGGCGAGGACTGGCGATACTACCAAGACGGGGCTCGACGACTTCGGAATCTCGATGCTTGGGCCGATCAAGAAGGACATTGACAACTTGGCTTGGTTCGCCAAGAATGCCGACATCACCATCCCGAACTACGATGCACTCTGCTCGCACTTGGTCAACGGCAGGGGACTTACCGCCGGGAACGTCGAAGAATTCGCAGCCACCTTCTCGGCGGTCTTCAGGCTTACGGAAAACCAAGCTCTTCTCCAGAAGATGTACCAAGCCTACCTGAAGAGGCAGAAGTCCCTCAAGATGAAGAACAAGCCTAGTGCTCTTCCTGCTCCGGCGGCGGCTCCAAAGCCTGGCGAGGGAGCTGCGGCTCCGAAGCCAGCGGCTCCGGCCAAGCCTGGTCCTGGCGAAGTTGATGTCGGTCCAGAATTTGTTGGAAACTTCATGGGGGCCGTGGAGAAAATACGACCTCTCAGCCCGAAGCAATTCAACACCCTAAGGTCTTTGGTCAACAAGAACCTGATGAGGAGCAAGCAACTCGAAGCACCACAGCTTACCAGGCAACAGCCAAAGGCAGCCGGGTCGCAGTGGTCGATCAAGACCGCGGCCGTCAACCTGAAGTTCATGATTGAAGAGGTCATGGAATCCTACCAGAGGCTAATGGGGAAGCCACTCCTTGATGATGCTCAACAGCAACAACTGATCCAGACCCTTGTCCCTCCGAAGGCAGAGGTTGTTGCTCCGCCGGTTGTTGCTCCTGCTCCGCCGGTTGTTGCTCCTGCTCCGCCGGTTGTTGCTCCTGCTCCGCCGGTTGTTGCTCCTGCTCCGCCGGTTGTTGCTCCTGCTCCGGTAGAGAAGACGGATGAACCAGTAGAAGCACCTCTTGCCCCTGAGAACGAAGTGGCGGAAGCCGAGAAGAAAGAACTGGCGGCGTTCAAAGACAGGATAGCCAACAGGGTTCTTGAAGGATTGCAGAACTTGCCTGACGATCAAGTGGCCAAACTTGCAGGAGACAAATTGACCAAAGAACTGCTCTCCGTAAAGCTATTGCTCTTGTACAGGCGTGATCCGACTCCAGAAAACGTCACGAAGATGAAGAATTTCATCAAGGGCGTTCTGGAAAAAAGCAAACTTGAAAAAGTCCTCAACAACCCCGCTGAGATCACCAAAATACTGTCCCGTGAGGACGCTTCGCCAGTAGTGAAGCTTTTATTTTCGATCATGTCCGGCATCCTGCTCCCGAAGCAGGCAGCCCCGGCAGATGTTGCAAAGAAGGCTCCAGCGTAAAGGAAAAGGCCCAGTTCGCTCCGAAGTCATAAGAGTGAATGCATGCCCCCAACAAGGGCAACCATTAGGAGGATAGGAAGATGCGTTTCTTCGACCAGAGAATCGTCACGACGCCAATCAGCCTCGGAGAGGCGCTGGAGAAGGCCAAGAACAAGCCGACCCAGCGGTCACTCGACGAGATGCTTGGAGACCTCGACAAGAAAACCCAGGTGAAGACTGCCTCGGTCGCGCCGAAGGTGACGAAAGTCGCCGCCGTAACCGAAGAACAGGCTCTGGAGGCGTCGCTGGCGGATGGCGAGGACGAGACCTCCGCCGTTGCCGCCGGAGAGGCATTGACGTTGGAAGACGCCAAGAAGGCCAAGACGACCGAGGTCGAGCAGGCCGCCGCGATTGCTCCTGACGGGGCAGCGATGGCGACCCAGCCCGCGAAGGCCGCCTCGTCTACGATCAGGCTGACCGTGGCGAGCAAGCTCGACTTCCGCAATGGCTGGAAGCCAGAGGACGTGGTGAAGGCGTGGAAGCAGCACGGTACAATGGAGAAGTGCATGGCAAGCACCAAGGGACAAGCGAGCGACCCCAAGATGTACTGCGGTCTGCTACAAGTGGCCAGCAAGAAGCTCGAGGCCCAGTTGAAGAAGACAGCGTCCAAGAAGCCACAGCCGGCGGTGTGGAAGAAATTGGCGAAGCTGACCCCCGAGGAGAAGTCTTTCCTCAAGGGCTACTTCCGCCAGCTCTACGGCGAAGGCTACGTCGACGCCCTGCTCACTGACTACTAAGCCGGATGGCGAATGATCGCCTACGTGCGACGAGGCCAAGGGCATGAAGATCACGAAGAATGGCGACCAAGGAGGCTTGGCCAGGCTGGCGGAAAACGCCCCTGGCCAAGCTCCTGCTATCGAATCTAGCGGAGACTTCGACGACCAGATTCCAGCACAGCCTCGTCCCAAGGGGGACGACGAGTTCAACAGGCAAATGATGATCAGGGACAACGAGGCCGTCGTCGAGGCCATCGTCGCAGCCGGGAGGAAGCTTGGCTACAATGCCAACGCCAAGGTGCTCCAAAGGGTTCCAGACAAGAACTCGCATTACGTCGTTTTCTTCAGCAAGAATGTCAAGGGCACTCGAGCAGCCGCCGTCGGACAGAGCACGTCAGGAGACGAGGCACTAACCCTCAAGTTTGACATCCCTAGCTTTGGGTTGGTTCAGGGGACATACGAGAGCGGGCCTGACTGGATCGATCCACAGAAGAAGCTCTACCTCATCCGGGACGTCATGAAGGTAGCGGTTGACGGGGGGGATATAATGGCTCTCCCGATGAGCCAGGAGATCAACGTCAACCCGGTAGTCGTCAGGCAACTCGGACTATCAGGTAACGTTCCAGGAGGCATCCATGGCAGAAATCCTTAGACAGACAGAACAAGAAGAGCACTGGTTGGGGAAGTTGATGACGTTTTTGGACAACGCCAAACAATCCAAGACTCTTAGCTTCATTAAGTGTAATGTCTCTCAGAGCGGCGACGGCGGCGAGACCTATAGCGTCAAAATCCCGACTAAGTCTGAGATGGAGAAGATACAAGCTATGATTAGCTCGCAGGCAAAGGAGCAGCCAATAGCGGCTCCTGTGGCGGCACAGACCGCAGTGACTCCGGCTGCGGTTGCACAGCCCGCCGAGCCAGCCGTCGCGTCTTCTCGCCGGAACATCGTCAAGGCAAGCAAGGATACGGCCAAGCATCTCAGAGGGTATTATCCCAGGGAGTTCCTGAAGAGGATGGGGCTGTCCTAAAGGAGAGAAGATGCAGATCAACAAGTCAGGATACGAGCACATGGACTGGATCTTGGCCCTCAAGGCCAAGACGAGCCCTAAGTCTGATTTCTCGCCGGAATCCTCCGCGGACGCAGAAACCCAAGAGGTCATAGACGGAGCCCTCGAGCAGACGTGCAGGGCCGCCTTCAAGACGCCAACCAACGAGAAGAGTTCACAGGAAGCCGTCGCCGAAGAGTCAAGGACCGTTGCTGACTCCTCGAGGCAGAAAGTGCTGGCGTCGCAGGCCGAGCAGATCAGGGGCAAGCTCGCCGTCCGTGGAATCGACCCAGTCGCGATGGGCATCGCCACTGACGGAGATTGGTCTTCCGTGGACCCAGCCCTTGTCGAGGCCATCGCGAAGAAGGCCATCCAGATAACGGCTGAATCCAGGGACAGGGGATGGGAAGCAATCAGCGGCACGAAGAAGGCCTCCGGCTTCGACGAGATGTCAAGGCTCGGCCAGGTCGTTCCTTCGGGGACTCGCCAAGAGGACGTCGTCGACCATAGGCGCAACATCCCGTCCAACGCCCCCTCGATGTTCGACCCGAACAGGCTCAAGGAACTGTCCGAGAAGCCCAACGAGCACGACCAATCCATTTCGAGCATCAAGGACGTCCGCAAGGCAAGGGAAGCCGAGAGGAAGACTGACGCCGAGAACAGGACCGGCATCCCGGAGGACTTCTCCCCGATGAAGCAGGGACGCTCCATGGCCATCTCTGGCAAGGAGCAGGACGTGATGATCCAGCGGGTTCCTCGCAACCAGTTGTCCATGCTGGACGACCTTGAGCCGCACAAGAAGCTATCCCAGGAGGAGATGACCGCCAAGTTGCGGGACATCTTCATGAGCCGAGTCTCCAGCCCGAGGGAGGAGACCAGGAAGTCGAACGAGGAGCGCAAGGCAGAGATATCGAGGGAGAAGGGGACGAAGCACGAGTTCAAGCTCGAGCCTCCGACTTCGACGTCAGATCTGACCAAGAAGCTGATGTCACTATGGCCAGACGAAAAGGGGGAATGAACTTGCATGGCGGAGAAGGAATGGCGATTGCCACAGGGGCAGCAAGGGTAGCAAGGGCGGCCGCTCCCCGTACGGGAGCGTGGATTGAAACATATAACAGGGCGAGGAAGGTCACGTCGCAGGCAGATCAAATCCCAGAGCTCGCGGAAGAACCCCAGGTGCAGACGCCGCCGCCGCAGGCGGGTGCCCCAGGGGTTCTCTCCGCCGAGAAGTACGAGTCCATCGGACAGCTAAAAGAGGTTCTGCTTGGGCTGGGCCCGAAGAACCCAGAGGCGTATGCCCGCTTGAAGAGGGCGGTCAATGAAAAGGACCTAGACAGCACGCTAGAGGCCCTGACCAAGTTCTTCCAGGGGGACCCGCAGGCCCTGTGCTTCATCTACGACAGGCTGGTCGAGGCGGGGAACGCCGACCCGATAGACAGGGAAATCGTGGAGAGAGTCATGGAGAAGCTGCCCCAGTCCAAGGAAGAGAAGCAGGCCAAGGTCGCAGGGTTGTTCATCCCCAAAGTCGACGCCAGCATCCACTCCATGGAGAAGACGGCCGACCGGATGTCAGAGCCCTACCTGATGAACGGCGGCAACGACAACCGCTTCTGCCCCAAGACCAGGAACTTGGTCAGCACCTACCTCTGCCGATTCCATTGCCTTGATGGGCTCGCCATCGACGACGCTCAGATACTCTGCGGAGAGGCCATCTGGCGGCAGGCCGTGATGGACAAGTTCAGCCGGGAGTACAAGGACAAGGACGGCAAGTGGAAGGGCGGGTACCTTCGCAAGCGCTTCATCGTCCATCAAGACGAGGTTGGAAGGCCATACCAGCTCAAGCCCGGACATAGGTCGGCCCCCATTCATGAGGACGCATGGTCCATCGAGAAACGACTCCAAGAGATGAGGCGTTCCGAAGGCTCGAAGCGCGGCTATTCGGCGACTCCGGGTGACCCAAAGGACCTGTACAACTTCGACCCGCACAAGGCGGCCAACACGCCCGATTCAAAGGAACTCGCAGAGAAGAAGCGCGACCCAATCGCCAAGAACTCGTCGGCCAAGGCGTTCAACCTGAAGAAGGCCCTTTACGAAGGCGATCCCTCGACCGTAGAGAATGTAACCACGACCAAGGTTTGCGCCAACTGCGAGCAGAGCAACGCCACGACAGCTTCGGTATGCGTCAGGTGCGGCAAGAATGTATTCATCGACAAAACCAAGTCCGAGACCGAGGTCGCCTCCAAGACTTCTTCTTCGCCTGAGTTCATGCCCAGCATCAACGCCGGAATCAAGGCAGCCAACGGCGTGTACATGGCCGTCAGCGGAGACAAGATCTCCTTTGGAGACACGGAGAACCAGGCGTCATCGAGGCTAGCCGCTGGCATCGGCGAATTCGGCGAGGACCAGACAGTTGACGAGGAGAACGAAGCTCTCGTCCAGATGCGCCAGGAAACGACAGGGGAAGGGCCAGTAGGGATGGACATGGCTCCGCCCGAAGAAGTAGAGCAGGTTCCGGACGGTTCAGCACCGAATACTACTGTTGAGCAGACTCCAGGGGATGGGAAAATGCCTCTTCCGGAGCCGTTTGATGAAGTCACGGAGGAAGGGATGCTGGGAGAACCTGGTGCGCAAGCGGTGCTTGACCCGGACAACCCATTGGACTCGACCGCGATAGAGTCCCAGCAACAGGCCCAGCAGGACGAGGAACAGGGACCGGAAGCATACCAAGCGTCTCCTGACTTCACGCCAGCAGACGCCCTTGACGAGGGGGAGCTGCTCGGACTTGGAGAAGACTCGCCAGCAGTAGAACCGTAACAGCGCGCAAGTGCGTGCGGGAAGAAAAAAGAAAGCAAGGAGCTAGACCATGGCTGACCGAATTCGCAAGATCAATGTACAGACCAGCGAGGTTCACTTGGTTGTAAAAACAGGTGACCAGTTGCCATCTGGAGCGGCCCTTTGGGGGATGACCGTTTCGGCGAACGGAACGATCTACGCAGCGGACATGGCCGAGAACGTCGTATACAAGATATACGAAGATGGGCGGGTCAACGGAGCCGTGGTTGGCAAGCTCAATACACCGGGCGACGTCGTCAGCTCAGGGCTGTATGGAAGCGGCGGTAACTCCGCAAGGCTTCGTGCCGTAAACGGGATAGCCGTTGATTCCAGCGACAACATCTACGTTGCAGACTCAACCAACCACAAAGTCAAGAGGCTCAGCCCGAGCGGTCGCTGCCAGACGCTGGCCGGCACCGGCTTGCCTGGGGATTCCTGCAACGACAACGGGCTGCTGGCGGAGCTTAACCTCCCATACGGTGTCGCCGTGGACGCCGCCGGAATCGTATACGTGTGCGACGGAGGCAACCACAAGGTCAAGAAGATTTGGCCCAACGGAAAGGTCACCCTTATGGCAGGCGCAACCGGGGGCGGCTTCGCCAACGGTAACGGGGCTTTGGCCAAGTTCTCCAGCCCATCTGGTCTTTGCGTGAGCAAGTCAAGAAAGATTTTCGTCGCTGACGAAGGAAACTACAGGGTCAGGCAGATCGACGAGAATGGCAACGTTATCACGCTCGCCGGCTTCTCCCAAGGGAACGTCGATGCAGTTGGAAACCTTGCCAGGTTCAGCCAGATTTACGACATCTGCGTTGACAACAGCGGGGTAATCTGGGTTCTCGACTGGGGCAACCACTCCATCCGCAAGGTTCTTGACAACGGAAAGGTTTCGACGTTCATGCCTTGGAAGGACACGATTGGACTAGGCGCGTCTTGCATCGCTGCGGACAACTCTGGGTTCCTGTACATCCTCGAGAGGAACGTCTAACAGGGAACCTGCTGAGTTGTAGTTACGTCGCTCCCTTGCGGGAGCGTGGATTGAAACATCGGGGCAGAAGGGCAGCAAAATGTTCAAGAAGTTCGGCGTAAACTCAACCAGGCAGGAAAAGAAGGGGCCGACCGTGACCGGAGGGGTTTCTCGGCCCTGCTCCAAGAGGATGTCCTGCAAGAAGTGCGGCAAGACGTTCGTGAAGGCTTGCCAGAGCGAGCTGGCCTGCGAGATCAGCCCCTCAACCTGCCCTCACTGCGGCGAATGTTTGGAATAGGAGCATAGGTCATGGCGAACAGGCTCGTCAAGGTAAGGCAAGTCAGCAACGCGACGAACACGAGCGAATGCGGAACCGCCTTCGCCCAGATCTCCGTTCTTCCCATCAACGGCCTGACGGATGGCGTTGGCGTCTGCATCGACAGGTCCGAGAACATCTATGTTTCCGACGTCGCCAGGCACGTGATCTTCAAGTACCGAAGAGGATCGACGGCATCGCAAGTATTTGCCGGGACGATTGACGTCGCCGGGTATGCCGACGGGGTCGGGACCGCCGCCAAGTTCAACCAGCCCAAGTCCATGTGCGTCGACCGCAGGGGAACCCTGTGGGTTGTCGACTCTGGCAACAAGGTAATCAGGAGGGTGACCGAGAACGGGGTCGTCTACACGGTCGCCCAGATTCCTGCGGAAGTGCTTGGGGACACGCCCGGACAGATCGCCGTGGACGACGGAGAGAACATCTTCCTCATCGACAACACTCCCTGAACCAAAGCACCCCAAAAAGGTTAGGAAGCACTTCCTGCGCAATATAATCCTAGTAGTTCTGGCCCGCAGGGAGAATATATGTTCCAGTTCCTAGGAAACATCGATCACGCCCTTGAGAAGCTCAAGGCGACCAAGGAAGCCGCGACGGGCGTCGTCGGCACGTCGTCCGGCTGGGTCACCGGGGTTCCGGCGACCCCGAAGCGGCGCATGTCGTACGCGCAGAGCCAAGTCATCTACAGCCAGCCGATGTTCTACAGCCCGCTTCATACTCCTCAGAACTGGCAGATACCACAGAGACGCAGGGACGTCTACCAGTGGCTCAGGTTCTGGGCAGAGAACGAGCCAAAAGTAGCGGCAGCCATCGACTTCTACTCCGGGTTCCCCGTGAACGGGTTCGAGACCCAGTGCGCCAACGCCAAGGTCAAGCGGTACTTCGACAACCTGAACAAGAAGCTCAACCTGGACTACTGGGCCAAGATGATCTCACGTGAGTTCTACCTCATCGGAGACGTCTTCCCGTTCCTCGAGATACAATGCGAGCTTTGCAGCGGGACCGGCGTCCTTCCGGATGGGAGCCCATGCGGACACAAGGGCGGGTGCGTCCGTCGAGTCGTCATCCTCAACCCTGACTCCATAGAGGTCCAGAAGAGCAGTCTGGTCGAGGAGTCCGTCATAACGTTGGTCCCGGACGAGGAACTCCGCAGGGTCGTCTGGAACAAGAAGCCCATCGAGATCTACAACCGAATCCCTCCGCACATCAGGCAACTGATCCTGTCCAATAGGCCTGTGCCTCTGTCGAACGAGTGCGTCAGTCACCTTAAGTACAACCCATATCCATACGGCGTATATGGCACGTCCATCATCCGCAGGCTGTTCAAGACGCTGGCCTACAAAGACAAGCTGATGATCGCCCAGTGGACGGTGGCCGAGAGGCTCATCCTTCCCATCAGGGTCGTCAAGGTTGGAAACGCAGAGCGTCCCGCCAGCGGGGCGGACATCGCGGACATCCAGGCGCAGCTCGCCCAGGTCTCCAACGACCCTAACCTGACGCTCGTGACGCACGACGCGTTCGAGTACGACTGGTACGGGGCGTCCGGAAAGGTGCTCGCTCTGGGCAACGAGTTCGACCTCATTAACCAGGAAATTTTACAGGGCCTCATGATCAACGAGGCTCTGTTGTCGGGGCAAATGGCCGGCTACCAATCCGCTGCCATCGGAGTCGAGGCCATGATTCAGCGGATGGAGGGGTGGCGCCAAGATTTGGCCCGCTGGATCGAGGACTGCATCTATCGACCAGTCGCCAAGATGCAGGGGTTCATCGACAAGGACGCCTCCGAGGAGTTCGGAGAGGAAATTTACATCATCCCGAAGATCAAGTGGAACGACTTGAACCTGCGGGACGACACTCAGCAGAAGCAGCTCTGGTTGCAGCTCCTCGACAAGCAGATCATCTCCATGCAGACGCTCTGCGAGAAGTTCGACCTTGACTACGACCACGAAGTTGAGCGAAAGAGGTTCGAGAGTGCCCAGCAAATGATGGTCAACCCGGCCCCTGGCGGAGGTGGCGGCATGCCAGGAGGCGGGGGTGGCGGGGGAGGGGCTCCAATGCCTCCACCGCCAGGCGGAGGCGGAGGAATGGAGGGAGGGATGCCGGGAGTTCCGGAGGCAGTTCCTTCCGGCGGCGCTCCCATGCCTGGAGGAGCTCCAGGGGCGGCGCCGCCCCCCGGACCAGTGGCTGGGTTTGGAACCGAAGGCAAGATTCTCACCCGTGGGAAGAAGAGCCTCAAGGCTCCGCAGGAGTCCGAGGTACAGCCCGTCGGCGTTCCGCTCACGAGCTTGGAGCAGGAGATGTACAAGATGCTCCAGTCCATGGAGATACCGTTCCAGAAATGGATACAGTTCCCGATTGGGCCGTACAAGGCCGACTTCGCCATTCCAAAGCTCATGCTAGACATCGAGTGCGACGGGCAGAAGTGGCATGCCACCCCAGACGCCAAGGCACACGACAAGAAGAGGGACTCCGAGCTGGCCAACGCGGGGTGGACCATCGTCAGGTTCGGGGAGTTCGAGATAAAGGAAAATCAGGACGCCATCAAGAAGACCATCATTGGCTATGTGTACAAGCTCTGGCAGAAGGCACTGGAGCAACAGAAGAAGCAGCAGGAAGCGGACAAACACCGGACGGCGTCCCTGGAGAGGCTGCTCGAGGCCTACGGGGAAAAGTCAGATGCTCCAGGCAAAGAGGTGAATAGCGATGGGAAAGCCGATCAAGGACAGGGGAATAACCTGGAAGGAGAGCTACGGGGAGAAGTCGGAGTGGCTAAGGGCTGAGTTCGACCAGCAGGTCGGCATAGGAAGCTACTCCCGATGGGAAGGTCACGACTATACGACTGGAAACGACTATTACGTAGTTGTGTCTCCTGGGTTCTCCAAGAAGAAGGGTTACCATTTCTTCGCCGGACTGAGGAAGATGCCGGCAGAGGACGGGGCATCGGGCAAGAAGTTCCTGCACTTCAGGGAGGCCATGTCATACGCACAGGACACGTGGGGGGTTCCACCTCCGCAGGCCAAGCCAGCCAAGGAGTACGCCGTGAACGACATCGTTGGCAAGTCCATCTTCGAGGACATATCGCACAAGAATACGATCACGGCGTCCAAGGTCGTGATGCTCGTGGTTCCGGACGACCATGTCTTCGAGAAGGAGGCGATGGCCGCCCATTCGATGCCTCCCGAAAATACCAACTGGGACAGGATCTCGACTTACGGCCCGAAGATCATGAAGCGCATCGCCCTGCTTGGGCAAGCCCTCGGGACAATGAAGCCAGGCAACAAGATATTTGTTCCATACCTTCGCATGAAGGCTCTCGACGCCTGCAACATCAAGAAGGCCGGGAGCGTTGACGTCGACGCAACCGTCCCTGAAGCCATCAGGTCGTATGCCGAAACCAGGTCGTACAGGTATTCGAACCCGTCTCCGCCAAGCAATGCCCTCTGGGACGCGGTCCAAAGAAGGGGCACGTCCAGGAAGGGAAGCTTGTTCGAGGCTAGTGCCGGCAAGCTCAAGTCCACTGTTCCTCCTCTTTTTGACCAGTCCCAGGAGCGAACGGCGGACTTCAGCAAGTATGTCCTCACGAGGATGAGGGACGTTCCGTACATCGATTATGTCTTCAAGTGGCCAAGCGTCAGGGTTTCGTTCGGAACAGAAGAGAGCGAGGCTCTTTCCCGGGTAGGCATATCGGTGGGGAACGAAGAAAATCCGGTGGAAAAGGCCAGGATCGCGTACTCCGTCCAGACCGTGAGGGTTCCTAGGGTTGGCAGCGACACGACGTGGGGAATCCTTCAGTTCGAGGCGTACCTCAAGAAGGAGAGAGGAGCCCCGACGATAACGCTGCAAACGCCAAGCCCAAGGCCCGCCATGACGGACAAGGACATCCCCAGGATTTCCAACATGATCCAGCGGAATGCCAGGGCCATCATGGACATGCGCAAGTCGGCCAGGCAGGACGGCGACAGGTACCTGTATCCCATTCGTCCAGCCAGGCGGAGAGAACAACCTAGGGAAGTTGACATCGGCGAGGACATGCCGCTTTACGAGTCCCTCGAAGGAATCCAGAGAACCTGCAACCAGATGCTATGGCATTCCGTAACCGGGGTACCGGAAGGAATTCCAGTCGAGATGAAGGGGCAAATGGGGAGCGAGGTCGAAACCCATGGCGGCTCCTCCTACATGGGGACGATGTACCTAAGGAAGACTCGTCTTGCGGCGAAGATGTTTGATCTGATCTTCCAGCCAGACGCTGAGATGCTTATGGACGAGAACGAGCGGCGCAGGCTGATCGAGGCGTCCAAGCTTCTTTGCAGGGGAACCGATCCGCTCACGCTAATCGAGAGGGATCCGGAGTTCGTCGGCATACGTGGCATCTCATGGCCAAACTTGGCTCCAGAAGCAAAGCAACGAGTCATCGACAAGGCGTCGCACCTGGCCGGAGACGACGACGTCGCCGCCCAGCGTCGTCGCCGGGACGACCCGGCCAACTGGCCAGCGCTCAAGTTCCTGGGACAGAAGATACACGAGTTCATCTCCGACGGGACGATTGAGCTAGAGCGAGAGGACTTCGTCGACGGAAACACGATATGCCAAGTCTACGAGCCCTACAAGCAGCGTCGTCCGGTCGTCAACAACTACGGCATGCCGATGGTCGTTGACGAGCAACAAACCAGACGGGACGAGAATGGCGACGTCGCAGGGGACATGGTCACGAGGCCGTATTCCATGGAGGACTTCAGGGCCGGCAGGAAAGGGTCCATGGAGAACCTTGACATAAGCGCCTCGCACAGCTTCGAGCCCATGGTCCACCAAGGAGTGACGTACGGAAGGCAATACGATCCGGAATCTGGAAGGGAAGTTTTCAAGCCCATCCCAGGCCTGGCCTCCTCCAGGGTCAGGGGAATACCGGTGGTCTACCCGGCGAGCCAGATGGAGTACAAGTACTCCTTCGGAAGGGAAGATCGAAGGTCAGTCAAGGGCATCATGTGGAAGTTCATGGACGAGGACGCCAGGAACAAGCCCCAGCCAGGAGAGGTCATCGAGGCCATCATCCAGATGCCAGACGTATTCACCAAGGTGCTCGACCCGAAGCAGAACATGGAAAGGGTGCTCAAGGACCTGAGGGGATGGGAACTGACCAAGCTCGACCAGTACCAAAGGAAAACATACACGCCGGCAGGCGTCAAGTACAGCACGAAGAACAAGGCTCCGACCTCGTTCACGACTAGGGACTTCGAGAGGGCCCCGAGGGCTTCCGACCGGCCGCTCATGGTACCGCAATACGACGTCGTAGGGGTTGGCGGCCTCCGCCAGAGGCGCCTGGACGAGGCCGGGAACCCGGTCATGGTAGAGGCGTCCCAGGCGAACCTGGACATCGAGAGGTACGATGGAGAGAACTACTTCAGGGATTTCTCGCAAGGACTAGACGTGCTACGGGCGTTCTTCGGAAGCGGTCCAACCAGTCCCGACGCGTGGGGCGACAACGCAATCGGACCATACCCGAACGTAAGCCTGCATGACATGCTCGTCGCGTTCCAGACGTCGCATACCGGAATGTCTCTTTATCTCCGGTACAAGAACGATGGGACCTTGGACATGCACGCCGGCACGTGGACCGACGCCAGCGGACAACAGCATAGATTTAACCCGGAAGAACTCCAGTTGCTCAGGGAGGGCCAAAAGCTTCTGTCTTCGATCATGGAGGTTGGCCCCCTCGAGGACGCCGAATCCGAAGAGGGAGAAGAAGGGGACGAAAGCAACGAGGACGTCCGGATACCGACGAGCTACTACAGGGACGCCGCCGTCACCTACGAGGCGGCCAGGAGGGCAGCCGAGAACCCAGAGCAACAGGACGACATCATGGCCGAGGTATTCGGCCCGGAACGAGGAACGATGTACGCCGTCATGTTCCGGTCAAATGACGGGTCGTCGGAGATCGTCAAGATCGGCAGTAGTTCGCCAGTCGAGTTCTCCAGCGAGGATGCCGCCAATGCTTGGCTGTCGACACGACATCCAGACAACGACGCTTTCTACGTCGAGAACCTCCAGTCCGCCGTGCCTGGTCGAGGGATGAAGTATGTCATCATGCATCGCATGAGCCCAAGCGAGACGGTAAGACTCAGGATCGGGAGCGACTACCCAGTCGTGTTCCCATCCGAGCTTGTCGCCAGGGAATGGATAAGGACGCACCACCCGGAAGACGCCGCGTACTACGCCTCCCCGCTGCCCGCGGACGGACCGCTCCCGTTTGCCCCTAGCCATATAATGAACATCGGAGAGCCAGGGACGCTGGCCACGGACAGGGGCGCAACCGAGATGTTCAACCATGCGACCATCGTCGAGGCCATCAGGTCCGGACAAGAAGAGGTTGAGGAACCAGAAGAGCCAGTTGCTCCGGAAGCTCCGGCAGAACCTGAAGCACCATCTGAAACGACAATTGATGAGGACTTGTTTGGCTTCCAAGGAGAAGAAGAACCAGCCCAGCCGGAACAGGACGCAGGACAGACACTCGATGAAGAGCTAGAAGCACTACAGACGGAGCCATCCATGGCACCAGCGGCGGAGGCTCCGGGGGTCGTGCCAACTCCCGTGCCACCAGCGGCTCCGGCTGCTCCGGCGCCATCCAGGACGGATAGGGAAGCGGCGGCCATCAGCAGGCTTGTGGCGCTGGCTGACCGGCTAGACGATGCCGGGAGAACCGAAGAGGCGGAAGCGGTGGACGGGGTGATCCAGTACTCGATCAAGAACTTCAGAAAAGAAAGATAATGGCCTATTCTTTTTTGGGAGACCCGGCGCACCACATGAAGTCGCCTTCCCTGAAGGAGAAGGCGGATCTCTTCGCCAAGTTCTCCGAGCCACCGCAATACCCCAAGACGTCGGCGTACTGCGAGGACAGCCCGTCCGTCATCCACAATCCTGACAACAACGCCACGGATTCAAGCCAGGCAAAGGCAAAGCCTCCGATGAATTTCAAGGCGAAAAAGATCAAGTCGCTTGGCGGAGTGGAGCTAAAGCATCCGAAGACGGAGGATGAGTGCAACTCATTCCTTGTCGAGTCCATGCAATCCTACGGGGAGGGGTACTTCAGCACCACGTTCGAAGAAACGATCAACAACTTGTCCAATAATTCCTCCAAGGCGTCAGGATTAGTCAAGAGCAACTGGCCCAAGAACATCGAGGACGTAGAGAACAGGCCCACTTGCAAGGTTCTGTCGCAGTCGGAGATGGAGGACGCCAAGGATAGGGCGAGGATCGACGCCATGACGGAGGCGGAGCGCGACGCCTACGAGCGGTTCGGAGGATTGTCGTAATTCCTGCTCGTTGAAGAAGGAAAAGACCTTGTTCGTGTCTAAATAATTACTTGGCAAGAGTTTCGCGCCGTGGAGAACGGTAGATGATCAAGCGTTTCACGATATCGGGGCTCACGGTCATCGGCCCCGTCAACGACTTAAGACTCGCAGCGAACATCGAGAGCGCATTGGCCAAGACGGCTGGGTTCAAGGGCGAGATCGTCAGGGACGCCGAGGGTAACGTTGACCTCAAGGCGGAGATGGCGAAGCGCCCAACGGCTCTGTGGGTCAGGGCCAAGGCCATCGAGGCCGACAAGGAAAACGACAACGGCGACTTCTTTCCCCTGGACGAGCTCCGGGCATCATACAAGACATTCGAAGGCGTCCCGATATTCTGCAACCACGAGAATAACGACGTCGCCAAGGCCAAGGGCAAGGTCGTCCTGGCCGAGTGGGACGAGGCAGAGAAGTCCGTCTACTGCACGTTCTTCGTCGACCGGGAGGCGCACGCCCCAATCTGCCGGGCCATCGAGGAAGGCATCATAACGGACGTGAGCATGGGCACGCAGGTCGACTATAGCACCTGCTCCGCCTGCAACAATCGGGCTACTGATGCGAGTTCATACTGCGACCACGTCAAGACCATGAAGGGCCGCATGATGGGCGGCAAGAAGGTATACGAGAAGAACTACGGCCTGAAGTTCATCGAGCTTAGCCTGGTCACCGACGGCGCCTGCCAAAGCTGCACGATCCAGGAAGTCATAGAGCCCGAAGAGGCGTTGTCCAGGGCCGCGGCAGCGATTGGAATCGTCAAGACTGGACTGCCGAATAGGCTGGCCGGCCAGGAAGAGATCAAGTCCCTCAACGATGCAATGGCCCTTCTCGAGACGGTTAGCCGGAAGATGCTCGACCAGCGCAAGTACTTGGACATGGAATTCCTAAGCAAGCTCGTGGACGTCCTCGCGGACTTGCAGGAAGTCACCGACGAGCTCGTTGACCAAGGATACGGAAGCCTTGGCGGGGCCGGGGCCGGTGGAATGACACAGGAGCCAGTCATCCCGCCCCTGCCAACATCAAATGACCAAAAGGGACAAGGCATGGAACAAGCGAATCCTGTTAGTGCCGGGCCTGCCGACTTGGGTATCGGAACCGTGACCGAACCTACAGTGGCGACCTCGCCTGACGCGAGGACCGTAGCCTACAAGGTGCAGGATTTGAGGCAAAGGGTCCAGAAGATTTACCAGCAGGCTCAAGAGTCACAGGGAGGCCAAAAAGTGAGTAAGCCCAACGAAACGATTTCGAAGGTGGCGATGATCTGGGACAACCCCTCAATCCGCAACTTCAAGGCCGAGATGAACGACGGCGACTACAGGGTCATCGTCGGGAGCGACGAGATCTATGGCATGAAGGGAGGCACGAAGATCGCCTCCGTCAAGGTCGCCGACCTCGAGCCCGAACAGCGCCAGCAACTGCGGACGGACACGCAGGCGGCCATGGACGAGATGCTCAAGGCGTTCAAGGCGAAGTACGCCGGGACGACCGTCCTCGCCGAGAAGGCGCCAAGCAACAGCGCAGAGCAGCAGACCATGACCATGGAGCTGCAACTAGAAAGCCAGCGAGTCCCCCTTCACCCACGGACGAAGGACGTCCGGGAGAGCGTGACCGAGGTCCAGCTCGACTCCAAGGCCACTGGCTATGACCAGCACGCCCGACAAGAGGACCCCAAGGACTCGATCACCCAGAAGCAGCTCGACAACGACCCCGGCTACCAAGCCCGCCAAGGCAAGGAACGGGACCAGACGATGGAAGGTCAACTCAGGGACACGGGCATCAAGGCGAACAGCAACCCGGCAGACGGAAAGGGTTCCGCCGCCGGCGTCAAGGACCAGTCGCAACAGGTCACCGAGGGGCAACTTGGAGAGTGGAAGTCCGCCGAGAAGCTCCACCACCCGACGCAGATCACCGAGAAGCAACTCGCCGAGCAGGCGCAGCCTTGGGGCCGCAGGATCGCCTCCAAGGAGGACGCCAACCTGGCGCTGGCCGCGGCCATGAAGGCCATGGTCAGGACCGCGAAGGCGTTGGGCGTGACTCCGGAGGAGATTCTTTCCGTCGTACGTCACAGCACGAATTCAATCCAGGCGCAGGTCGACTCGATCAAGGTGGCCGTAGCCTCGGCTGGAAACAAGGAAGCAAGGGAGACGCTCCTGAAGAGGGCTTCCTTCCACGGACATACCTTCACGGCTAGCAAGGACGACATCAAGTCCTACCTGTTCGGATCGCTCATTGACGCAGGATTCGAGCCGGAGCTCGGCCTTATGGCCGTCGCCGAGATCGCCAGGGAGAAGAGTGCCGCCAGCAGCATTGCGGACGCCATCATGGCAGCGGCGAAGCAACCAGAGTCTGACGAGAACGAGTTTGAAAGGTTGCAGCGGGAACTCTTTGGCTCGTCCCTTAGGGACATGATCAAGGGTGATGCCACAGGCGAGGACGACATCACGGTAGTCCTGGACAACAAGCAAGTTTCGGCCGACCCGAGCGACCACGAGAAGTTCGCCAAGGAAGCCTTCGAGAAGGCGAGGAAGTACGCCAGCCTCAAGGGCTACGAGGTCACCAAGGACGTCGAGGTCAGCCAGAACGACAAGGGCATCTCGGTCACGGTCAGAGGCAAGAAGGTCGAGGCCAAGAAAGAAGAAGCCGTCACGTCAAACCGCAAGGAAATCAGGCGCAAGCTCGTCGAGGCGCAGTTCGGCGGAGCGGCAGGCGGCGGCCCGGCGGCGGCTGGCGGAGCCCCACCGGCAGGAATGGACGCAGCGGGCCCGGTCGGGACGACGGTTCCTGGCGGCGGGATGGGCGGCATGGGCGGGGCGCCGGTCCCAGGCGCGGCTCCGGTCCAGTCTTTCGGACAGGACGAGCCCATCGGACCAGAAGACGAACTTGAACCAGAAGGCGGCGAGGCCCTTCCTCCTGGCAGCATCTGCCCGGCCTGCGGAAGCGACGACGTAGACGTGAAGAGCGGCGAGTTCAACTGCAACGGCTGCGGAGCCGAGGGGACGATCTCGGTCAAGATCGAGGTAGTCACCTGGCCCGACAGCATCGAGGAGAAGTCCCCGGACAAGGGTGACGAGGTCGAGGGCGAGGAGATGGGTGCAGAGGCGGCGCCCGGCGGCGCAGGTGGCATCCCGATGCCGGAAGTCGGGTTGGCCGCGTCGTTCAAGGTCACGCCCGAGATGGTCAAGCTCGCCGGAAACAAGCCGGTCGGGAGCTTCTGCCCGCATTGCGGATCAGACAAGGTGAAGCTGTCGGCCACGAAGGACCATCACGTTGGGAAGTGCTCGAAGTGCGCCGGGGCATACAGGATCGACGCCTACGTCGATGCCAACAACCCGAGGGAGCTCATGGCCCGGATCGCGTGGAAGGACAGGAACGTAGTCAAGGCTGCCAAGGCCAGGATCGCGGCTGCCAGCATCAAGTCGAAGAAGGCCAAGCTCGTGGCGGCCCTGAAGAAGTCAAAGCTCGAGCAGAAGTTCGCGAAGGCCGACGTGGCAGGCAAGGCGCACATCATCGCCAAGCTCGCCGACCAAGGCCTGATCGAGAAGGAGCAGTAACAACCATGAGGAAGACCGCAGAGCATGCTACGACCGACGGGGGAAAGTTCCCCGTCGAATCGTGCAGGGAACGCCTGGCCCGCAAGTGGGGCCTGGATGCAGTCGCTCTGAGCGGTCCTTGCGAGGGCAGGCCGCTCTGCGAGTGCGTCTGCGAGCAGCTTGATTCCAGGTGGGACAAGCTGAAGGACAGGTTCGCCGGCAAAGACGAGAAGGTCGTCAAGCTGGCCAGCAAACTAGCGGAGAGCTATATGCGCAAGGACGATTTCAAGCAGTGCGAGAGCGACCTCGCGAAGATTGGTTTCGACAAGGCAGCCGCCAGCGGCATCGCCGGGTACCTCAAGGCATACGCCATGGAAGACGAGGCGGACGCCGAAGTCGAGGACTTGACCAAGGAGGTCGAGGCCGATGAGCCGCCAGCCGAGGAAGCCATGGAGACCCCCATGGACGAATCCCTCGAAGACCATGCGGAGCCGGAAGGCGACATGGAAGGCCTTGGCGAAGAGGCCGAGGAGCCAGTCGGCCTTGGCGACGAGGAGGCTCCCGACCTTGATTCGGTCGAAGAGCAACTCCCCGACCTGGAAGCTCCAGCCGAAGAGCCCCCGATGGAAGAGGGGCTTGGCGAGCCAGCCGGAGAGACGGTCGTCATCGAGATACCCAAGGAAGTAGCCATGGAACTCGACGAGTACCTCGACAAGGCCCTTGGCGAGCACGAGGAGCCAGGCGCGGAGCTTGGCGAAGGCTTGGGCGATGGGATTGAGCTCGACAAGGGGATGCCAGAGTTGCCCATGGAAGAAGACACGACCGATGAGCCGCTGGCCTCGCTGGACAACGTCGGAGTCGAGATCGTGACCGAGATTCCCGCAGAGACGGAGCCCGAAGTCGATGAAGTCCCGGGCAAGCCTGAGAGCCCGCTCCAGGACGACAAGCAGTTCGCCGTCGGGGACGAGAAGCAGATGCCAGAGATCGAGGAAGGATGCAGCGGCGCCTGCGGCAAGCCCGAAGTCGAGAAGAGCTGCGGACCGAGCTGCGGAAAGAAGGCATCTGAGGGTCAGGAAGAGGACGTTTGCCCTCATTGCGGGCACAAGAGCGAACCGAAGAAGACCGAACCGAAAGCAGAGAAAGAGCCGGCTAAGAAGGAAGAGAATACCTACTCCAAAGCCGCCCAAAACATGAAGTCCGGCCACCTCAGCAGCGTGAAGTTCTCCTGGCTCAACAAGTTCGCCGACGAGCAGATGCTGCGCCTCGGCCCGGAGATGAGCATCAACAACACCGACCAGCTCTCCAAGGGCAGGCCGATGGGCAACGCAAAGGAAAAGGCCGTCGAGGCGCCAAAGCCCCTGTCCGAAGGCAACGTTCATCCTGATGGCTTCACGGCCGGCGGGAACAAGTTCCAGGACGGGAAGACCATGGGTCGCGAGGAGAGGTTCGACGCGGCCACCATCAACAAGTCAGACGTCAGCAAGGGCTCGGCCAGCCTCATGGGCAAGAACGAGTCCATCCCGAAGGATGGCCCCTCAGTCCCATCGCAGGAGACCCCGCTCATGACCAAGGGAACCGTGATCGCGACCATCAGGCCGGACGGAATCCTCGTCGAGGCCAACGGCAAGAAGTTCCTCGCCAAGCACCCAATCGCCAAGCCGACCCAGGCTCTGGCCAGCGCAATCGAAGCCATCCCGTTCGACGGCGACGGCAAGAAGTTCGCCCAGGAAGCCCTCAGGATCGTCAGGCAGGCGGAGGAACAGCCCAAGACGGACTCCGGCAAGCACGAGGGAACGGTGACCAACGGCCCAGAGACCCCGAAGGAAGGCAAGGCCCCGAAGGGCGGCAAGGGCAAGGCCAAGGACGGCGAAGGCATCACCAAGATCCCGACGGCCAAGCAGGAAGGCGACAACTTCCAGAACGACCCGAAGAAGCCGACCACGAAGAAGGCCGAGAAGATCGAGGAGCCAAAGTCGCTCCCAGAGGGCAACGTCAAGCCGGAAGGGCACTCGGCTGGCGGCACGAAGTTCCAGGACGGCGGGACCATGGGGAACGAGCAGAAGTTCAACCCCGAAGAGGTCAAGAAGTCCGAGGTCAGCAAGGGCGACGCTTCCCGCATGGGCAACGAGCCCGCGCTTGACCTACAGAAGTTCGACATCCCGAAGGCCCCCGACAAGGGACGCCTAGGGAACGAGGAGTTGGAAGGCGGCGACCGCAGCACGAAGGGCACGGTCATCGCCGAAATCGACGAACAGAAACGCAAGGCCGAGGACGCCGTTGCGGCATCGAAGGTCAAGGAGGCGAGGCTGAAGGCGGCCTCCGTCCTCGTGGCCGACATGCTGTCCAACGACGAGATCACCAAGGCCCAGTACTCCGAGCACCTCGAAAGGTACTCCGCCCTTCCAGTACCGGCGATCCAGGCGTTGGCCAACTCGTTGACCTCGCAGCGCGAGAAGATCGCCAAGAAGGCAGAAGCCTCGGCTCAAGCCAGGGCTCCGGGAATGTCCCTGCCTGTCGTCGTGCAGTC
>Ga0315274_10001370_pt1 | contig 37514 bp, 20 predicted proteins | sample YL17G02_20_MG_FD_203700 | JGI IMG/M metagenome (GOLD analysis project Ga0315274, IMG submission 203700) | Sediment microbial communities from Yellowstone Lake, YNP, Wyoming, USA - YL17G02_20 | ecosystem: Environmental > Aquatic > Freshwater > Lake > Sediment | place: USA: Wyoming | collected...
GTCCTTGATCAGCAGTTCAATGGACCAGCGACGCAGGTAGTCTCCGACCACCCTGTGGCGCGCTCGCTGAAGATCATTGGTCACCAGCGCAATGACGCTGTGATCACTGCGCCGACGGGAGAACACCACCTTGACTTCCCCCAACTTCTTCATGGTCCCGATCCGCTCGGCTACTCGATACGAGTGTGTGCGTCGCAGACCGGTGATATTCATCCATTTCCCGCAGCGGCGCACGACGTTGCCCGCGTAGCGGTTCAGCCGGTGCGAACGGCCCTCGACCGTCAATCGTCGGTTGGACTTGGCCACCCCGATGTAGTGCCAGCCCTTGTTTTCCACGGCCCGGGCCACGTTGGCGCACAGGTAGTAGGAGTCGAACAGGACGGTGACCGGGAAGTGCGGCGGGAAGGGCAACGATTCGATGGCCCGCGCCGCCAGTTCGGTCAGTGTGGTGAAGGAAACGTCCAGCCCCGCGGCGTGCTCGCGCTTCACATAGAGCCAGCTCCCCCAGGGGATGGTGATGCCTCGGTAGTCATGCCCTGAGCCTCGAAGGGACAGACAGGCCTTGAGGATGGTGTGGCCGGTGGCGTAACGCTTCTCGGCATGATGATAGAACTTGCCGACGGCCTCCATCCCTTCGAGGCTCAGGGCAAGCTTCTTGGCCCGTTTGAGGGTTTGGGTGTCGTCGATCACGAAGTAGATGGGTTCGCCTGGGCGGTAGAGTCGGCTGAACTGCTGCAAGGCGATGGCCCGCAGGACTTCCGATTCGTTCCAGCGGCTTCGCCAGAGGAACTCCCCGTCGTTCCCTTCGCGGCTCAGGGCAAGGGTGCGGTGGGTGTGGCCCCGCAACAGGGCGTTCAGGCGCCCGACGGTGTGCTCGAGGCCCACGGCCATGGCCATCACCAGCCCCCGGAAGTGCGGCCAGGCGGGCTTGGAGAAAAACCGCTGCTGGGGCCGAAAAAAACTATTGACGAGCCTGGGGATGCGTCCGATGGTAACCATGCGGTGGTCCTCCTGACCGGGGGTCGTTTCCAACACCGGTATCGGCAGGAAACACCGCATTTTTGTTGCGCAATCCGCGATCATGACGAAAATCGGTCAGTTTGAGCTTTTAAGCCGCGTGCTTAATGTCGCGCCGCAAGCACCGGCATCACGACCCCGGGCTTCGTACTCGATGGCGGAGCGTTTCTATGCGCGCACTCACGAAGTCATTCATCCGTTTGATTTGGTCCGCGGTAAATTGCTTCGGCCCGAGCCACACTGTGAGCTTATCTCGATAGGCACTTGTGCAAAACGTGGACTGTGGAAATGCAACCTTTTCACCTGGATAAATCCAGTCGGGGTCATTGCACCGCCTCCCCGGGATGCCACTCTTCGTGGGATGTGCTATATGGCCGTGTTCCTGATTTTTCCGATCATTCCAAATCACCTCCACCGTGAGCTCGGTTGCTCCGCGGATGCACGGGTGCAAGGTTCCCTGCTTAAAGCTCGACAAAAGACTAGACAGAGTGTCGCCGCTGCGCACAGTGTACTCAAAGAACCCTTCATTCACACGCATCGTCGGAGCACTCTGCCCTGACGGTGCCCGGTAGAGCCACAGATAGTTGGACTGGTCTTCTTCGTGGGCCATGCCGTCCCATCCTCCAGTGTCCAATCCCAGCATGTGGGCGATCTCTTCGACAGTCGTTCTCGCGATCATGCGCCCGAGAGATGCGTCTGTGTTCTCAAATGCGGGCTCGCAGCCATCACCAGCAGTCTGGATCTTGAGCGCCTGCATGGCCGCGAGGTAGATGTAGGAGTCGCCAGGCCCAAGGTCGGATCCATTTACCCCATAGACTTCGGCCCGGGTGCTGTCGCCCCAAGCCGGCCAGTTGGATATTTCCGGGCTATAGTACACGCACAAGTCCTGTGGACGGAGCTCTCGGTCGAAATCGAAAACGAGATTGCGCACATCACGGAACGCGTCCAATATCGTGCGTTGAACCCCTGCCCGCAAATTGGGTGGAACCGCGACGAAATTGTCAAACCAAACAAGATATTGGGCACTGGTGTCTAACGTGCAGAGTCGCGTGCTGCCGCTAAACCGCCTTGCCACAACTCGGTGACAGACACTCATTGTTCAGCTCCGCTGCGCACCGCACCGACACAGCTGAGCATGGGAGCAAGCATCGTGTGTCGCGCCGCGGTTGGGCTCGTCTTTGTTGTCAGAGGGCGTTCGTCAGTCGCCGTGCACCTCAACAAGCTTCTCTCGTGTAGCGGTGTCCGGAGTCCCAGACTCCGCCAACTTGTACGTCCTTTGGAACCGTGCGATTGCCTTGCGCGTCCTCTCACTGAGAATACCGTCGAGCGCGCCGCAATCATAGCCAAGATTCTGCAGGCGCCCTTGTACGCCGCGGATTTCCGCGACCGGATCCAGCTCGCCGACTCCCAGCAGGTACTCAGACTGGTCGTTCTCAGGCCCTACAAGGAGTCTGGCACGGCGGGCATTACCTGGAATCGGCTGGGTGATCAGACCTTGCGCGTCGGTTACACCTTCGTGTTGTTGTCCGTCGACTTCCAGAATGTAGGGGGCGTCAGCGCGCGGCTCACCCTCTTCCAAGAGCTTCATGCGGAAACATGCGGGCTCGCCGCGGCGGCGGAACTTGTGATGCTGATCGGTAGCACCGCCTTCGCCCTTTGGGCGCGGGTTGGGAAGGAAGACCGCGTCGTGCGGGAGCAGGACGTTGGGGTTTCCGCGGCGGTGCTTGAGTTCGGCGTTCGCCGCATGGTTCCAGATCGTGGACCAGAACAGGCCGTGGTCCTTCCCGATGCTTGACATGCACTCGCCCTGGAGCACGCTGTGCCAGTGCCCTCGGCCCGGCTGGTCGGATCCTTTGGGCACCGGGCCTTCGTCGGGACCGGCCTGCGGCGGAGCAGTGCTCCCCGCCGGCGGCGGCAGCGGCTTCGGTGCCCAGCGGTGCCAGGCGTCCATATCGAGATTCGGGAAGCGGATCTGCCAGGAGCCAGGCTTCTGAATTCCAGTGATGCGAACCCGCCCCTTGTCGTCAAGGCCGCCGGACACCTCTTTGGCGTCTGGAAGCCTGATAGTGTAGCGCTCGCCGACTACGGGTTGCTCGGCCTCGTCCACCATCTCGATCTCTAGCCAGTGTGTGCCGGTGCCGACGTTCTGCGTCGGCGGACCGGCCACCGCGGGCTGTGCAGGAGCCGTTTCGGCATACGTGGACTGCGGTTGAGCAGTAGCGGCAGCCGGACCGCCGGCACCGGTGCCGCCTCCGCCGCCACTCGCACCGCCGCCGCCAGCTCCACCCCCCGTGCTTCCTCCGCCGCCTTGGTCACCGATCAAAACCGTCGGACAGCCCAGGGCGATGGCATTGCCGGCGCAAACCGTCGGCGGACCGATGGGGTCGGAGACCCGGGCAGCAGGCATGTACCCGATCATGACCGTCGTGCTGCCCTTGAGGATCGTCCCCGTCGCGTGCGGCACCGGCCCGTTGAACATGGGGCAGGCGGCTTGGTCCATCGCCGGCATTCCGCGGACGGCGGGCATGAAGCCGATGAGCACCGTCGGGCAACCTGGCCCGACGATCGCTCCGCCATGAGCACAAAGGTCACCGATTCGAGCGGCTGGCATACCCGCCCCGGGCGTTGGCGGGCCGGGGACCGTGGGCGGCTCAGGCGGTGGTGGCGGGTCGCCGGGGCCAAACTTGCTCTGCCAAGCCGCCATTTGCCTGTCGTATTCGGCCTGCATCCACTCATTGACGGACGGCGGTGGATCGAGGCCCTGCCAGTTGTCGAGCATCTGGTCGTAGGCGGCCTGCTGCTCGGGCGTCGCGCCGTCCGACGGGGGCATGGGATGCCCGTCGTAGTAATCCGCTACGGCATTAGCTTGGTCTTCTACGCCCATTGCCTACCTCAGCAGAGCCCCCTCGCCGCCGTCCGGGCCCACCTTCAGACAGCACACCCCCGATCGAGATCTTGCGACTGTGGATTCGTCCAGCACGGAGCGCGCCTCCCTGTCCCTGAAGTTGAGAAGCGACGCGCGCCGCCGCCGGCATCGAGATCGTTGCTCCAATCGCAATCGACTGGCGGGCACAGCTTGCCGCACATCAGTTATCCCCGACTTTCTTGCTTTCCTGCGTACACTCTCTGGCTTCGACGCAGCCGCCCTGCGTCTCTGCCCGCTCCATTGCCCTCGCGGTCCTGATCAGTCGCAGCTGATATCGACGTTTCGGCATTTTGACGTTTCGACGTTTGGCTGCGGCCGTAAGGCCGCCCTACGTTCTACTCCACTTGGCCCGCCGAGAGTTTTAGATAGAATCCCGGTTGCCCGTCGCCGCACCTCCGTTTTCGACCCTGCGAAGGCCGGTTTTTTCTCGCCCAAAGGGAAAAATTCCCAAGCTCCGAACGGACCCCACAAGGCTCACCCGTCCATCACCAAGATGTAGGAATCTTCCAGGGCCGGGTCGGCAGTGTCCGGCTCCGGCTCGACTTCGACAGGTTGGTCGGGAATCGCAGTCGTTTCAACCGGTTCCTCCTGCTCTTCCTCCTGCACTTGGCAAACCGCAAATGCGCCGCCCAGGATGCCTGCGCACCCGTTGTCGAATCGCAGAGAACTGGTGGTGCTCATGATGTCTTCTCCTGCGGTGTGAACAGGTTTCGCGGGCGGTTCTGACGTTCGAAGAACTGCCGTTCTTCCGCGGTCAGTTCTCCGCCGAAGTAGTTGATTGCGTCGACCGTCCGCGCCCGCCCATCATTGCGGTACTCCGCGACAACCTCCGCTTCATGGTCGTCGAGCTTCAACCCCTCCAAGTCTTTGAAGGCCCGCCGGATCCCTTCGATCACCGTCTTCTCGTCCGATCGCTTGGACTCGGCGATGAGGGCGTATCCCGCCCACTCCTGGGCGTACAGGCTGTGGTCGAGCCCCAAGTACATGCGCGCTAGTCCGCGCGCCCGCGCATCGCCTCGTGGGCTGGCCAGCAGTCGCTCCTTGGCCTGCTTCGCTGCCACGGCATCCGCGAGCATGGGCTGGATCAGGGCCGAGAGCGCATTCGTGGGCGTGTCGGGAGACTCGGGATCGGGGAGCCTCTTGACGTGTTCCTGGTACAGCTCCTGCAAGCGCTTCTCGAGCGAATGGGGTGACACGGCCGGTCCCAGGTGGAAGACAGTCCGGACCATCGAGTCGGCGAAACCTTCGAGCTGGCGATCCTTGATGAGCCGCTCGAAGCTCTCCCCGGCCTGTCCTTGCTGCCCTTCATCTCCGAGGTCACCGACTACCTTGATGCACTCCGCGGCCCGGCGGGCCTCGGCCTGATCGCGCACGCGCTCCTTGAAAAACGAAGCGAAGTGCTCCACGCAGTCGCGCAGCAAGTAGAACCGGGCCGTGTTGCCCGCGTTCTTCATGTGCTCCAAGAGAATGTCCCACTTGACCTCGCGGCGGATGAACGCCGAGGCCACGCCTGGTGGGATGCGATGCGGGACGAAGATCTGCTCAGTGGCGGCGCGGTCGTAGAAGATATAGTTTCGCAGCAGCCTCTTGGCGGTCTGCTCGTCGTGCTCTGGGGGTCTGCTCGTCATCCTCAAGACCTCTCATCGTTGACGCACCTTTGCAGCGGCGCTCCCACTAATCCGTAGTGCCCTCCGACCACGTGGAAGCGCGTGACCGGCGTGTGCTCGATCTGCGCCTTGTCGGCGAACGTGTGCTTCGTCCCGTCAAGAGTCACGACTTCATCGGCACCAGCACCGTGAAAGATGTCGTACACCGCTTTGTTCGGTGCGTCTGCGATGTGCTTCGTGCCGTCCTTGGTGTCCGCCCCACTCGTAGTCGGCGTGTTCATGATTTCGTACTTTCCGATCTCGGTTCCCCCCTTGCTTGTGTCTGTCTGCGTATGGGCGACGTGCATCAAGGCGTGCATCATTTCATGAGTGCAGTTGAAGACCTTCTGGGCCGGGTCCATGGCGCCTTCGCACACGAAGCAGCTCGGGCCGATGTCGTACTTGCGCCCATCGTACTTCCCGAGCTGAGCCACGCCCCAACACGCTTGCGGGCCGGGATTGATATCCGCACCACCGACAAAGATATCGAAATAATTGGTCTTCCACCGGCGCCATACAGCACGTGTTTTTCGCTTCTGGTAGGGATAGTCTATCACGATGTTTATGTTGATGTCGTCGGTCAGAATGATGGTCTGCTTCTCGTCGGTCCAGTCGACGCTGGCAATGTTCGCAGCGCTCTTGTCTTTGTTGAAAACGAGCATGTCGGCCGGCGAGCTTACGCCGGCGCCAGGCGAAAGCCCGTCGACTTTCACCCTGTGCGGGCCGTCCACCGTGAACCCCGCGTTCTCTAACACACTTTTTAGGCCGCGTGCGCTCGCCATTGGGGACTTATTATCCTCCCATGTCTTGCCCGTGGCCGGGTACTTGTAAACGACGCCCCCGATCTTGACCGACAAGTGGGACATCTTCCTGGCATCGCTCTTGTCCTTTCCCGTGGCAAAGCGTCCGTGCTCGTCCGAGATGGTAATCATGTTTTTGGGCACGGCCACCCTGCGCAGGAACTTGACATGGGGCCGCACATGGGCTTGTGCTAGGCAACGCCGCATCCATTTGTAGATTTGCTCGCGCACCTGCGGCAACGTCGCCGTCGAGCCATCCAAGATGTGTATGGCCAGACGGACTTCCTTTTCGACCTTGAGCGTGGCGTCTTTGTAGACCCAGCACTTCTTGGGTTTGCAGTACTGAATGAAGTAACCCGCCCGGACCTTCTGATGCAGAATCTCGGAGTAGCGCTTCTCGATGTCATCAGCTCCATCGTCCCAGTAATCCTTGACCAGCAGCGTCTGTTTGTCCCGGGCGGTGTGGTCGGTTTCCGTCGTCACCAGGCGCAGATAAGGTGAACGGAAGTAGTTTGTGTCGGGTATGCGCTTGCAGGTCACCTGTAGCTTGCGGTCGTTCGAGGCCGGATAACGGTAATTGGTGGTTACGAAAACGTACTCTACACCTTTGTTCGTCTGCTTTCTGTAAGACGGCCGCATGGCATGGAGCGTGACTGTCACCGTGTCCGTACCAGTGGGAACAGTGTTATCGTAAACCTGGACCTTGAAATGGTCCGGGTCATCTGACGAATCCTTGTCGTGCCCGTACGTGTTGGCATCGGCGAAGTTCTTCGTTCCATCGGCCGTCTTGTCCACGTGGTAGTTTGTTACGTTGAACTGCCCCTGCCCGGGACGCCTCGGGAAATGTCGATCGCCCGGTTTCAGCGCCAGCTTGCCGTCGGGGCCGGCTACGGGAGCGGGCGGGTTAACGTACCCGACGCCGTCTTCCTTGATGAACCACACCATCGGCGGAGGGTAGACCGGACGCTTGCTCTTGAGATTCGTCTTGTCTTTGCCTGGGCTTGACTTCTGGCGCTTCTCCGGAATGGCGACCCGGTCGCCCTTTTTCAGCGTCGCCTTGTCCTTCAGGTGAGTGTTAATCTCGCGCAGATACGCGCAGTCCCTGAGACCGGCGTTCGCGGCATACTCGCAGAGACACCGTCCGTCCTCCTGCACCGTCTTGATCTCGGCCCCCTCCGGGAAAACGAGTTTACCGTCCTTCACGCGGACGGCCTTGACGTCCTTGAATCCGTCGGCTACCGCCTGCTCTCTGGCAGATTTCGCCATGCAATCGGTCTCCAGGTGCTACGTACGCTCCCAGGCTTCCGCGTCAAGGTTGGGGTAGAACAGTTCGACCGGACCCGGCTCAACGATCACATGAGCCCGCCCGTTGGCGTCGAGCGTGCCTTCCTTCACGTCGCCCGCCGCGTCCACCACGCGGTATTTCTCGCCGGGGACCGGTAGTCCTTCCGCGTCCACCAGCTCTATGTCGACCCAGCTGCCGGTTTGTTCTTCAGTTTCCGTCTCTTCAAACTCATGCCCAGCGACCTCGGGCTGTGCTTGCGCTGCGGCAAGCTCCTCGCCACCGGTGTACCTCGTATCTCGACCGGGAGTTGAGTCGTCCGCTGAGCCCGGCGGTTCGGTGGCGAGGGGAGCGGTGACTCCCGCGGTCACCGGGGCCACCGGCGGTCCCGAGCCGCTGTTGATGTTGACCAGCGGCCCACCCACAATGAAGATAGCCGCTGGCGTGAGCACGATGCTGGACCCGCCGCACTTGAGCTCTATGCCCGTCGACGCTTCCAGCTTGATGCTCAGCGCCTTGCAGGCGTAGGTCATTGACACTTCGTGCTTGTGGTTGGCGCCGAAGCTCTCGACGACGTCCCCGCAGATCTGGTGCGCGCAAGTTCCGTCGATCTTGACCGATTCCTTACCCTGCACCGCCACGTTCCGGTCGCGCTCAATCTTGATGATGTGGTCGCGCACGATGTTGAGGTGGCTGTCCTTTTCCACTTTTTCGTACTTAATGTTGCCCACGTGCAGGTGGCGGTTGGCTTCCACATTCTCCACACGATCATTGGTGACCCGAATGTGCAGGTCCTTCTGGGCGTGGATGAGGATCTGCTCTTTGTCTTTGAGGTCCTCAAAGCGGATTTCATTGGTCCCCCCGCCGCCTTTGCTGCTGTGCGTCTTGATGACGGATTTGGTCTTTTCGTCGGGTAGGGGGTAAGGCGGCATGTGGTCGGCGTTGTAGACCCGGCCGGTGATGATGGGTTGGTCCGGGTCGCCCTCCAGGAAATCCACGATGACCTCTTGTCCGATGCGGGGCAGGAACATGATTCCATACTGCCCGCCGGCGATCCCCTGGCTTACGCGAATCCAGCAGGATGAGTTTTCGTCGAACTTGCCCTCGCGGTCCCAGTTGAACTGCACTTTCACGCGACCGTATTTATCGGTGTAGATTTCCTCGCCCGCCGGTCCAGCGACTCGGGCCGTCTGACTCCCGCGCATCACCGGCCAGGGTGTGACCCGCGGCGGGCGATAGGCTACGTCGGCCGGAATGCACTCAAATCGGCAGGCGTAGATCGGGGCGTCGAAATCCGCCAGAGGCGACGCCGCCCGGTCATCCAGCAGGTTGGGACAGGCCAGCGCGTCCAGCGGACTCTGCCCCGCCGCCGATGCGGCACTGGTGACGTCCCGCGACACTTGCCCTCCGTGGTACAACCATTGGGTCAGCAGTCGCCGTGCCGTCGCGTCCCCGACGCGCAACCGCGAGGCGATCTGCAGGACGCCCTCCGCAACGTTGCGCACCAGGGCGTTGTCGCTGCGCTGGGCCTGGAGCAGGGCCTGATGGACGCGCGCTTCCAGGACGCTTCCCCGACCATTGGCGTCGGTGGTTGTCCGGGTTGTGGATTCCTTGCCCTCGTGCGTGACCGTGGTAATCAGATACTCGCCATTCATGGCGGCGACCGGGTGATCCTTCAACTCGAACTTGCCGCCCGGGGTCAACCGCGGCGAGTTGCTTTGCCCGACGGCGACGGTCCGACTGCACTCGAATTCCTCCGTACGCAGGCATGCGATCCGCGTTCCCGCGCCTTGCTCACGGTATTCACCGGGATAGTCGCTGATCTCAAGCCCGGCGCCCTTTCCATTGTCGTTCCTGCACTCCAGATTCACCTGCGGCTTTTCGAAATTAAAATCGCGAAGCACCACGACCCCCGGCCGCACGGCACTGCCTTTCCGAAAACGGAAGACGTGCTCCGCGGACACCACCATCGAAGCTGGCGGAACGTACGGCAGACTCGAATCCCCCTCAATCGGCGGCGAGTCCGGTGCGTCCGCCAGAACAAGGAGATGGGCATCCTGGGTCTGGCGGAAATACCACCGTATTCCCTCCTCCTCCATCATGCGGCAGATGAAATTGTAGTCCGTCTCGCGGTACTGCACGCAGTATTCGCGCGGGGAGTACTCTCCCCGAAGCGGCGACAGGTCGAATCGATCCGGCGGGATTCCCCCGTCGGTCAGCACCGTCGAGATGATTTCCTTCGTCGTTTTCTGTTGGAAAATGCGGGAGTTGTAACGGTGCGTCAGGAGCCACAACGCGGGCACGAGCTCCGCGCGGTAGTACACTTGATCCGCCGTTTCCCCTTTCATCTCGAATCGGCTCACGATTCCGTGAAACCACCGCTGTCCCCAGTCGGTGTTGATCGATAGAACCGCTGATTTTCCGACCATGTCCTCCAGGGCGGTCTCTTCGGGCGATGAGGCGAGTTCGATCTCGAACCGGTAGAGTTGGCAGAGCCCTTCCGCCCCGCGGTAACGGACGACGGAGTATTGATCCACGGCGCCGCCTTCGATCTGGAAGGCGAGCTGTGCTTGACTCAAGTCGCGGATCAGAGCCATTGACGGGCCCCCTGTTCCTCATGTCTTCCCGCGCCGCGCCTCCCGCGTGGGCCGCGAAGAGACTGACCAAGCCGGCCTGCACAGTGATTGCCTGATCGCAGCCATGACGCCCTTGGTCGCAAACGGCCTCGGACTTTCGTCACTTGCCCGCCTCCGAGAACGTGAACTGAAACTCCCCGTTCGCGCCCATGCCCATGGCGACCTGGTCGGGCAGCGTCCCCTCCGCGATCCGCTGCAAGACCTCCCGCGAAAGCTGGGGGAGGATCTTCTGGTCGAGAAGGTGGTCGATCTGCCGTGCGCCGGCGTCCACCTGGTCGCAGCGGCGTGCGATCTCCTCGTAGACCGCCTCCCCCACGTTTAGACACATGCGATGGGCCTCGGTGAGGCGCCCCGCCACTTTGGCGATCTTCATCCGGGCGATGGACTTCAACACTTCCTTGCCCAGCGTGCAGAAGGGAACGACGGTCGTCCGGGCCACCAACGCCGGTTTGAAGTGCCCGCGCAGGTGCGGGTAAACGGCCTCGCGCAACTCCTCCCAGTCGACGGCCTCACCCGACTCGCACATCCCCAGGATCACCTCGGAGCCCAGGTTGCTGGTCATGAAGAGGACGGTGTTCTTGAAATCGACGATGCGTCCCTCCCCGTCGGCCAGCACGCCTTTGTCGAACACCTGATAGAAAAGATTCATCACGTCGGCGTGGGCTTTTTCCACCTCGTCGAGGAGGACGACCGAGTAGGGGTGCTGGCGGACCGCCTCGGTCAACACACCGCCCTCCCCGTAACCGACGTACCCGGGCGGCGAGCCCTTGAGCTGCGAGACGGTATGCGCTTCCATGAACTCTGACATGTTGATGGCGGTCAGAAAGCGATCGCCGCCGAACAGCAAGTCAGCGACCGCCAGGGCCAGCTCGGTCTTGCCGACGCCGCTGGGTCCGACACACAAGAACACACCGAGCGGTTGGGCGGGGTTGCGCAGTCCGGCCTTGCCGATACGCAGCTTCTCCGCGATCACCGCAATGGCGTGATCCTGCCCGACCACGCGCTCCCGCAGCCGCTCCTCCATCCGCAAGGTGCCGGCGATTTCGTCCCGAACCATCTTGCCCGCGGGTATTCCCGTCCAATCCGACACGATCGCCGCCACGGCCGAGGCATCCACGTGTGGATGGAGGAGCGGAGAGTCTCCCTGGATGCCGGCCAACGCCGGGATCGCCTTCTCCAATTCGCCGCGCAGCACGGTCTGACGACCGGCGGCATCGGCGGGCGTCTTTTCCGCGGCGACGGCCGCCGGCACGGTTCCCTCCGGGGCGTCCGCGGGCCGAACGGGGCTGCGCGCCCGTCCGTCGACGGGTTGCAACGCCTGAAGTTCAGCCCGAAGCTCCACGATCCGGTTGACCGCATCGCGTTCACTTCGCCACCGGGCGTCGAGGGATTCGCGATCGAGCAGCAGCGTTTTGCGAGCGTCCTCCATCTCGGTGAGCACCGTCTCCTCGGTGGATACGCCGTTGAGCCGATCGCGCTGCAGGGCCTGGATGGCGACGAGCAGGTGGCCCAGCTTGCGGTCGATGTCCTCCAGAGACGCCGGCGGCGTGGATAGCCCGACGGCCACCCTCGCAGCGGCCGTGTCGAGAAGATCAACGGCCTTGTCCGGCAGGAACCGTCCGCTGATGAAGCGGCTCGATAGCTTCACGGACGCAGTGACCGCCTCGTCGAGAATGACCACTTTGTGATGCTTCTCATACTTGTCTTTCAAGCCGCGGAGCATCACGGTTGCGTTTTCGATATCCGGTTCGTCGCAGCGGACGAGCTGAAAGCGGCGTTCCAGAGCCGCGTCCTTCTCGAAATACTTCTTGTATTCCGCCCAAGTCGTGGCGGCCACGGTGCGCAACTCGCCGCGGGCCAGCGCCGGTTTGAGCAGGTTCGCTGCGTCGCTTCCGCCCGCCGGACCGCCGGCGCCGATCAAGGTATGCGCCTCGTCGATGAACGACACGACGGGCTCCTTGCTGTCCTTGATCTCGCGGATGACGTTCTTGAGCCGGTTTTCGAATTCGCCCTTCACGCTGGCGCCCGCTTGCAACAGTCCGATGTCCAGAGCCAGCAACTTGACGCCTTCCAGGGACGGGGGAACGTCGCCCTCCACGATACGCAACGCCAGCCCTTCGACGATCGCCGTCTTCCCCGTGCCGGGCTCGCCGACCAGGATGGGATTGTTCTTCCGCCTCCGCGCGAAGATGTTGATGATCTGGCGGATTTCCTGATCGCGGCCGAAGACCGGGTCAATCTCCCCCGCGCGGGCCTTAGCCGTCAGGTCGACGGTGAACTGGGCGAGGGCGCTTCCCTCCGCCGCCATCGCGGGGCCGGCGGCGCCTGGAGCGCCCGGGGTCGGCGACTCGGCCGGACTCTGCACGATTTCCTGAAAATGGTCCTGGAGTTGGTCCGCATCGATCCGCTCAAGCTCCGGCGTGAACTCGCCGACGCGGGTGTGCGATGGATTGAGCGCGAACGCCGCCAGGACGGCGCCGGGACGGATCGTGGGCAACCCGAATCGGTCCGCCAGGGCCGAGGCGGCCTGAAACAGCTCGACGACTTTCGGCGACAGCGCCGGCTTCCCGCGATGCCCTACGGGAAGCTCCTCGAGGATACGCAACAACGCCCGCCGGATTTGTCCGCGGTCAACCTTAAAGGTGTCCAGGATCCGGGTGACGTCGCCGTAGGGCTCGTCGAACATGCGGAGGAGCAGGTGCTCGGGCAGCACTTCGAAATGGGTGCGCGATTGGCAGAGGCTCGTGGCGCCTTGGAAGGACCGGAGGCAGACCGGGTCAAACCGGGCGAGCAGCGTGCGGAAATCTTCGCTCTTGCTTGTGGTTGTCATGGACATTGTTCCCGGAACTCAGTCGTACCCACTGATCGTCGACGCACGGATGCGAGGCCAAGCCTGCCGCGGGCGACGGCTAGTGCTCCATCGCATCTAATTCTGCGGGTAGGTGTGGCCCAGCCGCCCCCGGCTGGGCCATAGGGCACAGCGGAGGGCCGCTGTGCCACAAAACACCGAACCCGAAAGTTTGGCTGCGACAGAGCACTAGGCGGCAGCCTCGCGCCGGCGCCGGCCTGCGGCGAAGCGATCGCCATTGGGCCTCGCCGCACTGGCGCCGTCTGCAAACTGAACGGACACCTCCCCCAGTACGTCCGTGCGCACCCAACTCGTAAAGCCCAGGCGGCCCGCGGATTCATCCGACCCGATGCGCAGCGACGGAACCTCGCCCGCACGGATGCGAAGCTCCAGCGTGCACGCCAACGGATCCATGCAATAGTAGCGGATTAGGGCCCGCGTCTGTGCCGTGCGTGTCCCATCCGGCAAAAACGACAAATACTCTTCCCAGCCCATCGGTCCGATCCGCACCAGGAAGGTCCCATTCAGGTCATACACCTGTTCGCCGAGGGTCACATCGAAGCCCACGCGACTGTTGGCTTCGCCCAGCCGGTTCTGATCGGCCGACGAAACGCGCACCCACCGTCCCAGGCACGTTTCCACGCCGATCGACGGGTCGTTCCAGTAGTCGCGAAGCACTCCGGCCAGCGTCATTCCCGAGCGTGGATGCTGGGTGAGCACGCCCGCGTAGCGCAGCAACCGGATCGGCGGCACGCCGAGCGTCTCCGCATCCACGCCCGGCGAACACCCGATGAACCACAGGAGGTACCCGGCGATGTCGTCGCGTCCGGAAAGGGCAAACGAACGCTCAAAGCGGTATTTGAGCCAGCTTCGATAGAAAAACGAAATGAGCCGATGATGGAACAGGTCGAGGAAGTCGCGTAGCGGCGATCCCCCTTCTTCTCCCGTTTCCCGAGCGGGCCGCGCGGACTCGACGCCCTCCACGTTCGCCCCGGATCGCGAATGGTCCACGGAGCGCAACACGTCGACGGCGTAGTGCAAGGGGAGGGGCGTGCTGACGCCGTACAGGCCCATGAACGTCACGTCGATCTGGTAGATCGACTCGTCCTCCGACGGCCCATCGACCACCGTCGCCCGCCGCACGTCCGTTGCCGGGAAGACCATCGAGACCTCGGGACGAAATCGGATTCGTTCCGCCGATACGGGTCCAACCCCGCCCACCGGTGCACCACCCGCGGCGAATCGCTCCAAGAGCCAGACCGCCGGGAAGAAATCGAATTCCCAGCCGCGGCGGACCAGACGGTCGATCAAGGACCGATCGTGTCCACTCGTGCTTGCGGGCCCAGGAGCTTCGGATCCCATTTCACAAACTCCGTCTGACCCGCGCGGGCGTGGGCTGCTCGCCCCACCGCGGCGGAAACTCATGCACCACGCCGGACTTCACAAAGCGGACCGTCGTCTGGCTGAACGCGTTGATCGTCGCGTACCAACCCATGAACCGCTCCACGATCACGGCGAACAGGAAGGCGTCCCCCTCGCCGGCGAAGTGGTCCTCGTGCAGTTCAACCTCGATGCGCGACCCCCGAACCGGCGCCCCGCGGATCAACCGTTCGTCCACCGCGGCGCTGATGGTCACGATGCCGTCGAGCATCCGCTGGTGGGCCAGGGCCCGTTGCGCGTCGTGTTCCGACTGAAAGTCGTACACGCTCAGAAGCTCCTTGAAACGCCGCGCGTCGGAAAGCGACACATAGTTGAGGGAGAGGTGCGAGATCAGGCGCCAGTGCAGCGATTTCCCGGTCGGCGGACTGATCGTCGGCGTGGGGCTGAGGATGTTGCGGAAGGTCGCGCTCGGCGGCGAAGTGTCGGTCGGTTCGCGAATATCCCCCGCCCGCAGCGATCGCGGCAGGTTCCGGTTGGTGCAGGTCAATTCCATCGAAATCGTTTCATTGGTCGGGACCCCTTCCCGGCCGCGCCCGGTCACAAAGGTCATAAACGTATCCGTACCGTACCGCGACTCCTCGCCGAGGGCGCTCGGCCTCACGTGCGTTTGATAGTAGGTCGCGTCCCGGATATCCTGACCGCTCGTGTGCTCAAAGGAGTAGAAGGGAACATATTTTCGCTGCCTGCCCCCCTCCTCCTGCAACACGCCGTGGACTTCCTCGACGGAGTACACCTCGAGATGTCGCGGATCGGCCACGCCGCTCTTTGCCGGGCGGACTAGATACTGGGCGCGATCATGCCGCAAGCGCAAGGGGTCCGCGCTTTGGGGGAACAGATTCATCACCGGGACGCAGTGGAGACGCACATTGTCGGCGGACACCAGCGGCGGCGGCTCCACGCGGCGATTGAACGTGATGACCATCTCGAGTGTGGATACCAGACCCAGCTCCCGGATCGGCCCGGTCAGCCCGTCGAGGTCAAAGAACAAAAACCGGTCCTTGAACGCGAAATACTCCTGCAGCAGGCGATAGCCGAGGAAGGACCGATCCGGATACGGAAGCACGCCCTCCTCGGCAGCAAGCCCCGCGGGACGAACGTGCTCTCGCCCCAGGGTATGAGACGGACGCTTGCCCTCGCCCTCGGCGCGGACCGTGATGAAATCGACGTGGGCGGCGAGTAGAAGGTAAAGCGTGAAAGAGGTCCGCGGGTCGCCGGACAGGAAGAAGCGCACCGAGTCGAGGTCCAGGTCGGAGAGCTTGGCCTTCTCCGCCGTGCGGAAGCGCATCACCAGTTCCAGCGGTTTGGCCGGCAGCGCCTCCAGATGAACTTTCGTCAGCCGCCAGGGGCGAACGGTCACGGGCCAGCAGGATCGATAGCGACAACGCGTCCCCTCTTGCGGAACGCCGGCGAACTCCGCCCCCTTGGCGACGTACATCGGCGCTTGCAGTCCGGACAAATCCGGGATGATCTCCTCGATGCTCATCGACGGCACGGGACGCAAGTAATGAGGCCAGAGCAGGTTCATCAAGCTCGCCGTAATCTCCGGCAGTTCGTCGTCGAGCTTCTGGCGAATCCGGCCGCACAGGAACGCGACCCCTTCCAGGAGCCGTTCCACATCGGGATCGGACCCTCGATCGGCCAGCACCCGCGCAATCTCCGGATTGATCCGCGCGAACTCCGGTCCGACTTCGCGGAGATAACGCAACTCCTCTTGGTAGTAGGTGTTACTCACCGGATCCGATCACTTCGTCTCGGCCGTCATCATCCGTCCGCGCAATTCGGCTACTCGTTGACTTCAAACCGCCCCTCCCGCGAGGGTGCGGTCGAGAAGGACACGCGGTGCTGCGCCGTTCGACCCACGAGCATTCCCTCGATGAGGAACGAAAGCGTTTGCTTGTCGCCCTCCTCAGCGCGATGCGTGACGCGCACCTGTCGCAGGCGGGGCTCGTATTTGTCCACGGCCGTGCGGATGGCCTCCTGCACGCGCTGCACGTAGTCGCGGCTGCCCAGCACGAAATCGGTCAAGGCCGGCAGCCCGTAATCCGGCAGCGCTTGGCTCAGACCGTGGCGGGAACTGAGCAGCCGCTCGAGGTTGCGCCGTACAGAGTCCGCCAGAGCCTCGAGATCCTCCCGCGCCGACGAATCGAGGCGTTCGCCCTCCCCGGTCGCCGCGATCCGCTCCAGCAGCGTCCGCTCCCGCCCCATGGAAAGCACCTCTTGGGATCCGTGCCAGAATGCCGGCCACGCACACGGCCGGCATCCTTGTGGCCGACCGACTCAGCGCCGAAGCGCCGCCCGCCTCGCGGCGTGCTACGCCCCCGGCGCACGCCACTTGTCCACTTCGACCACGGAATCGGGCAGCCAGTTCCATTCCACCTCTTCGTACACGAAGCTCACCTGTTCCATGTGCCGGTAGCTCTCGTTCGCCGGGACGAAGCTCATGGGCATGTACGGTTGGATGTCCACGATCCGGGCGTTTTTCAACGTGATCCGATAGTACTCCGCCTCGGATCGCGTCGAGGGGTCGATGCGGTAGAACCTCGCCTCCACTTGCTTCAGGTTCTGGCCCGTACACAGGGCTTTGTGGAACCCGGGTGACGCCTTGTCGATCACCTTCACCACCCGGAGCGGGCTGTGGACGCGTACGCCCGTAGCCTGCCCGTTCGTCGGTTCGACCGGTTGATGCAGATGATGTTCGATCTCGAACACGTCGGACGTGTCCTCACGCCCCTCCTTCTCCGATGACCCCGGATACTCGCCGACCTTCAAGTTACACGGTGTTGGCATGGGTACTTCCTCCTTCTTCTCTTGATTGCACCGCCCCAGGCGGACGCCCCGGCCTCAAGACTCCCCACGAGACGGTCTGCCGGGGCCCGGTCGTCGACCGGACGCCATCCACAGGACGTTGCTGGTTGCTTTCGGCCTCGTGGCGCTCCACACGGAGCGCGAGTCATAAATAGCAGATCGCGTGCCACGAGCGTCCCAGCGCCGGGCGAACGCGGTCAGAATGCGCGCAAGTTCCGCAAATTGCAGGCGTTACGCTTCGCGGCGCGTTTCGCAGCACGCGCCGTTCGACCCGAATGGGCCGATCCCTGTGGGCTTCCGTGCCCGCCCGACCGTGCGCGCTGGGCTTAGGGCACCATACCTGGACCGTACGAAATGGCGACTCCCTTCGCCTCCCCTATTTGAGCCCCGCTCACGCTCCACACACCCCTCCGCATTGACGGCTCGCCGGCGATAGCCGCGAGCGCTCGATCATTTGCTCGGCGGGGGGTCGAACTGACCGACCATCGACAGTTGCACCTCCACACCCTTTAGCTTGAAGTGCGGGATCATCTGGATTTCCGACTTGAACATTCCCGGCTTACCCGGCACCGGTTCCGCGGTGACCTGCACTTCCTTGAGGGGGTATTTCGCGGCGAGTTGATCGTCAAGAGTTCCCTGGCGAACGTATTGCTTGAGCCATTTGTTGATCTCCCCAACCATCTTCTCCGCGTCCATCACCCGCCCCATGTTTTCGCGCCAGATGACTTTGAGATAGTGGGCCAGCCGGCAGGAGATCATCAAGTACGGCAACGCCATGCCCAATCTCGCCCGGGTCTCATCTTCCTTGCCTTCTGCGGTGTCGGGAAACTTGCCCACGCGCTTGGCCGACGGGGCGTCGAAAAACGCTGCGTTGTCCGAATCCTTGCGCATCACCAGAGGGATGAACCCGAAGTTGCACAGGTCCACGTCGACGTCCTCGGAGATCAGCGTCTCGGTCGGAATCTTGGTCTGGTACTTTCCCATGGACTCATATTGGTGCAGCGGCAGATTCGGCACGGTGCCGCCGCTGGTCGGCCCGACCACGGAGTTGTACCAGCCGAAATTCGCGAAGCTTTCGGTCATCCGTCCGGCCATGGCGTACGCGGCGTTGGCCCACAAGTACTTATCGTGAGTCTCGACACGCACGTCCTCCTCGAACCGGAAGTCCTTGACGTCCTGGTCTTCGAGGGTATACGGCTTGCGGAGCAGGAAGCGCGGCATACACAGCCCGATATAGCGGGCGTCGTCGGATTCGCGGAAGGCGTTCCACTTCGTGTACTGCGGCTGCTCGAAGATTTCGTACATCTCCGACCACTTCAACACGCCCGCGAAATCCTGCTCCTTCTTTCCGAACATGGTCGCATCCACGCCGCCCAGGAATGGGGCCTTGGCGACCGCCGCGACCCGCGAAATCTCGGTGAGCAGTTCCACGTCCGGCGTGGTCTGGTTGAAGGAGTAGTTGGAGACCATCAGGCCGAAGGGCTTACCGCCGAACGTATTGAACTGATCGCGGTAGACCGTGCGGAACAGACCGGATTTCTGCCAATCGGGGCTGTCGTGGAAGTCGTCCAACAGGTCCTGCTTGGCCGAATTGAGCAGCTCGACACGGATGTTCGCCCGAAACTCCGTGTTGTCCACGTGGTACTTCAGGCTCCGCCACGCCGACTCCAGGGCCTGAAAGTCCTTATGATGAAGAATCTCGTTGATCTGCGCGCTGAGCTGCTGATCCGTCTCGGCGATGAAGTCGTCGACGACTTGTTTGTTGATCGTCAGATGGTCGAGGTCCAGTCCCCCGGCCTTCTGAACGATGACGGCGATGCCCCGCCGGTACAGATCGCGGTATTCGTTGTCCAGGTCCCAACTGTCGATCAGGGTGTCGACGGCGGTCGTATCGACAGCTCCTGCCGCCGCCGGGGCGGCGGCCTGTTGCGGTCCTTCTGCCATTCCTGTTTTCTCCCTTGCAAATGCCTCACGCGCCGACAATTCGACGCGCAGTTCACCCTTGCCGTGTTAAGATCCCTGCCCGGGCGAGGCCGGGGAGGGCGTTTGCCCCGAGGGACTGGCGATCATCTTCAGAATGCCATCGCGCGTGGCCGGGTCCTTGATCGCTTTGAGCAGCTCGTTCTGGATCGCCTTCTCTCCCATCTTGGGGCGCAGCGCCTTCATCGCTTCACGAAACTCCAGAAGGTTGCGAAGCTGCGGCACCTGGCGGGCGATCGACTCCGGACGAAAATCCTTCAGTGTGTTGAACTTCAACGACACCGGCATCTCACCCGTGCCGCTGACGCGGTCCGGCACGTTGACATCCAGGGACAAGTTGAAACTCTGCATCACCGCGTCGAAGTTCGACTTGTTGATGTCGATCGGCTTGCGGTCATAGATCGGGCGGTTGTCCTTCTTGAGCGTGAAGTCGCCCATCACCAGCACGCGGAAGGGGAGTTCCGGCTCCATTTTGCCGCGCAGCGCATCCGAGATGACGATGTTCACCCGCGACTCGCGAGCTTTGGAAGGTCCCTTGGCCATAAATCTAGTCTCCCTTCATCAAACGCCTTGACCGACAACGAGCACGGGGATGGATCATCGCCGAAGCCCTCGAGCTTTGCTACACTCCCCGCTGCACCATCAACTCGACCTACTAACAGACACGCCAAACGCCATAAGGCCACCCGGACGGTCGTCCGGTAGGCTCAACGCTTCCCAACCGCTGCGCGGCTCGGCGTCGCGGAATCCACCCGGACTCGACCCACGAATTACTCCGAACCGTCCACCCTTCCGCTCCCGGTGCGCCAGGACTCCTGCCCCGCCGGATCGCCTCACGATCCGCTCGAGGGTTCCGTGACGAGGGCCGCCAGCGGATCCAATCGGCACAAGCTAGCGAACGACTCGCGGACCCGCTGCAAGGCCTCCGGCGGCGGCGTCTTCTCCTTCAGGGTCAGCGATTTCCGGCACCGGTAGAGAGTCTGCACCAGCGCTACGGCGAGCGACGGCTCCCACTCCTCAATCTGATAGCGCTGAATCTCTTCGTAGCACTCCTCCAGGAGAGGCGCCGCGAGTTGCAGGCATTGGGCGTCGAAACACAGTTGCGCCATCCCCAGACGCCACAGGAACCGGTCACGCCGCTGCGTGCAACCGACCAGCCCTTGCTGGAGAACCTGCAGCGCTTCCTTCAACTTTCCCGCCCCCGCCAGTTTCCGTGCTTCAACGGACGCCTCCGACAGCTTCCCGTTGTTCGTCGCTCCGCCCGCGGAAACGCTTGGCCCGCTGCGATTCACGGCGAGCTCGCTCTCCAGCCACATTCTCGTCTCGCCCGAACACAAGGGTGTTCCGTTGCGAAACCGGAGCTCGAACACGCCCTCGCCGAGACGACGGAACAGCATCGCCGTCAGGCCCATGACGACCTCACGAGCGGGGTCGAACTTCACCCCCAGCCGCGCCATCGCCACGCACACGTAGCGCTGCACATCGAGCCAGAGGGGATCACCCGAGCGGAACGCCGCCTCGGCGCCGTTCAGGAGGTGCTCCCATAGGGCATTCTTCTGTTGGTGAGCCAAGGCGTCAACCGCGGACGCCTCCGGCGGCTCGATTGGGATCTTTCCCGCCTCCGCTGCGGGAAGCGAGAGGGTCGACCACTTCAGGATCCGCACGATCGCATACGGGATCGGATCGGCCGGGTCCGCCTTGCGAAGGAACGTGCAGGCCGAGAGAATCGAACCCAGCGCGCTCTTCGTATCCCCTACGTCGCCGACCGCGGAACCCGGCCCGCTCAGCGAGGCCCCCGTCGGCGTCGCGCCGGCCGGCCTCGGACGCTTGGCCGCCAGCTCCTTCAGCCCGCGAAGAAACTTATCGAGCTCCGGCGGGTCGTCAGGCATCCGCTGCTTCAGGGCACGGGAGAGCGACTCCGCCTTGCCCACGCAGACGTCGATCGCGTCAAAATCCGTCCCCTGCGGCGGATGATCGCGAAACCACCCGTGGTCGGTGAACCGGCTTCCCAACGCTTCGATGCGCGCCTTTCGCCGACGCGCGCGGGGAGGGTAACAATTCTCCCAGAAGGTTTCGACCAGATTCGTCAACATCCCCAGCGCCGCGGCGAGCCCGGCGTAGGTGTAACGTTGGAAGAGGGCATGTCCGAGTGCCGCGGCGATCTCCACGTCCTTGGATTTTTCTCGGAGCACGTTGACTGCGGATTGTTCGAGGACTTGCCAGTCCGGCGGGTCGCTAGTATCAATCCGGTCGACCTTGACCAACTCCGACATCACGGACAGATAGTCCGCATCCGTACTCACGTCGGCGCCCGTTGGGGCGTCGCCGGGTATGGGGTTGCTCCCCAGTTCGAGGACTTGGCTGAGTTCCGTCGGCGACATCCGCTACCCCGGGGCGATCGAGAATGGACTCCCGCAGTCCGCCCGCAATGCTCGGTCCGCCCTTTTGAGACTGATTCGCAAGGGCAGCGTGACATCTCACGATGGCGCCCGGCCCGCCGAAAACCTCGGCCCGCTTGCTCGTCCCAAACGACGACCGAATCCGCCCTACTCGCGACGCCCCGATGCGTCCCCTGTGCCGGTACGGCGGAGTTTCTCAGGATACCTAAACGGGGTTGGAAGTCAAGTGAGGGTGGCCGGCCGTGACACGAAGTCCGTCCATGTAGCCGGAAGAGTTCCGACGGGAACTCCGCCCACTTTCTCCGCCGCTTCACCGGGCGTCGAGTCAACCTTCACGCCGGTCAGATCCTCGACGTACGGAAGCGTACGCCCGAGCGTGGTCACGAGCAGGAAATCGTCGGCGACAAGCTCCCGCGCGATCACGCCGAGAACCCCGCTTTCCCCATCGGGATCGCCGACGACCACGAACGAAAGAAACTTACGGCGGAGGTCGAAACGCCGCTCCAGCCAATGAATCCAGCCCGCGATCTGTGCGTCCAGGAACGACCCCATGACCAGCGGAAGGAGCACCGTGGCCTCAAAGCGGGAGCCGGTGTGCTTCGCCAGATTCTCCCCCCAACACGCCACCGCCCGCTCCCATGCCTCCCAATCGCCCGCGGAAAGCCCGCCGCGAGTTTTCCCAAACCACTCCCCGAACGGCATTTCTTTCCCCGCAGACAGCCACGATTCGTCGCTCGAACCGCCACAAACTCCGGCGAGGTCCACCTCTCGCTCGCCGAATCTGGCCTCGAAGCGTCCAGGCGAGTTGATAAAGCGGGGCACTTCTCGTCGCAGGGCCATTAAGTCCCGGATCACTCGTGCCGCCGGAACCACTCGATCACTTGTAGGACCCGGCCACGACGCGGACGGGACCCCCACATAGAAGCACATGGGAAACGGACGGCCTCGAAGATCGCCGCCGTAGTCCAACACCGAGACGAACACGGTCATTGCCGAGCGGGGCAAGCGTAGGGCGCAGGCCGCGACCGGCAGCCGATCCGCCCGTGTCCCGGACCCGGCCACGCGGTTTCGATACAACTCGAACCCCTTGAGCACCCATTCGCTGAACTCGACCGTCCACGATTCGTCCGTCCCAGAGTTGTAGTAATCCGGGTAGGTGGGGAGCTTCCCGAACCAGCGTATTCGCGGGTCGGGTCTCAGCTTGGGCGTCTTCGACCTGAACAGGTTCTTTAGAGGCATTCCTTACCTCACCACCAGTGCAAACATCCGACGCTCGCGTCGGTCAGCCCCCGAGGGCGGGGCGGTTCACCGCCACAACACCGCCGACCCGGCAGACCGCAGCCCGTCGTGCAGCGGCTAGAGACAAGACCCTCGCCACGCCCGCGGGTTGAGACCATCCGGACCGTCCGCGCGAAACTCACGCAATGGGCGTTCATCGCGGGCGATCCGGCGACGATCATCTCAGCCCGGCAATTTCCTGGTCCCCGCGATATCTTCGTCGGTGAGGGAATCCGGCGGATTGATCCCGTTGAGTCTCGGTATTCCCTCGGGGAGCCTCTTATCCTTTAGGTCGAAGCGGAACACCTGCCCGACCGTGATCGAGTCCTTGTCGCCGTCGAACTTGACTTTGAACTGATGGACCACGTACCAAGTCCTCCGCGCATCGCTGGGCATGCCATACCGCTGCAAATACGCAAGAAAAGCGAGCGCGGAATCCTTCCCTAAGGTCTTGTGCGCGTCCTCGAAGTGCACGGTCGTGAAGAGCGGATCCTTAAGAGTCACTTCCCAGTTGTCCGCCTTTTCCGTCAGACCCCACGTCTTGCTGACCGGTTTGGTGGGCCAATCCTGCGACTCACAAAAGAAATCCAGGGAATCGTGCCCGCCCATCCGCAACTCAACGGATCGAGCCGCCCGTCGGCAGTAGTCCTCCGTCGCCTGCCACTTACGACCGGCCTGGTCGATCGTGCATGGATCGACGTCGAAATCAAGTTTCTCCCCGGACAGGAATTTCTCCCAATCGTCGCATTTGTCATAGAACTGCTTGCGCGCCTCGAAACCGATGAGGTCCCGCACGGTCAGGCGTTTCTCCATCTTCTCGAAAGCCTTCCGGGCTGTTGTGACTCGCTTCAGGAAAGTGCGAAACTTGTCCAATCTTACTGTTTGTAGTGCCGTATCCGTGTCGCGCTCGCCCTTCAAATACGGCCACCCGAAGGTCTTATCCGCGTCGAACCCTTGCAGTTCCTCGTCCTGAATTCTCGCCAGAATCTCGGTTAAGCGATGGTCGAGAAGCCTTTGAGACCACGTCTCGACGTTCACCAGCGCCTGCGTTATGCGTTCGTCTTGCATCCGAAAGTCTTCCCGGAGCCCCTCGATGTCGCCCCACGGGATTTCGTCGCGTCCCTCCGCAGACTGTGCCGATTTCGTTTGCAGGTCTTGGTAATTCCGGACTGCCTTGCCGAGACCATTCCACGCCGTCGCGAACGCCAGTGCAGTCTCATCCCACGGAGAACGTTCCTTCGACTCCCGGGGGCGAACGTCAATGACCCAACGACCGGAACTCCAGGCTTCTGGGTTGGCGAGCGCCTGCCGGAACCAGTCGTTGACCTCCGTGGAGCCGTCCCAAGTCCATCGCACCCCGTCCTCGGTCGTGTGGTCCCCCAACGCAACATGACGGATGACCCAGCTCAGGGCCTCCTCAGCCTGATCTCCAACCTTAGTCCACATTTGCTGGTCGTCGGCTTTCTTAGCCAATTGCTCCCAACCGGTTACGCCCGACACGAGTTGGCTCAGCTCGGTCAATCGCTTGGCCCCGTAGGCGTCGTTCCACTCCTTCACGTAGGTCCGCATGTACGCTCGCGTCGCATCTCCAAGCACCGAGCGGCACCGCTGAGGAAGCCCGCCCGCGCGTCCGTCGACGGTTCCGTCCAGGGTGTGGGGAGCCATCTTGTCGAAGCAGTATTGCAAGTCCACGATACTTAACGCACGGGCGTACAGAAACTCCGCGGTCGCCCACGCGGGCGTACTACCGGTTGCGCTGGTCGATCGGGTCACGAGCGGCGTGGAGGCCGTCGGTTTCTTCGCGGGAACTCGGCGCGACGGCAACGTGGATTCGTCAGGCGCCGCCGCGGGTGCGGCCACACGTTCGGAGCGATCCGTGGTCTCCCGCGGGTCAGCTTCCAGCGAGCGTTTTCCCACCTTAATGGTGTAGGGCGACTTGTTGGGCGCATTCCGTTTATCTTCCGGAATCAACGCCGCGAGGCCTAAGTCCTCTCGGGCCGTCCTCGCCAAGCGAGTGGACACCGTTTGCAGGAGGCACGTTCCAACGCCGCGATGGAGGAGCGTTGCGGATTGAGTGAGAAGATTCGTCAGTGCTTTGCGGTCCCATTGGGGTCCAACCTGTTCAACCTGCTTGCCGAGCTCTCCGCCCGCCGAAATCGCTCGGATGTGCTGAACCAGCGCGGCGCTCCACGACTCTGGAGCGCTCTCGGGTAAGCATTGTCCTTCCTGTAGTTTCGCGTCGCGCCAATCGACCTCGACGGTTTTAAGCGTATTCCGCACCGTCTCGGCATCCTTCGAGAACTTGATCGCGCCACCCTGCCCCTCTTTTCCACTAGGCGCGAAGTCGATAATGTGTCCGAAGACATCGGCGTCATAGACGTTCTTCACGCGCCGCTGGAATGACGCGAAGTCAGCAAAAACAATCGGCCCCTGGATTCCGCATTCGCCGCCGGCAAGCTTGGCACTGCACAAGCTTTCCCACATGGCCTTGTCGAGATTCTCGTCGTTAAGCGCCGTGACCCACGCTTCCGCCGCCCCGACGTTGGTGCAAGCCCTGCCGGCGTCGAGAAGCCGGTCTCGGTACGCTCTCCATACTTCACGCTGTTTCCACATTGCGTCGCCGAGCGGACTGGTCAGGTTCTTTCCCGACGTCAAGCTTGCCAGCGAGGCTTCCCACGATTCGTAAGCCCTCAGAAACCCTTCCTTCTGCCTGTCAAGTTCCTGCAGCGTAGGTACTTTGTCGGCGTCGCTACAGGTCGTGAGGAGCGTCTTGTAGCTCCCGTCGGTCTTTCTGCACGCTTCCAGGATGCCCACCCACTCTCGAACGGTCTCATCACGGTTGTCGGTTGAGAACGCCGCGTATCGACGTGCAAAGTAGTCGGAGACATGCCCGACCGCCGTCTTGATCGTCTGGTCCGCGTCCTTGTCGGCCTCCGCAAGCAGGGCCGCGGGGTTGGTTGTCGGGGAGGACTTCGTCCCTCCCGCCTGTTTGAAGTACCATTCCTTCTGTAGTGCAAACTTCGGGTCCTTCTTCAACAGCGATGACGCCGGCACAACACCCATGAGCGTGTCGAAGCCCTTCCCGTCCGCCGGCGAAGGGCCGCCCGCCAGTTCACGACAGGCGTACCAACGGACGTACTCCGCCAGCGCATCCTGATAGAGCGCCGCGGCATCGCCCATCAGACCTGCGCCGCTGCGCAAGGCTTCGCGGACTTCACCGAGGGTCCCCTTCAGCGCCTTTTCGACCAGCTCCATCCGAATCCGCTCGAGAGACTCGCCCGGCTCCATGGGGTTGCAGAAGAACCCGCAGAGAATCCGTGCGCTGCGGCGGTTATCCGAAAGTCTATTCCAATATTGCTCAGCCTGCGCCGCTTGGGCGGGCGCGTCGGCCGCCCGCAGCCCGGTAAAACCGTCCGCGGTCTTGTCCGCCCACGCCCTAGGCTCATCGATAATCTGAGAGTATTTGTGGATGCTCCAGGCAAATCCGCCGAAGAGCAGCACCGCCAGCACGCACGTCCCGACCATCAACGCCCGGCTCAACCGCCGGTTGCGCACCACCTGCTGCTCGTTGCGAAACACCAGCCCGTGTTCCGGAAAGACCTTCCGCATGAGCACGTCTTTGATGAAGTGGGGGCGCTTGTGCGGATACAGGTCGTCGAGCGGGGGGAACTGGCTGGCCGCTTCATTCCCCAACCGTTCCGTAAGGTGCTTGAGAATCAGTTCGCCTTCCTGCGTGGCACTGGTGAAATACACGCCGCGGAAGAGCAGGTTCTTCACCGCACGCGGGTTGCGAATGAAAGGGAAGAGCGTGCGAATGTAGGTCTGGAGCGGGTCGAACAACCCGCGAAACTCCTCCGGGAAGGCGCACGCCAAGCCCAGGTCGATTTCCTCCGCATCGTCGTTCATGCGCCGAAGGCGCAGATCGTTGAGCGTGCCGTACAGTTTGCTGAAGTCGCCTTTGAACTTCTCCGGGTCGTACGGTTCGTTGAAGGTCCCGGGTCGAGACCAGCCGAAGATCTGGTTCTTCACCGCGATATCACGCTCGGCGCGGTCAAAGAACTGCATGAAGCCGAGAATCTTGTCGCACTTGGTCACGACCAGGTACGTGGCGAACGTGACTCCCAGCTTCGACTGCAGATCGCGCAGGCGCTCCAGGGCGATATGCGCGTCGCTCTCGTGTTTTTCCGGCGGGTCCCGCAGAAGATGCTCCGTCGAAACGCAGACCAACGCCCCGTTGATCGGGTATCCCTTCCGGCCCCGCGCCACGGTGTCCAGGAACGCCATCCACTCCCGACGGTCACGGTCGTCCTGAGGGTTGCACAATCGCCCGGCCATGTCGATGAAAATGGCGTCCTCGGTAAACCACCAGTTGTAGTCCAACGTCCCGAGTTGGTATCCCTCCGGCTTTCCCGTCGAGAAGGTCAGGCCGCCTTCATTGACCAGCTTCGTCTTTCCGCAGCCCGAATCCCCGATGACGATGTACCAGGGCAGTTCGTACACGCTGATGCCGACGGTTTTCTTGAGCTCGCGGACCGCTTTGAAGAACTTTTCGTTGTTGGCTTTGATCTTGGCGCTGACGTCCATCGACTGGGGACCGCCCTGTTCGCCGGATGAGAGCTCGTAGTCCATCCGTGCCGCACGCCGCCGCCCGGTCCACCCGAACAGCCTGATCACAAGCCACACGAGCAGTGCCAGCACCGCGACAACGCCGATGATGATTAGCATCGGCGTCCGGCCGCCGACTTGCCTCTGCAGGAGATAGAAAAGACCGGCCATGGTCCCCAGTCCGAGGAAGCCGAGGACGACCTTGAACTCAGGGGGAAGGGCCTTAAAGGTCTGATAGAACCGTTTCATGGTTACGCTCTGCGGCGCGTCGGCATCAATCGCTTGGCCGGAGTATCGCTAATCCTTCTTGGTCTGTGCGGACCCCGCCGCCTCGCAGGACTTTGGATCCTCGACGCACGCCGCGGCGGCGCTGATGTCGCCCACCATGCCCCTCCAAGCGATCTTGGTGCCCGCAAACCAAGTCACCACGACAAAGGCCAAACAAACCAGCACCACCGTTACCCTCATGCCCAGCTTGTAGTCGACCCTCAACTCCTGGTTATGGCGATACGCGTCGGGGAACATCTCCTTGGTCCGCGTCGCGGCGTACGCCGGCAACCGCGTGAACAGCCGCCGGGTGTAGTCGGCCAACTCCTGCGGGCGGTCGTGAAACATACCCTTGAATCCCAGACGCAGACAGACGAAAAAAATGTTCAGTTGCTCAGCCAACTCGTCCTTGTCCCGCCGATCTCGCCGCTCCGCGGTTTCATACTCCCGTTGCAGTTCATCACATTTCTCAAAAAAAACCTCACCCCCCACCGTCGTCGGGTGATTCAGTACCGCGGGGTCCACCTCAAACGGGTTGTCCAACCAGTACGCACGTCCCTTCCAGTTGGTGTTGATCATCTTGTAGTCGAGGAGATAGACGAGCACCTCGTGGATGCGGTCGTGCCACGCTCGCTCGCACAGCGGATCGCCGCGGGCGATGTCCTCCGCGTCGCGCAAGGCGGACAACGCTTCGTAGCGCACTTGCTCCGCTTCGGGCACCGTCTCGTACTTGATCTGACGCACGAAGTTCGTCACGAACTCAAACACCGGCCAACACGCCTCGGTCAACTGCTGGGATGTCTGCGCTGCGGCTTCGGTCATGACCTGGACTTCAACACGATGTACAACGCCGGCTGAAACTTCTCAAACTCCGCGAGCTGCCGGCCTTGCAGGCTCACGCGGATGCCGCGCTCTTGTTCGCATTCCTTCCAGTAGTCGGTTCGGTCCGGCCCGATGGTCTTGTTGATCCGGAAATAATGCAAATCCGGTCGGCGGGGCAGCGTGCCCGCCGGTACGGCCTTGATTTCCAGTCGAAGCCCGCGAACCGCCGTGTCCGCAATCCGCGGAGCACGAGACGGCGACGCGAGTTTCATGTTCAGACGAGAATAGATGTGTTGCTCGACCTCCTGAATCTCCATCCCGCTTACGGACAGCCCCACGTACAGCTCCAGGTTCTCGTCAATCCACGCCCGATCCAGCTCCACTTCGAGGCCCTCCGTTCCCCGCGCATCCCGCTTACGAGCGAACTTCCGTTCGAAGTAGGCCATCGGGCGCATGGCGTCGAGCAACAGTTCGATCTGGGCTCGCAGCCGGTCCAGCGCGACGGCGGGATTGTCGTGGTCGTACACCGGAGGGGGGGAGGGAACAAGCTCGTCGTGAAAAACGGAAAGGTGTCCGACCAGGCGACTGAACGCGACGAATACGTCGAAGGGATGCAGGAGCGGACACTGCAACAGAGCGCTGAGTTGTCCGCGGATCTCGTTCAGCGCGTGGAGCTTCAACAGGTGCTCCATATTCGCGGCCACACCATCCGACAGGAGCATTCGGTGCTCGCGGGCTTCCTTCGCCAGCACGTCCCCCTTGGCCTCAACCTGGTCCACCAGCGAGCGAAACATCCGGCTCAAGTCCGCGTTCGCCTGGATCGCCAGCACCGGACCGGCGCCCATCGAGTCGAACTCCGGCGCCGCGCCCGGCCGATCCGTACGGCGAACCCGCCCTACGCGCACGGTCTCGAATCCGGTCCTATCCTCGTCGCCCACGAATACCCGTCCGCGCATCCTTCGTACATAAATCGTCTGCGGATTCTCGCCCGTATTTTCGTCGCGACGCACGACGGGCTGCGGTTCGTATCGGGGCGTGCCGGCCACATCCTCGGGGTGCTCCAGCGGCACGGAATTCGCCCGCACCGTCTGCAACTGCGGCACGCCCACGTAGACCTCGACCGATCCCCGCGACGCGTCCAGCGCCTTTTGCAGATCACGCGGCGCCACCTCCGTGTTCTCCGGGACCTTCAACCAGGTCCCGTCCTTCAGACGAACTTCGCACTCGTCCAGACGGAGGGTGAAGTTCTCCAACGGTTCCTGGGCGATCGACAGATGGGTGAACCCCCAATGGTAGGGGCGGGCGGAGTCCAGCCCCGAGTTCACCACCGTTTCGAACCACCGTTGCGCCGTCTGAAGATGATGAGGGCGGAGGAACATTCCCTCCGACCAGTGGACTTCCGTCCAAAAGCTCATGCCTCTACGCCTTGACGCATTCCTCGCTCAGTCGACCGTCCTGGGAAGTGTGGCTTCCCGACCATCCACGCGCTTCGGTCATTCCTTTCCAAAGTAGCGCTTGGACTCGTTCTCGATGTATTGGCCGCAGGTGTCCCCGTCCAGGCTGTCATTCGCACCGATGTGTACGCGCAGGGTGCTCGTGAAAGCCCCCGGCGGATGGTATACGACGGGTTTCACCGGCAGGACCTCTCCGTGGGGACCCTTGAATTTGGCGAAAACATAGATCACCGAGGTCCCCTTGAATAACTTCCCCGGAAACTCGATGCGCTCCGTGACCGTGTCCTTCCCATCGTGCTTCGCGCCCTTGACTTCGAACTCCTTTTTCGAAACGGTAAAGGACCCCTCTTGCTCATAGAACTCCCGTGAAGTCATGGAGAACGTCGCCGGCGCCAGCTTCTGGTTGGCGCCTCCCTTGGCGATGTCCTCTTCGGCCAGGCTCACCACCGTGACCTTCAACGTCTCCCCGCTCCGGTCCGCCGGAGCTTTCTTGGAGTCCAGCGGATTCGCCGTGTTGATGATCCGATCCTTGTGGATCACTAGGGTACGTGAACTGCACCCCGCCACTGCCGCGCCGGTAGCGATCCACACCGCCCACGCCGCGATCCGCCGCTTGTTCGTCACCACCGTCGCTCTCCTTTTGGATTCCTCTGGCGCACGAGACACCCTACACCGACCCTGACGGATGTCAACCGCTCTAGCGGAATGCCGGTTCCAGCTTCCCGATACGAAACTGGCGCATATGCTGCAGGAACAACTCGTGCCCGTCGGAGCGAAGAAACTGCTTCACCGTGCGGTTCGGGTCCACCGAAGCGCCCGTCGAACCCAGGAGGAAGGACTGCAACTCGGCTCCGATGGACTCGAAGGTCGCGTCCGACGCAACAACCGCGGCGCTCGCCGCCTTGTACATGAACCGCAGTCGGGCATTGACCACCCCCACCGGTTTCCCCCCGGACGGCGCCAACACCTCATGAACCGTCTCGGGGATCGATGGCCCCTTGGCGTAATTGTTCCAGGGCATCCGGAGGAGCGCGCTCTTCTCCGTGTACTTGGTGAGGAAGGGACGCATCATCTTGTCGAACTCGTCGACGATCCGCACCAGGACGACGAGCAAGTCCGCCATGCGCTCCGCGCACGGTTGCGTCGGCTGCAAATGACCTTCGACCAGCTTGGACGTCGCCAAGCGACCCCACATCTCGACGAAACTGACCGTCGACTCCCCTCCCGCCTTCCCGGCCAAGATCCTCAACTGTTCGTTCCGCCGCTCGATTTCCGTATCCTTGTCCGCCCGAAGCTGCTCCGACGCCGCGCGGAGCGCTTGGTTCTCTTCCGACTTCCCGCGCAACTCATGCGAGAGTCTCTCGATCTCCCCCGTCTGGTCCTTTTGCATCGCCAGACGCTGACCCTTCAAGGTCAGGTCGTCATTCTCCCGTTGCGCTTTGCCCAACTCCTCGGCGCGAACGCGAAGCTGATCCTCGAGATTCGTGATCTCCCGCTGCGATCCCGCGAGCCGCCCGCGTTGTTCGCCGGCCAGCTTCTCAAACTCCGTCGCACGCTTCTGCTCGGCCTGGAGTTGAGCGGTCCGATGGTCCAAATCCGCCGCCAACGCTGCGCCGTGGTCACGGAGCGACGCGACTTCCTCTTGCAAGGCGCGCACCTTCTTGCTCAGGACCTCAAGCTCGCCTCCCTCTCCGGTTCCCCGTCCGTCATCCATCCCGGCGGCTCGGCCCAACGCTCCGACGAAGAACCTCAAGGCTCGATGGCGGTCGGCCTCGGACCCCGCGGCCAGCGATTTTGCGATCTTTTCCAGCGCATCCGTCATACGTGGTGCTGGATCGACGTCCAATTTGTTCGTTCCGGCAGTGGTCATCGGTTGAATCTCGGTCGTGTGTCCCCCGGTCGGACCGGCCGACGAGGTCGAACGACCCGTATGTTACCACTGTCGCGGGGTTACTGTAAACTGGGGCTAGCACGAGAGTTTGCTTCGTTCGAGTCTGACGGTCGCCGGTCCGTCAGGGCGGGTGCGAGGAGCCTGGGTGTTCGTTCACCGCCGGTGGCAACGGCTGATGTGTCTCGGAAATTCCCGCTGATGGCTTACGTCCACCGACGCGTGGTCCCCAAGCCGGCTGACGCAACGCCGGACCGTCTCGACTTGCTCCGTGGGGGCCTGCAGGAGGCCGTCCGCCTCCAAAGCGAACTGGCCGGCAGATCGCTCCACGTTCTCCAACTGTGCGGCGACCTTCAGGAAGATGAAACATGTTTCTTCGTGGAACATGAGCCCGCCGAGGCGGTGGAGGCCGGCCCGTTGTTTGACCCGCAAGGGCCCCGCGCCGATGAGCTGCATCTGCTGACCGCCGCCGCCGGACTCACCGACGCCCTCCGCGCCGCCCACGCCCGTGACGCCCCCAAGCAAGCGGTCCACGGCGGCATCTGTCCGGGCGTTGTCCTGACCGACTCCGCGGGGACCATGAAGCTCACGGACTTCAGCTTTGCCCGAGTGATCTGCGAAACTCTGGGCGTCAAGTCGTACATCGAACTCGCCGTCGGCCCGGCCGATGTCCCCTCATCGACCCATCGCACGACAGGCTGTTGGCAGGTCCTGCGGGAGGACGACCATACCCGTGACGATCGTCTGTGCGCTTTTGTCGATCCCTACAAGTACGGCACTTCCGCGTTGGCGACGTTCGAGCGCGCCTCCGATATCATCGCCCTGGGAATTTTCCTGCATCTCCTCGCCGAACACCGCCACCCCCTGCTCGGTGGTAGTGACGAACACCGGCTGGTCGCGACCTCGGAATCCATGGCCTACTTCCCCTATGCCGGCGGTCGTCGCAAAGACCTGCGGGAATCGACCAACCCCTCCGTTCGTCGATGGTGCGAACTCGTCGCCCAAATGCTCTCCTCGGAGCCCCAGAATCGCCCAGGCGTCCAACGCATCTTCGATGCTCTTGCCGAAGTCGGCGTTCGCCCCCTGGATTCGACCGAACGCTTCGCGCGGCGGCTAAGCGAGGCCCGCGAAGTAGCCAAAATGGGCCGATGGGAGGAAGTCAACGACAAAGTCGCGCCCCTTCTCGCCGACCCCAACGTGCCCCCGCCGATCGCGGAGCAAGTCAAGCAGCTCGCGGAACGTACGCGCTTGCAACTGCTCATCCGCGAAGCCGAGCGGATCGCCTCGACCGACGACTGGAGGAACGCGCGGAAGCTCATCGACCAACTGCCCAAGACCGGACTCCCGCCCGACGAAACCCAGGCCCGGGAAAAGGTGCTCGACCGGCTTCGCGGACTGCGCCGCCTCGAGGACGAGTTGAACGCCGTCGAGACGGTTGCCGCGGACCTGACGGTCTCCGATGTGGACACGTCCCTCAGCGTCGTCACGGGCCTCATCGGCCGTCTCGAACAGGTCGCCGACCAGTCCACGGTCCCGTCGCAACGCCAAAGACGCGATCAGCTCCTTCAAACCCTGATCCGCAGACGCGGCGATCTGACCTCCGACAAGGAGAAACTCGCCGCGGAGCACGAGGCGGTTCGAGCGTGGTTCGCCACCGTCAAACAGGCCTGGGAGGCTGAGGACTGGGCCGCGTTCGAGGCCTGCCGTCAAGGTCGGCCGACGACTCCCCGTTGGCCCAACGATGTCAGAAAGTCGTTCGAAAAACTGGAAGAACACTACCGCATCGTTCAAACCGCGGTGGCTTGGATCGCCCACGTCCCGCAGACCCTTCCCGACGACGACGTGACCCTCGCAGAGCAACTTCTCGCCGAGCGGCCCGAGCTGCACGGAAACCCCCCGGGAACCTCACGCGACGTCGAGCAGGTCGCCACCCGGCTCCGGGGTTACCTTGCCCGAGCGACCGATTTTCGCCGCGCCCGCGAGTGGATCACGGGCGTGTCGCAAGCCGTGAACGCCGCTGACTGCCCCGAGGCGAAGCAACGTCTCCTCCGGCGACCCACGCTCGCGCACTGGCCTGCCGAAGTGCTCGAAGAAGCGGACCGGTTGGGCGTCGAGATCGCTCTGCAACTCAAGCAACAAGAACTCGTCAGAATCGTCGTGGGTAGCTGGTTGGAGTCCGCCCAGAGCACCGCCGACCGCGGCGACCTGGAGCGGGCCATCGCCATCCTCAGTGAACCCCCCCCTAACGCGAAGCCCCTCGCCCAAGACACGCTCAGGGAGGTCGACAAGCGGGTCGAGGACTATAAGCGCGGGTTGCGCGACCGGATCGCACGGCGCGATGAAATCGCGAAAGCGGAGGTCGAAACGGTCGTCCGCAGCCTTCTCGGTCAACGGTTCCACGATCTGATCGATCCCGGTCTCGTCGAGGTCGGGATCGATCCGATTGCCTGGGACGCCAAAACGCTCGAAAGCAATGGAAAGGCTCGCGTCCACGTCGCCCTGCCCTCAAGGGTCGTTCCATCGGGAAAGACACCGCACACCCATGCTGTCGAGCTACGGTCCGCCGCGGCCCGGGTGATCGTCGTTAACGCCGAGCCTTTCGGCACGGACCTGGCATCGACCCTCATCGAATCCATCAAACAAGCGCAGCAGACGCGCATCGCGGATGTCGTCCGCCCGCTACAGGACGGTTTGTTTCCCCAGGCCCGCGCCGACGCTCCTATCGACCGCCCCGTTCCGCGGACGACGGCGGCCATCCGCCTACTCGACAACGACGTCCCCGCCGAAACCCTCGATGTCGAACTGGCATGGGATCCCCGAGCGCTTCAATGGACCATCCTCCGCCCGGAGGATTTCCATCGGCGGCTGCGGGACTTCGTCATGGCCCGCGCCCAACCCCACGCCAAACCTCTGCTCCTGAAACGGTCGCCGCTGCTTGCCAAGCATGAATCCGCTCTCTCCGTTGAGGTCGCCCTCCCGCCTGGACAGCGGTTTGACGCCGCATCCCGACCGCTCCGGCTCGAAGGGCGCGTGGACATTGCGTTGAACGAAAGAGCCGGACGCCGCGCCTCGGCCACTTTCCCGGTCAGTTGCCCGGCCGCCGGCAAAGTTGTGGTCGACGCCGACCCCGGTCCCATCGAGGCCAAGCTCCTCGCCGTCATCGCCGCGGCCCAGGAGTCCGCTAGGACGGCCCTTGAACGCACCCTGCGCGCCGACGTGCAAGCTCTACCCACCAAGGCCAAGGTGGCGGTCCACACCAGATCCATCAAGCGACCCGTCGAAGCCGTTGTTTTCAGTCTCCGCCCGAAACACGGAGAAATCCGCGAGCTTTCCGCTGCGTGGAACGACAAGACCCTCCAGTTCGACCCTCCGGACAACTGGCCCGCGCTTCTGAAGACACTCGCCACCGCCGCCCCCCAGCCGCCGGCGGCCCGCCCGCGCCGCCGGGCATCAATTGGCTTGGCGGGGACTGCGGCCGTCGCGTTAGCGGCGGGGATTTGGGCCTTCTGGCCCTCGACACACAACGGCGGCGGCGGCAGCGAAAGCAGGAACGGCAACAAGAACGACAATAGCAACGAAAATAGTAAGGAAAATAGCAACGAAAATGGCAACGAAAACCGTTCAGAGGAACGGCCCCCGCCATGGGACAAGATCTGCGATTCCCGGCGTGACGAGGTCGTGAGCCTGCTCCGCAAGGCAGACCTTCCTGATAAAGCGAACTTCGATCAGCACGCGGAGTGGCTCGTCACATGCGAACCCTCCGCTCCTACGTCGTTGCTTTGCTACACAATCCCAGGGTTATGCGAGAAGACCGATCGCGCCCCCCAAGCTACGGCGGACAACGCTGAGGTCCCATGCTACCCCCGCTGCGTCCCCGTGAACGAGAGCTTCGTGTCGAATCTCCCCGGCAACTTCCAAAACCTCGTGGATGGCGACGTGAAGAAGCTCCGGGAACTCCTTGACACCGCGTCCGATGAACTCGCGAACATTCTCAAGAGTGTTGAGGAGTCGGTTGGAGAACACCTCGATAAGGGCCTCGTCGATCCGCAGCAAGTGACGGTCGCATGGCAGCCGGGTGACGACGCCGTCTGGGAATTGGACGAGACAAGGACCTTCTGGCGCACAAGGGCGTTTACGTTCCAAGTACGAGTCAAGACAGGCGGCGATCCGCTGGAACCTCCGTCCGATGCCCAACCGATCCGTTTCGTAGCGAGTAACGGAAGTCTGAATAGGGAGCCGGAGGAGTTGACGGGGCTGGCCGTAGGACTCGCGCACGTGGTGAATTCCTATGTCGAGCAATTACGGGATCGCGAGCAAGGGGAGTTGGAGCAAACATTCTCAGCCCGTCGGGGCGACGGCTGGGAAATCACGAAAGCAGCCGACTTCACGAAGACACACCCTGCTTGGACGCTCACGCCCCCGCGTCTCCTCGAACGCCGGTTGCAAGCCTCCTGGAACGTCTCGAAGCTAAGCTTCGATACGGACGAATCGAGCGACACGGTTGACGAGATCGTTCGATTAACCCAGCGCCTCGATATGATCGACCGACAGATCGCCGCCCCAGACCACTGGATGCGGAAGCCATGGAACGGCGTGGACGTTCCGTTGCTTCAAGAAGCGAGGACACCAAAAAACGGCACGTGGCGGCTGAAGCTGCCTGCGCCCTGGGCCCCTAATGCAAACCAAAAGCCAGAGATGCTCTACCTCGATGCGACGATCGAGGAAGACCAACCCAAATTCGAACCGCCGTTCTATTGGCGTGTTCTCGAGCGTTACACCGAGTTGACGCGTACACCGCAGCCCCTCAGCGGGAAAGACGCCCAGTCGATCGATTTCACGAAACTGGAACCGGGCGACAAAAAGCTGCTGCAAGACCTTCTAAACCTCAAGCTGTTTGGGCCTCAACTCACGCTTGACGCCGCCCCGAGCGTCGAATGGTCCTGTAACCCTGATCCGCCGCAAAGCGCCTCACTCGCCGTCACGGCGAAGATCAATCTTGGCCGGCGAATGGATAGTCCAATACCCCCCGAGGTCGACAAGGCTGCGCTGGACAGATTTCTGGTCGAGGTAGCCCCCGCTTACCCCTGCCGCGTTGCGTTCAATCACGATCCAGAGCAGGCCGCCGACCCCAAAAAGAAGATTCAAATTATTCAGAGTCCGCCCGGTGGCGCAGACTTCTCGGCGCTCAAGGAGTTCGACAAGGCGCTTGGAGAACTCCCCGCGCGGATCAAGGCCGAGGGCGACCTTGCTGGGATTCTCCGCCCCAATGAGACGGAACGGCTGAGCGACCCGGATTTTCGCTCGGCCCTCAACGCGATCTGGAACGCCAAAGGTGGGCCTCATCCGGTTCCGCGCGGCGACGACGTGAGGGAGCTTGTCCATGGCATCCGGACTAACGCCGATGACCAGGTGCGGTCCAAG
>Ga0315274_10001371_pt1 | contig 37507 bp, 32 predicted proteins | sample YL17G02_20_MG_FD_203700 | JGI IMG/M metagenome (GOLD analysis project Ga0315274, IMG submission 203700) | Sediment microbial communities from Yellowstone Lake, YNP, Wyoming, USA - YL17G02_20 | ecosystem: Environmental > Aquatic > Freshwater > Lake > Sediment | place: USA: Wyoming | collected...
GGGATTGACACCGTAGACAGCGAACCACGTCCCGACCCCGACCCCGGTCTGTGAAGGACGCCCCGATCTGAAGGGGATTGACACTTTGGGGCTCGGACGAGGTCGGCATGGTCGCCCAGCCTGTGAAGGACGCCCCGATCTGAAGGGGATTGACACAATCCGTTTAGCAGCTCTTAGAAGCCTTTAAACAGACCAGCCTGTGAAGGACGCCCCGATCTGAAGGGGATTGACACCAATCGTCGGCGAACCACCCCACCCCGATTCCAGCTCTGTGAAGGACGCCCCGATCTGAAGGGGATTGACACGAGGCTTACTGGACGCCGCGTCTACGGAGTCAGGTCCCCGGCGCCGGATAGGTGGACGAGCCACGCGAAGGTGTCCCCGTCCCCCGACGGCGCGTAGCGCGCGACCCAGTACCCCGACCCTGGCCCCGCACAGACTGCGGTGCTAGTCGAGTTGGGTAGGCCGACGCCGGTTCGCCAGGTCGCCTGTGCCGGCGTGGCTGCCCCGCCTACCCGTCCGAATTCCGCTACCCAGCCTTCGGCTGAGGTTCCGACCACGACAAAGGCCCCATCGGTGGAGCCGTCGCCCGAGCCGACGCACGCGCCGACACCCGCCACGATGCCGGCCGGGAGCGCGACTACCCCGAGAACCTCGCCGGCCGTGTTCAATTGAGCCACCCAGGACGGATCGGCGGCGGTGCCGCCCACGATCGGTTCCCCGGCGGAGTCGAGACTCACCCAGAGCGCCTGGCAGCGATCGAGCTGAGCAGGGGCAAACCCAAACGTATCGCCAAGCTGGCCCGACCGACCAAGGGCGCCTTCCGGAGAGACAGCGGCCACATAGGCCCGGTAGGCTTGGTAGGGTTCGTTTCTCGTCTGAATGTCGCCGGCGATAGACTCCAAAGCACGTCGCCACCGGCGTTCAGGCCCATGACCCAGGCGTCGAGCATGGTCGTCACTCCGCCTAGCGCGTAGCCGTCACCCATCCTGGTCACGCACAGAGCGCGGCTGTCCGCGTCCGCGGATCCGATCTCTTTCGACCAGACGGTGGCCCCTTCCCAAGTGATCTTCTGGGCCCAGGCCTTGGCCCACGAGTTCGCTCCCCCATCCTCGATCCAGCCCGAGGCCACGAAGCCGTCGTCATCCGCCGCTACGGAGAGAAACCCTCCCGGCCTCCCACTACTCCACGCGTGGCGCCACCGGACGGCTCCGGACGGGCTGAGCACGACCGCCCACGGTGTGGATGGCGAGCCTTCTGGGTCGCCCCAGGTCTCCCCCACGAGGACGAGGTTCTCCGTTCCGGAGGCGAGACCCCGCGGGAAATCGTCGCCGGGAGTATCGTAGACTCCCGCCACGGGCCGGTCGGGAGGGGGACTCTGAGGACAGCCAGCCATGAGTAGCGCGAAAAGCCATGCCGCCAGGGTGGCACAGACGAGAAACGAACGGCGGTCGCGGGGTCCTGAGATGTCCCTCGGCATCCGGGCATCGACCTCCGAACCACAGGTACCTACTGGAAGGCTCTAAGCAACACAAGCTACCACACTGCATGGCCGGGATCCTCTCAAGCAGCTTGGCCGAGGAGACCAGCGGGTCATGGTTAGCAGATACTCCCGGCGCCGAGTACTACAACTCGGCAAACGGCAGGGCCGTCACGCCCGCCCCGAGGGGTAGCCGGACGTCGCCGGGATGGACTACGTAGCCGGGCATTGCTTTGTCGCCGAAGTCCTCGCGGAAGGCCTTGATGGAGGAGGCCATGGCGGAGCGCGGTGTCGCGGACAACTTCACTTCGATGGGCACGAGTCTCCCGCCGGTCTCGACGACGATGTCCACCTCCGTGCCGGCCGAGGTTCTCCAGAAGTAGACCTGCGGGTCCAGTCCGTGATGGGTAAGGGTCTTGACGATCTCGGAAAGCACGGCTGTCTCCATGATCGGGCCGCCCATGGGACCGGAGGCCGCGTGTTCGGGGTCTTTCAGACCGGTGAGATAGCAGAGCGTGCCGGTGTCGGTGAAGTAGACTTTCGGCGTCTTGACGAGTCGCTTTCCGACGTTGGCGTGGTAGGGCCTGAGCACGATCACCTGGTAGGTGGCCTCTAGCACGGAAAGCCAAGCCTTGACCGTGTTCACGGCCACGCCGAGATCCCTGGCCAGATCGGTCAGGCTGAGGAGTTGGGCCGTACGCGCCGCCAAGGCCCTGAGGAAACTCTGGAACTGGGACAGATTGCCCACCTGGCGGATCGTGCGGACATCGCGCTCAAGGTAGGTCTGGACGTAACCCGCATGCCAGAGGTGGTTGTCTCGCCCGGGGTTGGCGACAAGCTCCGGATAGCCGCCGCGCAGGAAGTCCTTCCAGACATGCTGGAACGAGGCCTGTGAACCTGCGCCCTGGGGTTGTCCGAGCTCCCACGGCAGAGAGGCTTGAGGGTTTCCCTCGGCCTCCCGGCGCGAAAGGGGTAGCAGGCGGAGGATCGCCGCCCGCCCGGCCAGGGACTCGGTGATCTTCTCGGCGAGCAGGAGATCCTGGGAGCCCGTGAGCAGGTACTGTCCGGTTCGGTCCCGGTGGGCGTCGATCCTCTCCTTGACGTAGGGAAGAAGGATGGGCGCGCATTGAACCTCGTCGATAATCACCGGCGGGGCATGCATCTGGAGAAAGCCGCGGGGGTCTTCCATGGCCGCCACCTGGATATCGGGAAGCTCAAGGGAGACATACCGGCATTCCTCGCCAAAAAGGCGCCTCAGCAACGTGGTCTTGCCTGACTGCCGGGGACCGGTCAGGACTACGGCGGGGAACTCGGATGCGGCTCTTTCAAGGACCGGTTCCAGTGTCCTTCTAATATACCTGGGAGCCATGGTGCGCCTCCTTGGTGCAATTATGCACTAAAACTGCAAAGATGCAACCGCTTTGTTTGTCGCCGGATCATGCCCGCGTTCACGCATTCCTTGTTACACCGACCGGGAGCGTGGACGCCGTCCACGACTCGGCCGGGTCCACCACAAGACGGCGACGGGCCAGCGAGCCCTCATCGGCTGGACGGGCGCGATCGGAGAAGAAGACCTCGCCAAGTGGGGGCACGAGGCGGGTCATGGGAGGAATTCGAGAAGCTGCGGGCGAAGCTGAGCCACTGACCCTCGTGGAGGGCAAGCGCGTCGACCACAACTTCTAGTCGGTCTGGAAAGGGGGGGCTCGGAGTGGATCGGAGAACCCCGGGAGGGTTCCACGGGTCAGAGGGGGTCGGTTTGACCACCTGCGTGGAGAGAAAGTACCGCATTCTGTCAACATCTTATGTCATCGTCGGAATCTCGACTTCCGCCGCAGCTAGAACCCCCCGAAAATGCCTTGCCCTGTGAAAGGCGCCCCGATCTGAAGGGGATTGACACTAGAACCTTGCCTTTCCTTCCTCTTCCCTTTCCAGCGTCTGTGAAAGGCGCCCCGATCTGAAGGGGATTGACACAAGATCTTCGCCAGCCTTTCGATCTGCTGGAGAAGAGCTGTGAAAGGCGCCCCGATCTGAAGGGGATTGACACACTACCAGTTGCGACGAAACCAGTTACTGAACACCCTGTGAAAGGCGCCCCGATCTGAAGGGGATTGACACCTTGGTGATTGCCCCTAGGTAGTCCACGTTGTCGACGCTGTGAAAGGCGCCCCGATCTGAAGGGGATTGACACAAGAGTTCGCGAAGTCGCTGTCACCGGCAGGCCACTGACCTGTGAAAGGCGCCCCGATCTGAAGGGGATTGACACAACTCGCCCGAGCTCCGTCAGTTGCACAGTATCCGCTGTGAAAGGCGCCCCGATCTGAAGGGGATTGACACTGTCTCGGTCGAGGAAGGGAGGCCCATACTCGACCAATCTGTGAAAGGCGCCCCGATCTGAAGGGGATTGACACAAAGCTCCGGCCGATATGGTCAGAGGCTTCATCAGGAGCTGTGAAAGGGCGCCCCGATCTGAAGGGGATTGACACAGCACAGAAACCTGATGCCAGGTTGCCACTTCGGTGGGCCTGTGAAAGGCACCCCGATCTGAAGGGGATTGACACGTGACGGCTACGGCGAGTTCGGCTACCCTGGTCTTGCCCTGTGAAAGACGCCCCGATCTGAAGGGGATTGACACTCGCTTCCGTTACGCTCCACTTCGCCGGTCAGAGCAGCATCCAGAACGCCTGCCCCTTCCCCCCACCCCTCGCCTTTCCCCAGGACTCCCCCCCACCTGCGGCGAACCGTGCTGCCAGAACATAGCAACGCGAGCGACACGCCCACCACCGCCCCTACAGAAGGAGGCCTGATCCCCATCTGGGACGCCCTTCACTCCTTCAAGGTGGCCCGCTACCGGCTCACCTACCGGGTGATCCGGCCGGTGGCCTTTGAGGGCTACCTGGGCTCGGTCCTGCGGGGAACCTTCGGGGCCCGCCTGAGATGGATCTCCTGCCCGTCGAGGACGGCGCCCTGCGTGGGATGTGAGTGGCGGACACGGTGCGCCTACGCTTACGTCTTCGAGACGCCCGTGCCGGAGGGCGCGGAGCGCTTGCGGACCCACCAGGACATCCCCCGACCCTTCGTGATTGAGGCCCCTCCCCCGGGAGCGCTCCAACTGGCCGCCGGCGACGAACTCAGCCTTGGCCTTATCCTCCTGGGCCGGGCCGTGGACTATCTACCCCACTTCATCCTGGCCTTCCGGGAGATCGACCGCTTCTCCCAGGGTCCGGGGGCCGGTCCGGGGGCGAACGTGCGCCTGGAGGAGTTCGCCGTGGCACGGGGCGGGTTCGGTTGGCGGGTTGACGCCGCCGGGGAGACGGTCTCCGACGCCGCGCGGACGCCGCCATCAGCCGCTAGGGTGGCCCCATCCCCGGACGAGGTCGTCTGGCGCGCCGCCGACCCCCGACGGGTGGCTGCGGGCACTGTCCTCACCGGACGCGAGATCATCGCCCGGGGACCGGCCGGGGCACCGCCCGGGGCACCGGCCCAAGCACCGACCGGGGTCGCAGAGTCGACGGAAGCGGCGGGCAACGATGGGCTTAGAAGCCTCACCATCACCTTCCAGACGATGACCCGCCTGAAGCACGAGGCCGGCTACGCCCGGCGTCCGGAGTTCCACATTCTCATTCGAAGCCTACTGCGGAGGGTGTCGAACCTTCTCTACTTCCACAGCGGGATCGACCTCGGCGTCGATTTCCGGGATCTCATCGCCAGGGCCGGCCAGGTCCCGCTCACCCACGACGGGACCCGCTGGCAGGACTGGACCCGCTACTCCAGCCGCCAGGGCGCGGCCATGGATCTGGGCGGCTTCGTCGGTGAGGCCCGCTACGCCGGCAACCTGGATGGTTTTCTTCCCCTCCTGCTCATCGGGGAGTATGTTCACGTGGGCAAGAACGCCACGTTTGGGCTGGGGCAGATGAGGGTTGACGCCCTCCGCCACGCCTGCCAACCACTGCCTTAGTCCCCAGGGGTTATGCCACTGGCTGGGAGGATTCGCCTCTCGGGTCGGGGAATGACGCCTCGGAGTCGCGGCAATCGACACACGCCTTCAGCATTGGACTCACATCCCTAGCCCCTTCTTCCACGCTGCCACCAGCCGGCGCCTGGATGGTCTTCGGCCAGCGCCCGCGGCGACTCCGAGGAGACGTTGAGTCCGTGGGCGGTCTCGGGTTGATTGTCACCGTGGGGCTGAGCTACCTCGACTTCTACGGCAAGTACTGCCTTGAGAATCGGGAAGCCAACGGCACGACGCTGGACGTCACCGCTCAGTTGTCGCATCTATGCGCGGGCGCCGATCTCCTCGACACGGCCATCGAGTCCTTTCTGAAACACCTCAAGTGCGGCGGCAGCCGCACGTCGTCGGCACTGAAGTACCCCTCCGCCGAGCTTCAGACCCTGGCCCTCCTCCTGGAGCAATATCCCGAATACCGGACCAAGCCGATCAAGATCATTCTCTTCTACTTCGATCCGATTAAGAGCGAGGCTTGCGCCGAAGCCCTCTCCCGCAATCTGTGCAATTCGGAGTTCGCGCGGCTGGTCCTTGGTCTCGACCCCGAAGCGGGCTGCGAGCGCTTGTCCATCGTGAAATCGCTCCACGCCCACATAGACATGGCCGACGAGGCGCGGTTCGGGAAGGACGTTCTCTACTTCCTCACTAAGGTCAAGGAGCAGGCGGCCTACCTCCGCAAGGACCAGGATTGTGACTCGGTAATCATCTGTGCCACCGGGGGCTACAAGGCCCTTACTCCGTTTGTCTCTCTGCTGGGCTTCCTAGAAGACGAAGACGTGGTCTACGGCTACGAGAGTTCTCGTTCCGTGCTGCGGCTGCCCGGGCTTCCTCTCACCTGGGACACCCGTTTCCTGGACGAGTACCGGTCTCTTCTGAAGGCCGGCGGCGTGAGCCGGGACTACTACGACAAGCTGCCGCGACGGGTGCAGCACTTCTTTCTGCCCTTTCCGTCTCCCGACAACGCCACACAGAGCGGTTCCGGGGCCAATCCCGAGAAGTACCGGAGAAGTGCCTTCGGGACCATGATCGCGGAGAGCTACGATACCGATAGACACCTCCGCTACGGCTACGGAGAGCCCCTTGTCGAACGCTTCCAGGACGTCAACCTCAACTTCCGCGGAAAGCTGGACGAGATCCTCAGGACGCGGTGGAACTACCTCTGGCTGGGGGATCAGATCCCGGAGACCGTCGAGCATTCCCGCGGCCACAGTGCCCGGCTGATGGAGCTGGCCCGCGACCTTTTGGATCTCACCAATATCGAACTCTCCGACCACGAGCTACTGGCCCTGATTGTGGCCATTTGGCTCCACGACATTGGCCACGTGGCCCTTGCCTCAGAGGAACTGGGCGTAAAGAAGACTGCCACCGAAAAAGATAGACCCTTTCCCGTGACCCTCTTCCCGTCGGTGGTTCGCGAGTGCCACCATGTGCTCGGCTACGAGCGCATTGAGATCATGGCCAAGGAGGCCCAGAAGGCCAAGGAAGCCCGCGATTTCCCCGCGGCCGACACCCTCAAGACCGTGGCCGTCATGACCCTCTATCATCGAGGGAAGATGCCCCTCGTCTCCGGACAGAAGCCCTGGAAGCTATGCGGTTTTGCGGCTAGACCGGCCGATCCGCCTCTGGAGGAGCGCAACGGCCTCTTCTCGATCGAGGGCGAGGCTGTTGACAAGCCTGCTGAAAGGAAGCGTCTGCTGCTTCTGACCTCTCTGCTCCGCTTCTTGGACGCCTGCGACGTGCAGGCCGATCGCGTTGTCGACGACCACTACACCGAGGCCCGTCGCGGGCGCAACGACGACGAACAGAAGGATCTTCAGGAGCGTCTGAACGCCATGCTCCTGGGCATCGCCGGGCGTGACCCGAGGACCGAGGCCCATAGACAGGTCGCCGCCGCTTCAGACACCGCCGGTACGGACCCCCCCAATGGGGTCTTGAGCCAGAACGTCGTCTACTGGGTGACTTGCGAGGTCCTGAAGTCCGTCGAAGCTTCGCCGGAGACCGGCGACTCGATGCTCTCGCGCGAGGAGCGAAAGGAGCGCAAGAACCTTTGGGGCTGCCTTGGCCCGCGGGTGGTCGATGCCGCGGCCGCCCTCCATTACGCGAACGCCGACCCGGCCTACCTGGTGGCCCTCGGTCTGGCTGACAGCATGCTCTTCAAGTACGACCAGTACGAGCACTATGATAGGCACCGCTGTGTGGCCTGTGTTCACCTAGAGAGTCGGGAGGCCCAGCCGGAGGAGGAGGCCGAGCCGGACGAGCAGGCGTCCCCCTACCGGGATCGCCCCGGGATTGGGATCGAGGTTTGCCTCATACGGCCGGCCGAGCCCGCCGCTGCCGACGAAGACACGCGCTCCCACCTGTACAAGATCAGGAAGGCTATCGAGGAGGAGTACGAGGCCGTCAGCCAGATTCTCTCCCCCTACTTTGAGCTGGCGGCAGTGACCTTTCAGCCACCTTTAGAGGATGAGCCTTTGGCAGACAAGACGCCACAGCTTGGGCCGGTCAAGCCCGGCCAAGGAGGGTAGCCCATGGCCTTTAGATGGCAAGAAACCCTTGCTGCCGCGTTGGCCTACGAGTATGGCCGGCGGGGTCAGGCGGGGGACGGCCAACCGCCGCGGACCGCAGCCCCGGATGGCGAGGAGCGAACGCGAGCCTTGGCCACGCTTGTGGCCGACCAGGCCACCAGGCCGCGCCTGGCGGAAGCGACCGCCGGGCTCTTCGACAAGCCGCCCGTGGCTCTGGTTAGCTTCGACGCGGATCGGATCAAGGACTACATCCTGGCTACGGCTAAGCTGGCCGAGATGCGCGGAGCGAGCGCGGCTGTTCGGCGCCGGCTGGACCGCAACTCAGTGGTCAAGTGGCTGAGTACCGGGCTCGGCCAGCGGGAGGCAGCGTCCTGTGTCGTGCTGTTCGCCGGCGGGGGCAGCGGGCTTCTGGTCACGCCGGCCTGCCTGGCCGAGAAGGTCGAGAAGCTGATCGAAGGCAAGTTCGCCAAGGAGACCGAGGGCGGCGCCTGCACGGCCGTCTCCGCCACCTTCTGGCCGGAAGAACTGGTCTGGGGGAGACCGATGCTCTCCGGGGCGGGGGGCCAGGGGTTGGCCCTCTCGGGCGGCCTCTGGAACGCGGGCGGCAAGCCTCTCCCCTTTGGCGCCCTAGTCGGCCACTTGGGTGTTCGCCTGCGGCGGAAGAAGATGGAGAAGTTCTCCGGAGCGAGCTTCACCGTGCTGCCCGGAATCGTCCATCGCTGCGAGTCGTGCGGGCTGAACCCGGCGGAAATGGGCGTGGAAATGGCCGACGAGGCCAGGGAGCCCCAACGGGAACGCCAGGAGACTGAGGGGCTGTGCCAGTCATGCCTGAGCAAGCGAAGAGACGGGAAGAAGTCTGCGTGGGACGAGGCCCGGTCCATCGACGACGTGGTCGGCAAACCAGACGAGGGCGAGAGTTCATCGTCGGAGGACCGGGGCCGGCCGGGCTACGTGGCTGTGGCTCACTTCGACGCCAACGGCCTGGGGGTTCGCCTTGAGAGCCTACCCACTGTCGAGGCCGTGGTCGAGTTCAGTCTGGCCGTAAGCAGTATCTTCGAGGCCTGCCGGAACCACGTGGTGGAGACCCTCAAGCTCGCCGGCACCCAAGACGAGAAGAAGCCCGGCCGCTACCAGGCGCCTCTCTTCGGGGGCGACGATCTCCTCCTCATCTTGCCGGCCGACCAGGCCGTGAGGGCCATGACATTGGCCATGGACTTCCTCAATACCGAGTTCAGCGCGGGCAAGCCGACGGTCGCCCCCGCCGCTCGCGACGCTCTGACCAAGGTCAGCGTGAGCTGTGGACTCGTCTTGGCCCCACCTCATTTTCCGATGAGCCTTCTCTTCGATTACGCCCAGAAGATGCTGGACAGCGCCAAGGACGAGAGCTACCGGCACGCGAACCGCCCGGGCCCGGTCAGCGGCCCGGCCTATCCCGCCACCGTGGACTACCTCTTTCTTAAGGACTCCTCACCCCTGCCCGTGTCCCCGGCCGAGTTTCGGGAGAGACGCCATGCGCTGCCCCACGAACTCGGTCGGTCCTTTACCGGGCGGCCCTATCTCTACAAGGACTTCAAGCGCGAAATCGCCCCCGCCGTGGGCCGCCTCGGCGGTGTTCCGAGCGCGCAGCTATCGCTAGCTGTCCGCCTGCTTCGCCAGCACCCCACGGCCGCTCGTCTGGAACTGGCCCATCAGGTCTACGTGCGGGCCGATAGAGCCTGGCGGCCGCTCCTGGGCGAAGACCGAAGCAAAGAGTGGCCCGGCCTTGGCGAGAAGTGGCTCGATTTCTTCATTGCCGAAACTAGTTGGGGTTTGCCCCGCAGCCGCTTTCTGGACGCCCTGGAACTCTGGCAAGCTGGGAGGAGGTAGGCCGGATTGCGCCTTGAGATACGAGTGAAAGGCTCTCTTCTGGTGGGAGGTGTTTCCCCTCCCTCGCTGGTCTTCGGCCGGGCGACGGCGAGAACGAAGACCGGCGAACCGTATCTTCCGGCCAGCGCCCTCAAAGGGCTGATCAGGCACTCCCTGGGGCGGCTCCTGGCCGGCGCCGGGATTACGTGCTGCACGGGCGCGGGACCGGAGCTCACCTGTTCCGGCGATGACCCATGCCCGGTCTGCCGCCTCTTTGGCCGGCCCGGTCACGAGGGCAAGGTAAAGTTCTCCGATGCCCACCTCGCGCCTAACCAGACGGGTATGGCCTGTCTCTTCTCGGAGGGAGGGCCGGGCGCCCCCCACCGCCCGACCGGTCTCGGCTACACTATGCGGCCGGGTCTGGCCGTCTTTCGCAAGACAGGGACGGCCCTGGAGGACCATCTCTTCTTCTTTGAATCGACAGCCTTACCCGGCGAGGAAATGCTCTTCACCGCCGATCTCACTGTCCTGGCTGAGCTTACGCCCGAGGAGGAGACCTGGCTCAAGGCGGCCGCGGCCGCCGTTATGGCCGTGGGCGCGGGGAAAACCCGGGGCCTCGGGGCGGCCAGGATGGCGATCATTAGCCCAGGCGCGGGAGAGAGCGAGAAGGAATCGGGCCGGGCCAGCCGGACCGGCGAGGGCGAAAGGGCCCGGGACGCTGAGGGCGCGGGCGCCGAGGGACAGGTGGCCCGGAGGCGGGCCCCCAAGCCGATCTCGGTGACGCTGACCCTCGACCCCAGGGAGCCCGTTCGGCTGACCCCGGAGAAGTCGGCCGGGCGTTTCTATGAGACTCTTGATTACGTGCCTGGAGCGGTCGTGAGAGGCGCGGCGGCGGCGGCTGTGGCCAGACATCTCGGGCCCGAAGCGCGCCGCGAGCTCTTTCTCCAGAGGCCGCTCAGCTTCAGTAACCTCTATCCGGCCGGTAACCCCCAGCCTTGGCCGATCCCCGTTCCCCTAACCGCTAGGCGCTGCCGGGTCGAGCCGCCGGGCGCCCGGGCTTCAAAGGCCGCGGAGGGGCACGGAGTCTACGACGTCGTGCTGACCGAGATTGTGGCCGGCGCTCTCTCCGAGGCCCTGGGGGGCGAGCGGGGCGACCTTGGGGCCCGCGACGTGTGCCCCCGTTGCCAGGGACCCCTGCGGCCGCTCCCGGGTGGGTATCTCTCCGTCGTGCCGGAAGCCGGTCCGGAGCGGGGTGTCGTAACCAAAGCCGCCATCGATCGCCGGGTGGGTACTGTCCTTGAGGGCGCCCTCTACTCCTACAGTTGGCTCGACCCGGACACCTGCAACGTCGATAGCCAGCGGCTTAAGTACTTCGGCACAGTGACGGCCGGAAGCGAAGAGGATCTGGCCAACCTTCGGCAGGCGCTGGGCGAAGGCTTGGTCATCGGCGGGGGCCGCAGTCGTGGCTTCGGAAGCTGCCTGACGCTCTTGGGCGAGCCGGAGGAGCAAGCGGCGGGCAAAGCGGCCGGGGAAGTGACGGGCAAGACGGCCAAGGATGTGATCTACTTCAACGGCGCGCTCGGAAGACTCGCTCGGACCGCGCTCAAGGTCTTGGGGCCCGGGGCGATGGGCGCGGAGGCCAATGGATTGTCGCCTGGCGGTCTTACCGCCCAACGGCTACACCAATTGGCCGCTCTCGCCGAGTGGGCCGGGCAGACGGAAGACGGAACCCCGGCCACGAACGAGGCCGGCGGCCCGGAAACCCGAGTCTACGCCTCGCTCACCCTGACCTCCCACCTCATCCTGCCTTCCTGGGACGATCCTCGGGAGGAAGTAGAGCGGCTCTTGCCCGAGGGCTCGACGATCGAGCGCCTCTACGTGCGCTCCACCAGGGTGGGTGGCTGGAATGCGGCCCTGGGCATTGAGAAAGACCTGACTCCAGCCATCGTGATGGGAAGCGTGATCGTGTTTTCCCTGTCAGGTCATTCCCGGAAGGACATGGCGGAGGCCCTGGTGACGTGGGTCAGTGAAAGTTCGGGCGGTCTGGGTCTTCGAACAGCCGAGGGTTTCGGCCGGTTCTCGCTCTGCCATCCCTTTCACGCCAACCACCCGCTTCCCATCAGTGGAGGTGAAGACAGTGCGAACTGAAACGCAGGTTGAACTGGAGAAGCTGAAGCACGACCTTGTCAAGAAGGCCGAGAAGGTCTGCGCGGATGCTCTTCCCGGAGGAGTGGCAAAGGACAGCCGCAGCATAACCAAGAGCAACCTCCAGAACCTCCTCACCGCGGCCACTTCGACCACGTGCGTGGCCGAGGTTGAGAACTTCGTCCGCTACCAGACGGGCCGTCTAGCCCCGTGGCAGGCCCGCCGCACGGGACAGGGCAAATCCTTCGGCGACACCGTCCTGACTGCCCTGGAGGAGATCCAGAAGCTTCCTAAAGGAGCGAACCCCAAGGCGGACCCCAAGGCGGACCCCGAACTCCAGATCGAAGCGGTCCGGCACTTTCTCGGCTACCTCCTGAGGCAGGCAACCTACCTCGGCGCGGTCAGTGCCGCCCAGAGGGGAGGCGATCAGGGTGCGCGACAGACTGGATCGTCGTACCAGCGTAACCGGCGTCCTTGAAACCGTAACCGCCCTTCACATCGGGGCCGGGCAACCCCAGACAACCGTGGGCACGGACGCCCCGGTCATTCGGGACGTCTTGGGCCGTCCGTTTGTGCCGGGCTCGTCCTTCAAGGGCGTGCTTCGCTCGAACCTGGAAGCCTTGCTCCGGTCGTCACCGGGAGGCAAGCTCTGGACCTGCAACCCCCTGGGCGAGAAGTCGCCCAATCCGGACGACCGCCCCTGCGTTACGCGGGAAGAGCGCAAGGCTATCTTCGACCCCGACCGAGTGCCGATGACCACCAAGCTGGCGAAGTGGACTGATCTGCTGGACGAGAAAACCTGTTCCATCTGCTCTCTCTTCGGCTCCCCCTGGCTGGCGGCGCGGGTATCCATTCCCGACATGCCGGTCCTGGGCGAGTGGCGCGACAGCTCCTACCGTGTCAGGGACGGCGTGGCCATAGACCGCGAGAACCTCACCGCCGCCACGAACCTCAAGTACGACTTTGAAACCGTGTCGCCCGGCACGCGCTTCGCCTTCAACCTGATCGTGGAGAACGCGAAGGGTACTTGCCGGGGCGGCGCCGGCAAGGAGGGCGAAGACGTCTCCGAGGACTGGGAGCTAGGTCTCATCACCTGCGGCCTTGACCTCTTCAGCCGGGGCTTCGCCACCCTCGGCGGCAAGAGCTCCCGGGGTCTCGGCCGCGTGACCATATCCATAACCGGAATCGAGGACAAGACGGCCCGCGAGCTCTTGGGCCTTGTTGCCCCCGTCTCCCACGCGGCGGCCGGCGAGAGCCCGGCGCCCGAAGACGACGCGTCTGCGAAACGTGTGGAAGAGACGCTGGCTCTCTGGCGCAAGGCCCTGGCCACTAAGCTCGGAAAGGGGGCGGGTGGAGTTGTTCAAGACGCTTCATAACCGGGCGATCCTGGAGATCGAGATCGAACCGGTAACCCCGCTTCTCATCAAGACCGGGGACACGGGCGGTCTGAATGTTTCGCTGCCGGATATGCAGTTTGTCCGGACCAACACGGCCCTCGGCCCAAGCGTGGTTATCCCCGGCAGTAGCCTCAAAGGCGTGGTGCGGTCCCAGGCCGAGCGACTTCTGCGGACAGACGGCCTGAAGTGCTGTGATCCGCTAGACCGCGACAACAACTGCGGCCGGAACGTAGGATCAGGCGTTTCGGTCGTCTATCCCACCCAGTGCTATGCCTGCCGGACCTTCGGATCCACCAAGCTGGGCGGACGGGCCCGGTTCACCGATCTTCTGCCCTGGTCGCCCGGGATGGCGCCCGAGAGGAAGCAGGAAGCCTTCGCGGCCATCAGGACCGAGGTGCGTCCGGGGGTGGCCATCGACCGCCAGAGCCAGTCGGCCAGCGGCGGCAAGCTCTATGAGATGGAGATTGTCACGGCCGGAACGTTCTACGGTGAGATCCTCCTCACGAACTTCCAGCTCTGGCAACTGGGCCTGCTCGGCCTGACCCTCCGGGACATCGACGAGGGCTATCAGCAATTGGGCTCGGGCAAGAGCCGAGGGCTCGGCCGGGTTCGCTGCCGGGTGGCCAGGGCCGTCTTCGAGTCCTTTGGGCCGTTGGCCGGCGGCCAGGCGGCGGCCGACCCCACCCTGCTGCGGGGAGTGGGTGACTTGGGCGGTGAGCTGGTGAAGCGATACGACCTTACCCCGGACGACCGTCTGTCGCCGCCGGCCGGGACGGCTGTCGTCGAACCGGGCGCTGTTGGCCGGCGCCTCAAGACCGACAAGCCCGAAGCCTGGAACGGCCTTCTTGAGGCCCTGCTCAAGTCCCCGGCCTGGACCGGCTTCATCGTGGCGGATAAGGGACGTGATCGGGTGTGACCAGAGGAGCGGTGACGGCCATCGCCGGTTTCGCCGACACGGTGAAGACCCTGGCGGGCCTCGGCCAGGGCTCACTTCTCATCGAGGACTGGGACCGCGGGCTTCAGTTTCGGCCCGGCCTAGATGGACCTGAGGCCGCCGACCTCGTGAGCGAGGCCCACGATCGGTACGGTGCTCCGGTTCGCTTCACGTTCTTTAACGCCAGCGAAGAAGTGCGCTGGGAAGGCGAGCTCGGCCGACGGCTGACGGTGATGCCGGACGCCCTGGCGCCGGCCGGCCCGGCCGGCGGCGACGGGCGTGACGAGGCCCCGGGGGGCGGGGCCGCCGAGGCCCCCGGCCAAGCCCAATACCAGGTTAGTGACCGCGTCATCCGGCTGAACACGGACAAGAGGCGCTTCCCCGGGATGCGAAACCTGGACCCCCGGAACGCCGCGGCCGTCCAGGTGTTTGAACGTGAGGGCGAAGCGCGCCCGCTCTATCTCAAATTCAGCGAGGTGCGGGTCGAAGACTTCGCCGAAAACTCGCGTGGCGACGCCTCGGGCGGCGCCCAAGGGGGTGACGGCAGTGGAGGCGCCTGACGCACGGGAGGTCCTGCCGCCGGCCGCGTATGGGGTCGAGCGGATACCGACGCGAACCGTGTTCACACCCGCCAGGCCACCGGTAGGCCACGAGCGCTATCAGGGAAGCACGGGCTTCTTGGACCTGGCTCTCACGGCCAAGACTCCACTTCTCATCGGCTCGGGCGACGTCGAGATCGGGCCGGGGTCCCAAACCGGCATTTACCAGACCTTCGCCCGCTCCCGTGGAGAGGTAGTCATTCCCGGATCGTCGTTCAAGGGCGTTCTTCGAAGCTATGCCGAGGCGCTATCGCCCTCCTGTCTGGGTGGCCGGTGCCGGGTGGGCACAACGGGGCTCTGCCCGGCTTGTTCTATCTTCGGCGCCTCGAGTTACGCCGGCCGGGTGGTCGTGTTTGACCTCTGGGCCGGTCCCTGCCGAACCTCGCCCATAGGCATCGAAGCCAGGTGGGCGCCTGGGCCCGGCCGGGAGGATGAGCGGAAGTTCTACCACCACCTGGCCGAAGTCCGGCCGGGCGATGAGCGCGTGGAGGTGGTGGCCGCCGGAACCCGGTTCCAGGGGGTCGGCGGCGGGACCGCGCCGGCCGAGAGCACCCCCGTCCTTGCCTTTCGAAACGTCGAGGATTGGGAACTTGGTCTCGTCTTCCTGGCCCTTGGACTGGCCCCGGACTACCGGTTTCTCCTCAAGGTCGGGGGCGGCAAGGCCCAGGGGCTGGGCTCGTCACAAGTGGAGGTCACCCGGGTCACGATCAGGCCCGCGGAGGGCGGAGACGTCGGTGACAGGCGCGAGGACCGTCTTGAAGAGTACGGGGCGGCCCTTGTCGGCGGCTACCTTCAATACGCTCAGGACCACTGGGGCGCAACGCCTCGCGGCGTGACGGTGCGCGACCTTGTCGAGAGCATCGCCCGTCTGTTCGCGCAGGACTCGACCGCACTGGCCGCGGGAGGTGTCGGGCAATGACGGTAAACGATGATCTTCGCCGCTTCGCGGAGCTTCACCGACGGGCCGAAGGTCTCGCTGGCGAGCTGGCCAACCGGGATGTCGACCGGGCCGAACTCAGGCGCATCGCCCGCTACCTTGGCCGCAAGCGGGAGTTGCAGTCCGTCGAAGACCTCCTGGCCTGTCCTCCGCCCCGAGCCGCCGGGCGGGGTAAGGAGCACTGGGAGAATCTCAGGGAGCTGGTCGCGGCAGAGGCGGCCTGGTGCCTGGCGGCCGCGCGGCGGATCACCGACGCCCCGGAGCGCGAGGCGGCGGCGCGGCTTGAGTACATTCTTGGCTGGGCCGGACGGCTGCAGCAGTTCTATGAGTCCAAGAAGCGATCGGAAGCCGGCGCCGCGGCGGGAAGGCGTGGAAACTAGCCCATGGCCATGGACCTCTGGTCCGAGATAGCCTCCCTCATCGAGCGGGGCGAAGAAAGCGAGAAGGTCGAGTTCAAGGCCACGGTCGACCTGGACGACCGCGGCAAGCGGAGCGAGTTCGCGCGCGACATAGCCGCGATTGCCAACACCGAAGGCGGTGAGGGCTACCTCATCATCGGGGTGGCCGACGCGAGGAATCGGGCTCCCGGCCCAGGGCCGGCAGGCAACCCAGGGCTGGCTTATGGCGATCACGGCGTCGTGGGCTTCTCCTGCCCCGACCCGGACAAGTTCCGCCGCGATGTGGCCGAGTCCCTGAGCCTCTATTGTGACCCGCCGCCAAAGGTCGAAGTGCGGTTCGGCACTCACCCGACCACGGGCAAGACCCTTGCCGCCGTGGTCGTGGCCCGCTCCTTCGCCCGTCCGCACGTTATCCGGCGGGGCGGCGCCGGCGTGGAGCAGGACGAAACCTGGGTTCGCCGGGGCCCGGCCTGCGCTAAGGCTAATCGCCACGAAATGGCGGAGATGTTTGGCAGCCAGCACCGGGCCATCGTGATCAACTTCTCGGGGCATTCCCTGAGCGGCTCGCAGGTCCAGCGGCTGCGCCTGGAGATGAACTGCACAATTCAAGACGTCATCGAGCGCTCGTGGACCCTGGCCCATGATCGGCCCTTCGGGGAGCAGGCCCGCGAGGTGGCCGACGCGTTGGGGCTGACTCCCCACACCTGGCAGGAGGCGCCGATCGTAGTCTGTCCGCCGGGGTTGGCCGCGGCCACGGCCGTGCTCCTGTCCGAGCTACATGGGCGGATGGGGCACTTTCCATCGGTCGTGCGCATGCGGCCCGTGCAGGCAGGGACGACGGTCTTCGAGGTGGGCGAGGTCATAAACCTACAGACCGTACGGGACCGGGGGCGCGAGAATCGATGAGAAAGCGCCGCATTCTGTCAACGTCTTATGTCATCGCCGGAATCCGGATTCCCGTCGCAGCTAGAAGCCCCTGAAGGCGGCTTGCCCTGTGAAAGGTGACCCCGATGTGAAGGGGATTGACACTCGAAACTACCAGTCCGATCTCGGTCCCATCTGGAAGCCTGTGAAAGGTGACCCCGATGTGAAGGGGATTGACACAATCAAAAGATCCGGAACCTTCTCGGGACGGGACCCTGTGAAAGGCGGCCCCGATCTGAAGGGGATTGACACGTGGGCCGTCGAAGGCTGCTTCCCGTAGAGGCCCACCTGTGAAGGTGACCCCGATGTGAAGGGGATTGACACGCGGTGATTAGCCGATGCTGTTGCCCCTCGATAGACTACTGTGAAAGGTGACCCCGATGTGAAGGGGATTGACACGTTACTCCACACCTTTGCCAATTGTGTCAAGTCCCGGCTGTGAAAGGTGACCCCGATGTGAAGGGGATTGACACAATCAAAAGATCCGGAACCTTCTCGGGACGGGACCCTGTGAAAGGCGGCCCCGATCTGAAGGGGATTGACACCTTTCTTACCATCACGATGACCAACTCCTTTCAGGCTGTGAAAGGTGACCCCGATGTGAAGGGGATTGACACTTTTCTTACCATCACGATGACCAACTCCTTTCAGGCTGTGAAGGGTGACCCCGATGTGAAGGGGATTGACACATGAGAATTGCCGACCACTCAACCTCATTAGTTCTCCTGTGAAAGGCCACCCCGATCTGAAGGGGATTGACACCTTTCATGCCTGAGGGTCAGAAGCGCGCCGGTCTGCCGCCCGGCAGGGGTTAACCCCCCCGGCGCGGAACTCCACCGCCGCCGGGTTTCCGTCCTTCGCCCCTCTAGCCCCTACCTCCCAACCTTGCCCCCGCTCGGCCAGGCCAGGGAAGGTGCGGTGTCCGCCCGTGCTGTCCGAACAGGCCACCAGCAAGCGCGCCCTCCGAGCCGCATGGCACAGGGTCCGGAAGCGTCGGCCCGTTCCAGGCGCGGACGGTGTCACGGTCGAGGTCTTCGAGGCCGGAGCCGACACGTACCTCGCGGCTCTCCAGGCCGAAATCCTCGACGACCACTACACCCCCCAACCCCTCCGCCGCATCTTCCTTCGCAAGGAGGGCGGCGGGGAGCGCCCGGTGGCCCTCCCGTCCCTCCGGGATCGTATTGTGCAGGACGCCCTTCTCCACGCCCTGCGCTCGCCCATCGACCGCGTCCTCGGCCAAGGCGCCCACGCCTACAGACCCGGCCGGTCGGCCATCACCGCTCTCGAGGCCGTCCAGGAGAGTCTCACCGGCGGGGCCCGCTGGATCCTCAAAGGCGATATCGCCACCTTCTTCGATACCCTCGACCACGATCTGCTCCGGGCCAGGCTCGCGGAGACCCTCGGCGACGACCCGGTCGTCGATCTCGTCATGCGCTGCGTCACCGGCCTCGTTCTCGACGAGATGAACCTCTGGGACAACCGGGTGGGGGCGCCTCAGGGGCTGGCCCTCTCCCCCCTCCTCTCCAATCTCTACATGGTCCCCTTCGACAGCGAGATGCGGATGGCCGGGCTGAACCTGGTCCGCTACGCCGACGACTTCGTGGTTCTCTGCGCCACACGGGAGGAGGCCGACCAGGCCGAGCGCACGGCCCGCAACCTCCTGGCCGAGCTGCGTCTTAGACCCAAAGAAGAGAAATGGTCCGTCGTCTCCGTATCCGACGGCTTCGTCTTTCTGGGCTACCACTTCGACGATCGCGGCCGCGGGCCGAGCCGGAAAGCGACGGAGGCCCTCTCCTGGCGCCTCGAGTCGGCCGGTGCCGATCTGGCCAAGTTTAACCCGACCTTCGAGCAGCGGGTGGAGTGCTTTCGCCCCATCATCCGGGGCTGGCTCGGCTACTTTGAGACCCTGCCCACATTGGGGCCCTCTTGGGATCCACCCATGGTCGCCGCCGCCGCTTTGGAGGTCGCCTCCACCCGGGCCATGGACGAGGCGTCGGACATCCTCACCCGCTACGTAGATGCCAAGGGAACGGTAGACGCCAAGGGAGCGGCCCTCACTACGTTCGACCGCCTCGGTCTCGCGGGTGTGGCCGAGAGTCTTGGCCTGATGTGGATTAGCCTGCGCGAGCGAGCCCGTGCCCTGCGGGCCGGTCCTCACGACCCCGACCCCAATCCCCCGGCCCGGGCCGCGCTGGCCCAGAGCCTCGGAGGCGATGAGTACGTCGAGGAGTTCCTAACCTCGGCGGACCCGTTCCTTGGCCCGCCCGGGCCGGATGGCGAGCCGAACCCCGAAGACACTCCCGCCCAGGAGAGTGTGGCCTGGACGCTGGCCGAATTCCTCATCATCCGCGGGTGTCAGGCGGCCGCTTATCAGATGCTCCGGGCGACGGGCGCGGGTCCCGCCCCCTCCGGCCTTCCGGAAACCCGGTCGGCCACTTATCCCGCCCCGCCACCCTCGCCCACCCCACCCTTGCCGTGGCCCGCCCCCTCCCTTCCCCCGCCCCCCGCCACCGACGAGGACATCTCCGCATTCCTGTCTCTCTTCGCCGGCCGCGCCTCCGGCTACGCCGAGGAGATCCAGACCGACGACGGTCGCCGGGTCCTTCTCTACATGGACGCCCCCCTTGACGCCGATGCCGTCCGCCGGCACCTCGGGGCCGAGCGCACGCTGGCCATCTACCCCTGCCGGGAAGAGGCCACGGTGACAGCCTGCGTGGTCGACGTAGACATCGGCAAGCGAAGCCTGCTCCTCCATCCGCCTGGCAGCCCCGACTTTCCGAGACTCGCGCAGGCGGCCCGGAGTGACGCCCTGGCCCTGGTCACGGCCCTCCGCGTCCACGGGGTGCCCGCCTACGTGGAGTGGACCGGCCGCAGGGGCTACCATGTCTGGGTCTTTCTCGAGGAACCCAACGTCGTGATCTTCGGCCAGGCCCAGGTAACCACCCAGGCGGCCCACGGCCTGCTCGACGCGGGCGCTGACGTGGCCTTCCTGACCCGTTCCGGAAGGTTGAAGGGCCTTCTCTCGGCCGGCCTATCCAAGAATGCCGTCATTCGCTTGGCCCAGTACAAGCGCTTCTCCGAGACCTCCTTTCGACTCGGGGTCGCGCGGGCCATCGTGGCGGGCAAGATCAAAAACCAGCGCGTCATGGTAAGCAGATACTGCCGGCGGCGCCAACCACCAGATGAAGCAGCCGTCGGCGTGGCGGGTGCGGCCGCTACGGCCGTGGCGACTGCCGAGATGTCCTCCGTCCTGACCAGCCTCGACAGGGGGCTCGCCGAGGCCGAACGAGCCGAAACGCCGGGTGCCCTCCTGGGCATCGAAGGTTCCTGCACCCGAGCCTACTTTACGGCCTTCGGGCGCATGTTGCGCGAAGACTTCCCCTGGACAGGTCGCTCGCGCCGTCCGCCCAAGGATCCCCCCAACGCTCTCCTCAGCCTGGGTTACGTGCTGGTGACCAACGAGGTCTCCTGCATACTCTCGGCCCTCTCGCTCGACCCCTATGTCGGCTTCTTCCACGGGCTCCGGTACGGGCGTGCTTCCCTGGCCCTGGACCTGGTCGAGGAGTTCCGGCACGGTCTTGTCGACGCTCTGACACTGGACGTTCTCAACCGGAAAGCCTTCACCCCGGAAGACTTCACCGCCGGCGACGACGGGGCCGTCCTTCTGGGCTCGGAGGCCCTGCGCCGCTACCTCACCTTGTACGAGACCAGGCTCGGCAGCACGATCACGGACTTGTCGGGCCTGGCGACGACATGGCGGGGATTGGTTCACCAGCAGGCTGAGGTGATGAGACAGGCCATTCTGCGGGGCAGCGAGTACAAACCCTTCGTCGTGGAGTGATGGCGGTGTTCGTAGTGGTCAGCTATGACGTGGCCGATGACCGTCGCCGGACCAAAGTGGCCGACATTCTCCTCGGGTCCGGGGAGCGAGTTCAGTTCAGCGTCTTCGAATGTCACCTGACGCGGGAGGAATTGGAAAGGCTGCGGGCGAAACTGACCCAGGTCATTGCTCCAGCCGAAGACAGCGTCAGGTTCTACGCCCTGTGCGAACGGTGCCGACAAAGTGTGATCGTGGAGGGCAAGGGTGCGGCAACCGAGGACCACGACTTCTATGTGGTCTAGGAAGGGGGGATCTCGGAGTGGGTCGGAGAAGTCCGGGAGGGTTTCGTGGGTCAAAGGGAAGCGGTTTGACCCCCTATACAGAGGAAAAGTACCGCATTCTGTCAACATCTTATGTGATCGTCGGAATCTCGACTCGCGCCGCAGCTAGAACCCCCCGAAAATGCCTTGCCCTGTGAAAGGCGCCCCGATCTGAAGGGGATTGACACACGTATCCTCCAACTCTTTCAAAGATTTCACTCTCCTCTGTGAAAGGCGCCCCGATCTGAAGGGGATTGACACTCGGTCAAGCCGTCACGCTCTTGGCCAAGTTCCTCCTGTGAAAGGCGCCCCGATCTGAAGGGGATTGACACCCTTTGCTGCTGGACGGTACCTAGGAACAATCCCTACTGTGAAAGGCGCCCCGATCTGAAGGGGATTGACACAGTGACGCCCTTCGGCCACCACGGCTCTTCTCCCGGTCTGTGAAAGGCGCCCCGATCTGAAGGGGATTGACACGTGCGGGATGACCTCCGAGTCGGTCTCAGAGTGAAAGCCTGTGAAAGGCGCCCCGATCTGAAGGGGATTGACACTCAGACCAGATTACGCTCCACTCAACGCCGCTGTCGCCGCTGTGAAAGGCGCCCCGATCTGAAGGGGATTGACACGAGGTTGACCGTGAGCCAAGCGGCGGCCTCATTGGCCACTGTGAAAGGCGCCCCGATCTGAAGGGGATTGACACACTCACACCGTCTAGCCACCTAGATCACCATCTAAACTGTGAAAGGCGCCCCGATCTGAAGGGGATTGACACACATCATCAGCCGGTCGCAGGGCCACGCGGCCACAAACCTGTGAAAGGCGCCCCGATCTGAAGGGGATTGACACGTGGTATGTGGCCTCATCAGAAGCCATCCCCCGGGCTGTGAAAGGCGCCCCGATCTGAAGGGGATTGACACCCGAAGAGGCAGGCCCTTGAGGCGCACAGAGGGCCTCGCTGTGAAAGGCGCCCCGATCTGAAGGGGATTGACACGCTGGAGCCGATGTTGCTGACCGAGCAAATCTCGAGGCTGTGAAAGGCGCCCCGATCTGAAGGGGATTCCAGAAAGGACCTGTGAAAGGCGCCCCGATCTGAAGGGGATTGACACCGAATCGTCCTCGTCCTGGTCTTCAGCCTGTTGAAACTGTGAAAGGCGCCCCGATCTGAGGGGGATTGATACTTGCCGCACTCATCCAGAACACGGCCCAGACCGTCTGTGAAAGGCGCCCCGATCTGGGGCCTGCTGAGAAAGTCGGTCCCGTCCGTACAGGAAGCGCATTCTCCGAGTTGAACCAGAAGCCCCGGTAGAGGTGGACTTGGGGGGTCGATCCATCCACGATCACCGTCTTCCTGCGGCGCCTGGGGCCGCCGGCCACCCCTGAGGCGTTCGCCGACGCGGCCATCAAGGAGAACGGCATCTTCGTGACCCGCGAGGTGAATCCAGGACGCCAAGCGCGGCAACGTCCTGACCATCGTCGAAACGGAGCAGCGGCCGGGCGAGGCGCCCGCGACCACCGTAACCGGGCTGGAGCATGACCTGGCCTCCCAGCTTGTCCGGGCCGTTACCCTCGACCCCGACGGCGACACCGAGGAGAGCGTCTACACGTACGACGCTCGCGGCAACCTCGTCCGGGAGGAGCGCCTGGGAGACGGTGAGGACTGCGGGGAAGATTGCGGAGCCGGCAGCGGTGCCGCCGGTGGCGGCGATGGCCGCGATGGCGCCGGGGTCCGTTCTCCGCAGCCGCGTCGATCGCGGGATCGTGTCCCAAGGGCTGATGACTGAATTGGACGTGGTGAGGGAGGACATGGAGCCCGTGTTCGGGTTACCAAAGAGCGAGTCGCTGGAGATCATCGACTACTTCAGGGAGTAGGCCTCCCCAGGTCTCTCCCACCAGCACGAGGTTCTAACCTCCGAATTCCCCCTTGGTTGGCGAGTCGAACAAGGAAGCCCTCCCGCGGGTCGAGCGGCCCATATCAGTTTCCTCCGAAACCGGAAGGAAGCTCCCCATCCGGGTGGAACTCTATGCCCCCTCACAGACGACCCGCAGCCGAGAGCCCACCTCTTGGAGGGGTGCACGTGTCGGATCAAGTTCAACTGACCGACGTAATAGGTGTTCTAAGAAGCATGCAGGCTGTGATGGCAACTGGCAAGGATATTCAGACCCTCGAAACCCGCATGGACCAGTTGGCCACCAAGGAGGACTTCCGCACCCTCGAAACCCGCATGGACCAGTTGGCCACCAAGGAGGACTTCCGCACCCTCGAAACCCGCATGGACCACGTCGACTCCGGGATTGATCTGCTGGCCATCAAGCTAGACCGCGTGGATGCCCGCATGGACCAGATGGATTCCCGCATGGACCACGTCGACTCCGGGATTGATCTGCTGGCCATCAAGCTAGACCGCGTGGATGCCCGCGTGGACCAGATGGATTCCCGCATGGACCAGATGGATTCCCGCATGGACCACGTCGACTCCGGGATTGATCTGCTATCCATCAAGCTAGACCACGTGGATGCCCGCATGGACCAGATGGCCACCAAGGAGGATCTTCGCACCCTCGGCGTTCTCTTCGAGGCTTGAAGTCGGTCGAGGAAGCGTCAGAAGAGGCCTCCGTCACCCGGCGGAGAACCTCCTCATCGCTCATGACGGCCACGGCGGCCCGGACCGCCTCCTCTATAATGGCGCCGAGACCGGACACGGTGGGGTTCTGGAAGAAGCCCAGCAGGGGCACGTCCAGGGCAAAGACCTCCCAGACCTCGGCCATCATCCTGACGGCCAGGAGGGAGTAGCCGCCCAGTTCGAAGAAGTCGTCGGTCACTCCCACGGCGGTGAGTTCCAGGACGCGGGCCCATATACCTGGATGAGGACCACCCGCGCCCCCGAGTCCCGAAGCATAAAGCGCAGGCGCTCCCGCGGGTAGCGAGGGTCTAGGGACAGGTAGGCGCCTTGGGCCTTGAGAACTCCCAGGATCCCCATCAGAAGGTCGGCCCCCCGCACAAGGCACACGCCGACCAGCGTCTCGGGGCCCACTCCGGCTCGCCGGAGGTAGTGGGCCAGTTGGCTGGAGCGCCGGCTGATCTCGCCGTAGGTCAGCGAGCCGTCGTGGGAGACCGCGGCGACCTTGTCCGCCCTCCGCCCGGCCTGGGCCTCGACCAGCTCGGGCAGGCACGGCTCAAGCGGCTGTCCGGCTGCGGTCGGCCGCGGCCTGGCCGTGGCGTTCCAGTCCACAAGCTGCCGCCGCCTCTCGTCGTCGCTGAGGAGCGGCAGGCGGCCGATGGACTGCCGGGCGTCGCGGACCACGGCCGTCAGGATTCGCTCATAGTGGCCGATCAGGCGGTCCACTGTGGCTTCGTCGAAGAGGTCGGTGTTGTACTCCCAGACCATGGTTATGGCTTCGGAGCGTTGCCGGCGGGTCTGCCCCAGGCTTCGTTCGGCTGCCGGGCACAAGGGCCTCCGGCCGGAAGCCGCAGGGGGCGAAAGATCGGGCGAAGCGTTCAAGAGTGTCGCGACGGACCGTTTCCGCTCCGCAGCAGGCCGCTCGCCAGGAGCTTAGGTCGAGACCAGCCTTCTCGCTGTCGTCGATCCTGGCTAGGCAGAGCTCATAGCCGAAGTTCGGGGACCAGGACACCGTCCCGCGATGGTCCGACATGGCTCCTAGCCAGCGCGACGGCTGCATGACGAATTCCTCAGGGGGCATCAGAAGACCCTGGAAGCCCGTGTAGAGCGGCTGGAGCACCCCGGCGACGAGGCCGAAGTCGTGGAAGGTTGGTAGCCAGGTGACGCTGACGTCGGAGGGGCTGAGGCCGAGTATCCTCCGGACGACCTCACTGTTGCAGAGCAGGTTGTCGTGAGTGATCATCACGCCCTTGGGCGAGCCTGTCGAACCGGAGGTGTACGGGGACCCTTTGCCCGCCATGCGGACATCGGCTACAGCGCCGGTCAACTGAGGCGCGAGCTTGCCCGGAGGGGCATCGAAGCCCATATACCCCTACATCCCAATCACCGGGACAACCGGAAGAAGCGTGAGGGCTTTCGGCTGAAGGACCCACGCGAACTCGTCTGCCCGGCCGGAAGGGTCCTGAAACGCACGACCCACTACCCCAAAGAGAACACCTGGCTCTACGCCGCCAAGCAGCGAGACTGCCAACCCTGCCCCTTGAGATCCGGCTGCCTGCCGGCCAAGTCTAAGCGTCGCTTCATTCTCCTCTCGACCTTTGAACCGGAGTCCGATCGGGCTTGTCGACTGAATGCCACCCCCAAACACCGACGGCTGATGCGGTCCCGCAAGACCATCGTGGAAGGTGTCTTCGCCCATATTGACGGTATGGGCTTCCGCCGAGCGCGTAGACGCGGCTTGGAGCGGGTGCAAGTAGAAGGTCTCCTGGTGGCATTCGCCTACAACATCCTCAAGGCCACCAAGCAGATGCTGGGACCCCAGGCGGGGGCCGCGAGGATCGGTCTCCTAGAAGAGCTGCCTTGGGGCGCTTCGGGGCGAACCCTCCTGGCGCCAACCGGCTAGCGGCGCTCTTGGGGGGCTGGGTTTTTCAGCAGTCCCATCTGAAGGGGATTGACACATGAACAACCCGAATGCACGCCGCAGCCGCACACTAGCTGTGTGAAAGACGCCCCGATCTGGGACCTGCTGAAAAAGTCGGTCCCTTTCGTACAGGAAGCGCATTCTCCGAGCGAGTGCACGGCCAAGCCACTAGAGGCTTTCGTGGCCCCGAATCACCTCCTCAGGCGCATTGACCAATGCACCTGGCCTTTCGGTGGTTTTTGGCTCGCCTCAATCACGAGCTGTCACAGGCCGGACTCCTGACCGACTGCGCCTACGCCGATTCGAGCCTGGTTCCGGCAGCCGTCGCGCGGCCGGCGCCGTCGCCGACAACCCTCACCCCTGAGGCGTTCGCCGACGCGGCCATGCCAGCAGCGCGACCGCCAACCCTGCCCCTTGAGATCTGGGCTGCCTGCCGCCCAAGTCTAAGGGTCGGCGACCACATCCCCGGCAACGAGGAGGTCTCCCGATGGTCCGCCATGCTCCGGGGGTGATCCTGGGCTCGAACGACCCAGGGCTCCGGACGGGCTGAGCACGGCCGCCCACGGTCCGGATGGCGAGCCGTCTGATCCGCCCCAGGTCTCTCCCGCCAGGATGAGGTTCTCCGATCCAGAGGCGAGCCCCCGCGGGAAATCGCCGGGAGTATCGTAGACACTCGCCGCGGGGCGGTCGGGGGGCGGGCTCTGAAGCCCTCCGGCGGGTCGAGTGACCCGTATCAGTTTCCTCCGACACCGGAAGGAAGCTCCCGGTCCGAGTGGAACTCTATGCACCCTCATCAACGACCCGCAGCCGAGAGCCCCCCTCGTGGAGTGATGCACGTGTCGGAGCAAGTTCAGCTGACCGACGTACTGGGTGTTCTAAGAAGCATGCAGGCTGTGATGGCAACTGGCGACGATATTCGGGCCCTCGAAACCCGCATGGACCAGATGGCCACCAAGGAGGACTTCCGCACTCTCGAAATCCGCATGGACCAGATGGCCACCCGCATGGACCAGATGGCCACCAAGGAGGACTTCCGCACTCTCGAAATCCGCATGGACCAGATGGCCACCAAAGAGGACTTCCGCACTCTCGAAACCCGCATGGACCAGGTCGACGCCGGGATTGACCTGCTGGCCATCAAGCTGGACCGTGTGGATTCCCGCATGGACCGGGTCGACGCCGGGATTGATCTGCTGGCCATCAAGCTGGACCGTGTGGATTCCCGCATGGACCAGATGGACACCCGCATGGACCAGATGGACACCGGCATGGACCAGATGACCACCAAGGAGGACTTCCACGCCCTCGGTGTTATCTTCGAGGAACAACGCGACCACTTCAAGATCATCTGCGAGGTCGTAACGGGACACACGGAGCGCTTTGACCGACTGGAGAACCGAGTGACCCCGCTTAAGCTCGGTCGGGGAAGGGTAAGGAGAGGCCGCTAGCGGGCCAGGTCGCCGGTGCGGTAGAGGCGTAAACCCGGGGAATCCGGATATGGCACTACCTGCTCGCAGGCGTAGAGCTTCGGCTGCCCCCTCCTCCCTACTCCCCCATCGGCACCCTCAGCCCCGTCCTCCGCGCGGCGGCTACGGCTTCGGGGTAGCCGGCGTCAACGTGGCGCATGACACCCGTGCCGGGGTCGGTCGTGAGGACTCGCTTGAGCCGGATCGCCGCCTCGGGGGTGCCGTCGGCCACCACGACCATGCCGGCGTGGATGGAGTAGCCAATGCCCACGCCACCGCCATGATGGACGGAGACCCAGGTGGCCCCGGCGGCCGTGTTGATAAGGGCGTTCAGGATGGGCCAGTCGGCGATGGCATCGGAGCCGTCGCGCATGCCCTCGGTCTCCCGGTAGGGGGAGGCCACCGAGCCGGCGTCGAGGTGATCGCGCCCGATGACGATGGGGGCTTTCACTACGCCCTTGGCCACCAGGTCGTTAAAGAGAAGGCCGGCCTTGTCCCGCTCGCCGTAGCCGAGCCAGCAGATGCGGGCCGGCAGGCCTTGGAAGTGGACCTGCTCGCGGGCCAGACGAAGCCAGCGGGCCAGGCTCTCGTTCTCGGGGAAGAGGCCCAGAAGAGCTTCGTCGGTCCGGTAGATGTCCTCGGGATCGCCGGAGAGAGCCACCCAGCGGAAGGGGCCCTTGCCGTCGCAGAACATCGGACGGATAAAGGCCGGCACGAAACCCGGGAAGTTAAAGGCCTCCGAAACTCCGGCCTTCTCGGCCTGGGCCCGGATGTTGTTGCCGTAGTCGAAGACGATCGAGCCCTTGCGCTGGAAGTCGAGCATCGTCCGAACCTGGACGGCCATGCTCTCCATGGAGCGGCGGATGTAGTCCCCGGGACTGCTCTCCCGCAGCCGGGCGGCCTCCTCCTCGCCCAGGCCCGCCGGAACGTAGCCGTTCAGGGCGTCGTGGGCCGAAGTCTGGTCGGTGACCACGTCGGGGACCAGACCCTGGAGGGCGATCTGGGCGTGGGTCTCGGCCGCGTTACCCAGGAGGGCCACGGAGAGGGGTCGGCCGGCTCGCTTGGCCTCCAGCACCAGGCCGAGAGCTTCGTCGAGATCTGAGGTCATCCGGTCGACGTAGCCGGTCTCAATCCGACGCTTGATCCGACTTTCGTCAACTTCCACGACCAGGGCCACGCCGTCGTTCATGGTTACGGCCAGGGGCTGGGCCCCACCCATCCCCCCGAGCCCGGCGGTCAGGACCAGGCGGCCCTTGAGCGAACCGCCGAAGTGCCGGCGGGCCAGCTCGGCCAGGGTCTCGTAGGTGCCCTGGAGGATGCCCTGGGTGCCGATGTAGATCCAGCTCCCGGCCGTCATCTGGCCGTACATGGTCAGGCCTTTCTTCTCGTAGTCCCGGAAGTGCTCCCAGTCGGCCCAGTGGGGAACGATGAGGGAGTTGGCGATGAGAACGCGCGGGGCCATGTCGTGGGTCTTGAAGACCCCGACCGGCTTGCCGGACTGCACAAGGAGAGTCTCGTCGCCCTCAAGCTCGCGCAGGGTCCGGATGATGGCCTCGTAGCACTCCCAGTTGCGGGCGGCCTTGCCCCGTCCGCCGTAGACAATCAGTTCCTCCGGCCGCTCGGCCACTTCGGCATCGAGGTTGTTCATCAGCATCCGCATCGCGGCTTCCTGGCCCCAGCCCTTGCAGGTTAGGGTCAAACCGCGCGGGGCCCGCACTGATTTCGGCAAGGGTTATCGCCTCCTTCTACCACCTGAACTCGCCGCCCCGAACCATGGCGGCCAGTCTCTCGATCTCCTCCGACAAAACCCGATCCTCGCCCAGGAAGGGCGAAACCTGACGGACCTTCAGGTAGGCCCGACGACTACCCTCGCCCGCCCCCTCCGCCCCGCCCCGCAGGTCGATGGCCTGGGCGGCGGCCAGCAGTTCGCAGGCGACGACCCGGGCCGTGTTGGCCACGATATCGCGGGCCTTGCGGGCGGCGATGGTCCCCATACTGACGTGGTCCTCCTGACCGGCCGAAGACGGGATGGAGTCGACGCTGGCCGGCGAGGCCAGGATCTTGTTCTCGGAAACCAGGGCGGCCGCCGTATACTGGACGATCATCAGGCCGGAGTTGAGGCCGCCCCGCTGGGTCAGAAAGGCCGGAAGTCCGGCCGAGAAGTTGGGGTCGATCAAGCGGGCCGTGCGTCGCTCGCTGATGGAGCCGAGTTCGGCGATGGCGATACCGGCGAGGTCGCCGGCGAAGGCCACCGGCTCGCCGTGGAAGTTGCCGCCGGAAATGATGTCGCCACCCGCCCCCTCCGCCGGGAAGACCAGCGGGTTGTCGGTCACCGAGTTCATCTCCGTCTCGACGACGCGTGCGGCCCAGGTCAGGGCGTCGAGCGACGCCCCATGGACTTGCGGAACACAGCGGAGACAGTAGGCGTCCTGGACCCGGAGTTCGCCGCCGCGGGTTACGTAGCGGGAACCTCGGATGAGATCACGGACCTTTGAGGCGACCAGGGCCTGCCCGGGATGGGGCCGCACGGTGGCGAGGCGGGGGTCGAAGGCGTCGACGATGCCCCGCAGGGCTTCCAGGGAGAGGGCCGCGGCAACCGTGGCCGCTTCGGCCAGGAGGAAGGCGTCGGCCAGGGCCAGCCCCAGGGTGGCCGTCATGGCTTGGGTCCCGTTGATGAGAGCTAAGCCCTCCTTGGCCTCCAGGACCAGGAGTTCAAGACCAGCCGCCGCCATGGCCTGGCGCCCCGACCGGGAGGCCGCCGGACCGTTACTGGGCTGGGGCCTGCCCGCGTTGCCCGGGTTCACCGGATCGACCGGGCCGATGGCCCAACCCTCTCCAATCATGACCAGAGCCAGATGGGCCAGGGGGGCCAGATCGCCGCTGGCGCCGAGCGAACCCTGCTGGGGCACGATCGGAACCACGCCGCGGTTCAACATCTCGATGAGGGTCTCCACGATCAAGGGCCTGACGCCGGAGTGCCCCTGGGCCAGAGCATTGGCCCGGAGGAGAAGCATGCCGCGAACCTCGTCGGAAGCGAAAGGCGGGCCCACCCCGGCGGCGTGACTCAAAATGAGGTTTCTCTGCAAGGTCTGCGCTTCACCGGCCGGCAGGACGACGTCGCTGAAGCGACCGAAACCGGTCGTCACGCCGTAGACAACATTCCCGCCGGCCAGGGCCTGATCGACAACGCGCCGGGCGACCTCGACGCGAACCCGGGCCTCGGGGTCCAGGGACACGGGCAGGGCCCGGCGAGCCACGGCTACCAGGTTGTCAAGGTTCAGATGGCGCCCATCGATGACGATCGCTTCCGGCATACGCGAAACCTCCCACTCGCCTCCGGCCACACCCCGCCGGCTCAGCGCCCTCGCCCCGCCTACTTCAGGCTGAAGCCGCTCTCGCCCAGGTTCTGACCAAAGTCCAGGCGCCAGTAAAGGCCGCTGCCGTAGCAGAGCGGGTCGACGCGGGTGACGTCGATCTTGCCCTTGGCGTCGACAACTCCCTCGCTGGCCTGCACGGCCACGATTTCCCCAATGAAGAGATCGTGGCTTCCGGCGCGGTAGGTGTGGCGCAGGCGACACTCCAAGGCCACCGGGCACTCGGCCACGATGGGGGCCCCCACCACTTTCGCCGGGGCGGGCGTGAGGCCGGCCAGGGCCCACTTGTCGGTGTCCTTGCCGGAGACGTTTCCGCAGAGGTCCACGGCCCGGCTCTGCGCGGCCGAGGGCACGTTGACGACAAACTCCCCCGACGAGGCGATGAGCCCATGCGAGAAGCGGCTCGGTCGCACGGCAATACTGATCATGGGCGGTTCGCTGCAGGCGATGCCCGACCAGGCCAGGGTGACAAGGTTCTCTCTTCTCTTGCCGTCCACCTCGCCGGCCGAACTCACCAGGACTGCCGGCAGGGGGTAGAGATAAGTGGCCGGACGCAGGACTTTCTTGGTCGTGGCGGGAGCATCAGGCAAATGGATCACACCTTTCTGGGTCCGCGGCTGCCCCGGGCATGGGGTTCCGTGGCTCTGGACGCCCCGGGCTTCCGGGCTATTCGATCTACGCTGGCCCCGGCCTGATGATCGAGACCGAGGCTCGTTCCGGGACGAAGAGTTCGGCGAAGGCCTGGTTGACCTCGTCGAGAGTAATCGCCCCGAGGATGTCCGGGTAGGAACGAAGGTCGATGCCTTTCAGCCTGCAGGTGAGAAAGAGCGTGGCCATCCCTTCCAGGGAGTCGGCGAGGCCGACGAAGTGGCCGAGAGCCTTGCGGCGCTTCCTCTGGAGGTCCGGCTCGGCTATGCCCTTCGGGCGCCGACCGGAAATCCCTTCTAGGAGACGGGCGGCGGCTTGGGCGGCGTCGCGGGTGGCCCCACCGGCCACGGCGTAGCCGAAAGTGAGGTCGGAGACGTAGCGGGCGGAGAAGCTCTCGTCGATGAGACCGTCGCGGTAGAGGTCGTTGTAGAGGGGCGAGGTCGAACCGAAGACGCTGTCGACAAGGAGGTTCAGGGCGATCTCGCGGCGGAAGAGGGCGAGGGACGGCGGGGCGGACGGCGAGGCCGGCGGCCGCGGGATGGGCCGCGGGTCCTTGAACCCCACCAGAAACGACGGCCGCTGGACGGGCCTCGTCACCGAGACCTCCGCCTGGCCGGGCAGGGGTGGCTCGTTCGGGAAGAGACGGCGGAAGATCGGGGCCGACCCTGAGACCCCAAGCTCCTCGAGGGTGGCGGCGACGGTCGTGAAAACCCGCTCGGGATCGAGGTCCCCGGCGGCGACGAAGACCAGGTTCGACGGATGGTAGAAGGTTCGGTGGCAGCGGAGCAGAGTCTCCGGCGCAATACCCATGACCGACTCCACCGTGCCGCCGATGTTCCGCCGGACGGGATGCTCCACGTATAGGGCCCGAAGGAGGTTCTCGGCCACCTTCGACTCCGGGCTGTCCTCGTACATCCGGACCTCCTGGGCAATGACCCGCTTCTCCTTTTCGACCCCCTTCGGCGTGAGATGGGACGTGACCACGAGTTTGGTCAACTCGCGCAGGGCCGGCCAGAAGTTGTCGGTTCCTGAGAAAAAGTAGGCCGTCGCGGCGTGAGAGGTGAAGGCGTTGACGCGGATCCCCAGGCGGGAGAAGAGGTTCAGGGCGTTGCCCTCGCCGGTGTCGAAGGCCATGTGCTCCAGGAAGTGGGCCGTGCCGTCGGGGACTTCGTGGGTCTCCCCCTCGGTCTCGAAGCGGGCGTCCATGGCCCCGAAGCGGGTGGCGAAGACGGCGTGGCGGTTCTGAAGACCGCGCCGTCGCCAGACCCAGGCCTCCAGCCCGCCCGGAAGCCGCCGGAAGTGAAGCTCCTCGCCGCCCAGGGTTCCGCCCGCGGGGGCGAGGACCTTTGGCGTCCCGGCAGGAGCACCCGGCTTTCCGCCGGAGGTCATGGCTGTTTCGCCTCCTTGTCCGCCCTCCGGGGGGCCTCGCCCTGGCGGCTAACGCCCCTCCCGAGCAGGTAGATTGTGTCGATCACCGGTCGCCGGGCGAACTCGCGGACCTCGCCCGCGGTCACTTTGGCCAGGTCGCGCCAGGGAGCGATTTCGCGCGGGGTTTGGCCGGCTACGACTCGCTCGAGATGGCCGTAGATGAGGGCGCCGGGTGAGTCGAGCCTGGCCTTTGCCGCGGCCAGGACCGAGTTGCGGGTAGCCTCGAACTCCGCCTCGGTGAAGTCCCCCCGGGCCAAAGCCTCCAGTTCCCGGCGGACGAGGCCGACGGCTTGTCCGTAGGCCGCCTCCTGGATGCCGCAGGAGATGAGGATGATGCCTTTGGTCGAGATGAGACGCGACCAGGCGTAGTAGGCCAGGCCGGCCTCCTCGCGGATGCGCCGGAAGAGACGGCTATGAACGAAGCCGCCCAGGAGACCGTTGTAGAGAACCTGGACCGGGTAGTCGTCGTGGCCCAGGGCCGTTCCGGTCTGGAGGCCGATGACCAGGCGGGCCTGTTCCACGTCGGCGGGCTCGATGATTTCCCGCTCCCGGTCCGGGCGGGGGTGGAGGGCGGAGGGCGAGATGGAGCGGAGGGCGGGGGCGATGGAGCGGGGGGCCCCGGGCTTCCCCGCCGCTACGGCCGTTTCTGCCCAGCGGGCCAGCCCGGACTCCAGGCTCTCGGCTACCTGGGCCCGGACCCGGTCATCCACCGGGCCGGCGAGGTAGGCCGTGAGCGGAGCCGTGGCCAGAAGCAGGCGGCGGAACTCGTCGAGATTGGTGGGATCGATTCCGTCAAGATCGGCGCTCCGCCCCAGAGAGTGCAGAGCGTTCGGCTCACCCCTGCACATTTCGGCCAGGCAGCGATAGTGGGCGTAGGACATCCGGTCGTCACTGATGGCGGCCTGATCGCGGGCCAGGCCGTCCTTCTCTTCGGAGACGTAGACGGGGGAAAGACCGTCCCCAGTTCCGCGGGTTGGCCCGGGCGGAGCGGGGTCCGAGAATAGTTCGGTCAGAAGCGCCACTCCCTGGCCGGCGCCCATCGCCGCCAAGCTCTCCGGCACGGGGCAGGAGAAGGCGGCTTCGATCACCTGCTGGTCACCCGTCTTGGTCGCGTCGGTGCGGAGGGAGGCCCCGTAGAGGTCCTCGAGGTGGCCATCAAGAGCTGGACGGTCTGGCCAGCGCCGGGTGCCCCGGCGCAGGACGCGTGGGAGAAGGGCCCCGGAAGTGACCGTATCCTCGCTGAGGGTCTGGCGAAAAGCCAGGAGAAGGTGGGTGGTCCGGAAGCGCGGCGCCGGCAGGATGTAGAGGGTGGCCCCGTCCGCCAAGTCGTGGCCTTCGACAGGCTGGCCGGGGAGGGTTTCGGCTTCGATGCGCGTCGTGGCCTGCCGCCTCCCGGGCTCAAGGATGGCTGGAGCGAGTCGTGCGGACGATGCGCGCCGGCGCCGTCCGTGGTCCAGTATTCCCCCCGGAGGCCGGGGCGCACGCCTGGTGGCCGGCTCGCACGCCTTGCGGCCGAGACGTAGGCCCGACGGCCGCCCCGCGCGCTTCGTGGGCGACCCACCCGCCTGGTGTCCGCCTGTCCGCGCCTGGCGGCCGGGGCGGAGCCCGCCCGATCGGCCGCCGCGTTCACCCGGGCGGACCGACCTAAGTGCCGTCGGCGGCAAAGCCGGGACGTAGCCGAAACCGCCCTCCCCCTTAGCGGAGTCCGCCCACCCCTGGCAGGATTCGCCAACGCCCACGCCGAAGGTAAGTCCACTCCAAGCCAAGGATGGGGGGCGGCTCCCACCAGCAAGAAGACGATGGTCACCCAGGATGACCGACAACGCCAGCCGCCGACCCTGACCGACGTTCTTAGGCTCTATGATCGGCAGCACCCCCAGCGGGCACGCGGTGGCCTCTTCGCCATTTCCGGGTTCACTTTTCAGATTCACGCCTACTTGGCCGCCTTCGCATTGACTCTGGTGAAAGGCACGCCCGCCCAACTGGAGCGTGCCGGCGGGCTCTTCGAGGCCTTCTCCGACTACGTCCGAACGCAGGGCGACACCATCGTCTTCGCGCAGGCCAAACTTACGCTGTCCCCGAAAGCCCTGGTCAAGGCGGCCGAGGAGTTCGTGGAGATCGACGGGTTTCTGGCCGCCAACGCCCCTGAGCTACGGGCCATCGTGAGCTATGAGGTCGTCGCCTCGCGAGGACCGCGGCCGCCCGGGGGCGCCTCAGGCGACCGCTTGACGTCAGCAACGTGCTGGGACGACATCGCTCTTCCCGCAGAGGCTTCCGGTTCGGGTCCCTCGCGGCAGGAACGCTTCGAGGCCCTCCGGCGCGCCGGCCAGCTTCGACCCCCGCGGATAATGCGGGATCCCTGGTGGAGGCTCATCTCGGTAGTCTACGATGTCCTGGATGACCCCTTTAGCTTCGCCTACGAGGCAACAGCGCTGTGTCTCGGGCGAGGCGCCACCCCGGACGGCGCGAGCCGCCTGCGGGACGAGATTGCCTCTCTCTTTTCCAGGCACCGGGACCAGCGCCAGCGTCAGATGAGGCCGGACCTTGGACAAGTGACGCTGCCTCGGCATTTCGCACCCGTAGAGCACCCGTCAGCTACCGTGGTCGTTGGGCAGATACCCAGCCTCGAGCACCTCCAGGACGGGTGCTTCATGGATCGCGAGTCTAGGCTGATAGCGGCTCTTGCCGCCCTGGATGGGGTCCTTGAGTTAAGGCAGGCCACGCGGGAGCGCGCCGTCCATACGTTCTGGATCGACGGCCGCTCCGGGTGCGGGAAAAGTGTCCTCCTTCTTCAAGTCATGCGAGAACTCGTGCTGGAGCGCCAGGCGCGGGTGATCTGGCTCCGTAACGCCAGCCGGGATTCCTTGCCTCTGATACGTATGTGGGCCTGTGCGCCTAGCGGGACGCCCGCTCGACCCGATCAAGACAACAATGCCGAAGCCCGCGGAGGCGCCGGCACGGAACCAGTCTTCATCTTCGTGGATGATTTCTACGCCCCCGATGAGCGCGCCCAGATCGACCTCCCGGGTATCAGGCACCTTTTCGCCGACGGCCCTTGGTCTGGTTGGCCTGTACTAGTCACTTGCGGCCCACGCGATCAGCACGTGACGATGAGCGCGAACTACGAGGACTGTGGACTCAAACTCACCACCTGGCAACTGCCTCCGGCCGATGCCGGGGAGGGCAGAGGACTCCGGGCCTGGTACAAACAGCGCACCGGCCGGGATCCCAAGGCCGGCAGTGCGGCCGAGGAAGATGAGGGCCTGCTCGTGTCCATGGCCTACGAAATGCATCGCGGCGACCTTCGGGCCTTCGCGATTCGTTTCAGGCGGCGCATGGCATCAGCCGGCCTTGTGGACGTGGTTGCCCCCATCCTGGCCCTGAACCGCCTCTACCTTCGGGCCCCCGCGAGCTGGCTACCCGACAAGGAACTGAACCGCCTGCGGCACCTCAACCGCGACGGGGACTTTGATCTGCCGGACAGCGGGAACAGGGGGCCAGTCAGGCTTACCCACCCTCACTTGAGCGACGCTATTTACCAAGCGCTGAGAGCCGAGGAGGTTGACGCGGTCCGGGTTGGGGACCTGACTGGGGCCTTCAGGCGGGCTCTAGAAGACGCCCCGGACATCGCCATCCAGGTTCTAGGACTGGTCGTCGACCGCCACGAGCGCCTGAACATCCTGCCGGCCAAGAACCTGGCTGAGGGGCTGGCCCAGGTCTGGGCCGCCTTCCCCGAACCGCTGAGGTCGTTTGACGATCAGGCCAGGGCGTGGGTCTGGGTGCTCTGGGCGCAACTGGGCAGCCAACACCCAGGGATCAGACGCCACGTCCCCGACGCGCCCACGCAAGTCTTCGCCGCTCTGAAAGACCAGCCAGGCCACGTCAACTGGCGCCCCATGTGGTTCCGCCTCCTAGGCGTCTGTGACTGCGACGCCGGAGAGTCGCCAGGGGGAACGAGCCTCTCCCAGGCGAGCGGCCCTCTTACCGCCGATCCGACCCGGGGTGACGTCCTCCGGCTCGGCTTTGAGTGGCTCAAGGGACACGCGGGCAGGGATGCGGACGACTGGAAGATGATGTGGAGCGAGCTTGTGAAGCGTGAAACCGATCTTCCCGCAGGTCTCTCGCTCTCAGGGTTACTTCGCTTGGGCTCCGACTGGCTCGAGGGCCACGAGGACTCATTCTCATGGGGCTACTTCTGGCGGAACCTCGTGGGCCGCAACGACCTTGCCGACGCAGGCCTCTCTACGGCCGAACTCGTCCGCTTGGGCTTCGAGTGGGTCAAGGGCCACGAGGACTCAAGCTCATGGGACGACGTCTGGCGCGACCTCGTGAGCCGCGACGACATCGCCTCCGCTGGCCTCTCCACGGCCGAGCTCCTCCGCCTCGGCTTCGACTGGCTCAAGGGCCACGAGGACTCAGTCTCATGGGGCGGTGTCTGGCGGCGCCTCCTGGATCACCGCGACCTCGCCACCGCCGGCCTCTCCACGACCGAACTCCTCCACCTCGGCTTCGATTGGCTCAAGGGCCACGAGGACTCATGGTCATGGGACGACGTCTGGCGGGACCTCCTGGGCCACCGCGACCTCGCCGCGGCTGGCATCTCGATTGAACTCCTCCACTACGGCTTCGACTGGCTCAAGGGCCACGAGGACGCCGACTCATGGCGCGGCGTCTGGCGGGACCTCCTCGGCCACCGCGACCTTGCCGCCGCCGGCATCTCCACGC
>Ga0315274_10001373_pt1 | contig 37465 bp, 26 predicted proteins | sample YL17G02_20_MG_FD_203700 | JGI IMG/M metagenome (GOLD analysis project Ga0315274, IMG submission 203700) | Sediment microbial communities from Yellowstone Lake, YNP, Wyoming, USA - YL17G02_20 | ecosystem: Environmental > Aquatic > Freshwater > Lake > Sediment | place: USA: Wyoming | collected...
AGCGCGGAAAACTCTGAACGCATCACCATCTCCTGTGTTTTTTACATAGAGTACAGCATCAGAAAAAGCGGTCGAGGTTTGGAGCGTACAGGGTTTGGCTATATCGATGCCTCTGATTGAACCATCGAGAATCTTAGCTGAATTGACTGCGTTAGTATTAATCGTTGGATTAGGATAAGTGCCAGTTAAATCGCCGCCGGCTGGACCGGTTAAAGGAGCAGCTTTCGCATACTCTGCCGAATCCGCCGTAATAGCATGATAACTATAGCCAACACTGACCAGAGAAATTCTTGGACTAAGTGCTGGTCCAGTGGCTGGCGCTTTAACTTCTAAGTATCGGGTCGGTCCTGCAACCGGGAATACTGAATTGGGTATATTATCAAGAGTAACCGTGAACCAACCTTTGGAAACCAATACATTGTTTATCGTTTGCTGGAATAGCTGAGTACCACTCGATGGGCTGTCATAGATTCCGAACCACATATTCATTGTCGTGTCCATCGGGTTACCATCGCGATAAAGATAACCTTGAAAGTTGATGCTTTTTGGTATTGACAAGTCGGCTCCACTAAATTGTGGTTTCAATACCTGCGCTAATCCATTATCCTGAATGGCAAATGCAATGCTGAGGATAAAAATTATTAGCGTTACGATTGTTTTTTTCATTTCATACCTCCTACTCGTCTTTCCGCTTTTTCTTTTCTTCTCTCTTCTCTTTCTCGCATCATCTTTTCCCATTCAGTTTTGGCTTCAGGCGAAGTTTCGGGTTCTTTCAGAGTACCAATCGCAATCCAGTCGAAAGTGATGTCGGTTGCTTCTCCCCATTCGGAAATTTTTCTTAACTTTGCCTGAAAGCCATTGGCATCGGTTTTGTTTAAATATAATAAACCGCTGGGTTCTCCTCTTGGGGTTAGGTTGATACGAACTGGAATGTCGTTACGGATATTATCCTTAAAGATTTCTGGATATGATATTTCAGCCTTGCCGTATTGAAGTTTTGCCGTTCCATTAGCAATGATATTAAGTTCAGGGCTGATAATGCACGGCGCTTCTTTACCATCATCGAAACCAGTTGACCAGCCGCCAGATGCAATTCCTTTGCCATAAGCACGAATTGCGGTATCGGTTGAGATGTTGTTGTAAGCGTGAGCATAGAGACCTTCTGCCCCGGCATTGCCAGCATAGAAATTCCCTCCACCAAGGCCTCCATGGGCAAAAACTCCATAATTGCCCGCACTGCCAATATAGATGCCGGTCCCGCCCGCTTGGTCAACAAAAACCCCGTATTGACCGGCACCGTAAATACTGAATCCATTGTCGCTCGCACTATCAACATAGACTCCATCCCTACCCGCAAGAAAAACACGGAATGCGTCTACACCCGCACGGTTAACTTCGACCCCGGCATCACCTGCGCTGTCAACTGAGACTCCGTCATAGTGTGCACTGATAACAGAAACTCCGTCATTACCTGCATGGAGAACACGGAATCCGTTTTGGTTCGCACTATCAACAAGCACTCCGTCATAATCCGCACGGTTAACATTGACTCCATTATAGCCTGCACTATCAACATTTACTCCGTCATCACTCACACGGAAGACTTTTAGACCCGTGTTTGCTCTAGTAACATAGAATCCATAATTCGCACTATCAACCTGAACACCATTATCGCCTGCTCGCGAAATCCAGACTCCGTCATAGCCAGCTCGTAAAATTCGGATTCCGTAATATGCTGCACTATCAATTTGGATTCCGTCCGAACCAGCACGGGAAATACTCAAGCCGTCCGACCCGACACGATTAATACTCACTCCATTACTACCCGCACGGTTAATATAGATTCCATTACTGCCGGCACTATCAATCGAGATTGCATTTCCGGTTCCAGTATTCTTTATCCGCAGTACGGCATTAGGAGAAGAAACAGACGTTGAAAGGGTACAAGGTTTAGCAATTTCAATACCACTGATTGGCGGAGTAATCGGTCTTGAGAGAGTTGCAGTTCTGGCATACTCAGCGGAATCAGCCGTAATCGAATGATAGCTGTAACCAACGCTGACTAAGGAAATCCTTGGTGAAAGTGCTGGTCCGGTTGAAGGTGCTTTTACTTCCAAGTATCTAGTCGGTCCAGCAACCGGAAATACTGTATTGGGTATGTTATCAAGGATAATTGTAAACCAGCCTTTGGTAACTGTCACATTGTTTATCGTCTGCTGGAATAAGATACCGCCAGCGATTGGGTCGTCATAGATTCCAAACCACATATTCATTGTCGTATCCATTGGATTTCCGTCTCGATACAAGTAACCTTGAAAGTTGATGCTTTTTGGTATTGTCAGGTCTGCCGCAAGGCTAAAGCCTTGCCCTACAATGTTTCCCTTATTTTGGACTCCATAAGCTAGCCCAAGAATAAGGATGATTAGTAGGATGTTTATTTTGTTCATTTTATCCTCCTTATCTTCTCAGAAAATTGTGCCTAATAGGCACATAAAAATTGAGGCAAAAATTCGCCTAAGTCTTTGTTTTATAAAGATGTTATACGAAAATCGGCTCAGGGAGGGGGTATCACCTAGGGGGTGACCCCGTAGGTGGCTTAGGAGGTTACCTACGGAGTAGCTTAGGGAGTCGGTTCCTAAGTTGGTTAGGGGGTTGGTTAGGGAACGGGTTGGGAAGCAGGTTAGGGGGCAATCTGGGAGGCGAGTTAGGGAGCGAGCTCGGGAGTTGGTTAGGGAGTTGGCTGGGGGGTAGCATAGGGGGCAACTTAGGGGGTCGGTTAGGGAGCATGCTGGGGTGTCACTTCCTGAGTCGTTCTCAATACAGACGGCCGCGTTTTTGGGATAGTCTTTGGTCATTTCCTTTTTTCTCTTTATCGCATCATCTTTTCGTGTTCTACTCTTCTCGCTTCTCTTTCTTTAATTGCCTGTTCCCATTCGGCTTTGGCTTCTGGAGAAGTTTCGGGTTCTTTTAGAGTACCAATCGCAATCCAGTCAAAGATAACATCATCGTTTCCTTCCCATCCCGCGATTCTCTTTAATGTAACTTTAAAGGCAACTGCTTTGTTTCGACTAACTGCAAGTATTCCTGGGCATTCATCAATCGGTGTCACACTCAAACGGACTGGAACATCGGTACGAATATTTTCCGTAAAGATTGCCGGATAGTGAATTTCGGCTTTGCCATCGCTCGTTTTTGTCGTTCCCGATACGATGATTGTTCGGTCTGAACTGACGATACAAGGCGCTTCTTTACCATCATCGAATCCAGTTGACCAACCGCCAGTCGCAATGCCTTTGCCGTAGGCACGAATTGCGGTGTCAGTTGAAAGATTATTATAGGCATGGGCAATCAGACCTACCGTCACCGCCTGAAGGTTAGCCCGGAAATTACCGCCAGAAAAATTTCCCCAAGCATAGACTCCGTCATAAACCGCACTGTCAACAGCGACTCCATCCCAGCCCGAACGGTTAACATAGAAACCGCAATCGCCCGCACGGTCAACATAGACTCCGTACAAGCCCGCACGCTCAACATGGACTCCGTCATAACCCGCACTGTCAACATAGACCCCCATCTTGGCGCGCCAAACTTTTACTCCGGTGTCAGCACGGTTAACATAGAAACCAACATTACCCACACTATCAACATTCACTCCGTCGTCACCCGCACGGTAAACATAGACTCCGTCCAAGCCCGCACGCCCAACCCGGATTCCGTCATCGTCCGCACTGCTAACCTGGACTCCGTCATAACCCGCACTGTCAACATAGACTCCATAAGTATATGCCTTATTGACATAGAGTCCTGAACCACCTGGGGTACTGTCAATATAAATCCCGTGTCCACCGACCCGGTCTATTATGATTCCTCGTCCGCCGCCATTGTTTCTGATATTAAGAATGGCATTTGGCAGGGATACCGAACCCTGGAGAGAACAAGGCTTAGCAATATCAACACCATTTATCGTTGCATCGAGGATTTTGGCTGAAGTAACCGCACCGTCTTTTATCTTTCCAGTAATAATCGTCGTATCCCTAATTTCTGTACTATAGATTGGGGGGGTTATCGGTCTTGATAGTGGTGCGGCTTTCGCATATTCAGCACTATCCGCCGTAATAGCGTGATAGCTATAACCAACACTGACCAGAGAGATTCTTGGCAAAAGTGCTGGTCCGCTTGATGGTGCTTTAACTTCTAAGTACCTTTCCGGCCCGCCAACTGGGAACATAGAATTAGGAATATTGGTTAAAGTAACCGTAAACCATCCCTTAGTAACCGTAACATTATTTATGGTCTGCTGGAATAAGATACTACCAGCAATTGGGTCATCATAGATTCCGAACCACATATCCATTGTCGTATCCACCGGGTTGTCATCGCGATAAAGGTAACCTTGAAAGTTGATGCTTTTGGGTATCGTTAAGTCGGTAGTATTGAATTCGGAGGTTAGGATTTTTGTTATTCCTTTGTCTTGGCTGCTGAAAGCTAATCCAAGAATTATGACTATTGATAAAGTGATTATTTTATACATTTATTTCTCCTTATTATTTATCTCTTTTCTAAACCAGATGGTTTTTCTTCTTTTCTTATTTTTTCTAATTGCTCGTTCTTACGTATCTCTTCTTCTTTCTTTCTATTTTCAATCTCTTCCAAACGTTTAGCCCGAATCTTAGCCGGTATCTGTGAATCATTCGGGTCAGGATAGAGATTTGCGTCAGTATATCCAATCTCTTCGGTTTTAAGTCTTAAGTCCTCGAACCCTTTTCTTTTAGCCACAACCCGATAGTCAAAAGTGGCATTGCTTGTCAAATCTTCAGTAATCAAATCAAAACCATTTAAACCTTTCTTTACCACAAGATTCATCGGTTCACCAGAAGTCAATTGGACAAACACCTTCATCGGATATTGTTCGTTAATATTAACAACTTCCAGGAAGAATGGGTCAAGTTCAATATGAGCCTTACCGTTTATGAGCTTTCCTTCACCGAAATCTTCAAACCAGTTTTCTGGGCTTTCTTGAGAGTAAAGAGCAACTGGACCTTTTGATGTTTTAACGATTGTGCTTTTTTCTCCGGTTCCTCCGATACCGCCTTCATAATAGACGCCGTAGCCATAACTTCCTCTTCTACCTCGTACACCAGCATACGAAGAATAGGTACCATTATAATAACCTTCAACCGCATCATCAAAGTCGGCTCTACCGAAAACACCCTCCCAGTAAGTCGATTTTCCGTAGACACCATTATTATTAGCGAATCCCGAAACTCCATATGCACCAGTAGTCGTTGTTGGTCCTTCACCATAAACTCCGGCGTAAGGAGTATTACCAGTGCTTCGGGCATAAACACCATAATTACCCGCACTGTCAACATGGACTCCATTATTGTCTGCATGGTAAATAAACAATCCATCACCGCCCGCATGGTAAACACGGAATCCATCTGCGTGAGCATCATTAACAGTAACTCCGGTATTTCCCGCACTCGAAACATACAGCCCGGACCAATTTGTACTTTCAACAGCGACTCCGTCATAGTAGGAAAAACCAACATGCAAACCATAGCCATAATCCGCTCGATCAACTGAAAATCCATCTGATGCAACACGACCAACACTAACTCCATTACCAGTCGCTCGTCCAACCCTTAATCCGTCCAAACCGGCGCTGTCAACAACAAATCCGTAGGTATGCGCCTTTTCGATATGGTAACCAATCTCAGCCGCATTACTAACCTTCATTCCATCGATACTAGAATTATTGACGTAGACTCCGTACCGATTTGCATAATTAACATTAAATCCATCATCGGCACGGTAGACAAGAACTCCCGCATCTTCTGCTTTATTAACATAGACTCCATGCGAGCCGGTACTATCAATTGAAACTCCAAGCCAATTAGTAGGGCTTATTCGAATTCCATGACCGGTACCAGTATTTTTTATTTGTAACAAACCATCCGGATAAGGAGCCGCGCCTTGAAGGGTACAGGGTTTGGCGAAATCAACCCCACTTATTGTTCCATTCAGAATTTTAGCCGAAGTAATTGCATTATTGGCAATCGTTGGATTCGGATAAGTGCCAGTTAAATCACCGCCGGCAGGACCGGTTGGCGGCGCAATACTATCGTTTCTTGGTGCCCAGGCAGTGCCAGTCCATTTTATAACCTGACCAGTAGTCGCACCCGATTGATTAATCTTTAGCATAGTAACCGACCCGTCTTTCAGCTTGGTTTCAATAATCGTTGTATCTCTTATTTCGGTGCTGTAAATTGGCGGGGTAATTGGTCTGGAGAGTGGAGCTGCTTTCGCATACTCTGCCGTATCCGATGTAATTGAATGATAGCTATAACCAACACTGACTAAAGAAACTCTCGGTAAAAGAGCTTGCCCGGTTGATGGTGCTTTAACTTCTAAATATCGGGTAGGCCCTGCCACTGGAAATACTGAGTTGGGTATATTATCCAGTGATACAGTAAACCATCCTTTGGTAACAATAACATTATTTATCGTCTGCTGAAATAATAGATTTCCAACCGATGGTGCATCATAGATTCCAAACCACATATTCATTGTCGTGTCCATCGGGTTGCCGTCGCGATATAAGTAACCTTGAAAGTTAATACTTTTTGGTATTGACAAGTCAGCTCCACTGAATTGTGGGTTCAACATCTGTGTTGCTTCATTATGTTGAACACCGAAAAGCAATCCAAGGTTAAGGATTATCAGTGTTGCGATTATTTTTTGCATCTTTTCCTCCTTTACATGAGAAATTTAACCACGAAAACACGAAAGTACTAAAATAAATTCATTAATCCCAGGGACACTAAAATTTATTCTTTTTTGTGCCTTCTGTGTCTTCATTGATTTAACTTCGTGTTTTCATAATTTCGTGCCTTCGTGGTAATCTTCTTTCATCTTTATTGCAACATAACCATTATCGGAATCTTACCCTTGCCGGTTTCTAAAGAACTCAATGCTTTTCCAATTACGGTTCCAGTCTTGGGCGAATCCGATTTCATTGCATAGCCTGGAGTTGGTGAAGAAACCAGAATATCGCCCGGACGAATGGGTCCATAGGAAGCATCTACCTTGACTTGTTTGTAAGAGCCAAGCGTTACTACCATTAAATATTCACTTGCATCAACCGAACCTTCGCTGTAATGAATGATGACGGGCGGGGCTTTGGTTGGAGCCGGGTCTCTCGTTAACTTGGCACCTTCCGGATTATAGATTTGGCGTGAATCAACGATACCAACCACACCTGACATATTTGCCTGGTTTGCTTTACGAACTTTGATAACTGGAATTTCACCGATTATGGCTGGGGCATAACCGGAAATTACAACTACATCACCCGGTTCAAGTTTATCTGGTCCGTCATTCACACAAACATCAGTAACGAAACCACTCTTAGCACCGTTGAAAATACTTGTGCCATAAACAATGAGCCCGGGATAGGAAGAACCCCAATTATTTTGAAGAACTGCCGCGGAATTATACATCGTGTCAGTAACGGCAAATACACCACAGCCTCTATCGGCATAGCCCTTAACTCCGACATTAGTGTAGCCGTGTGCTATTCCTAAAATACCGGCGCCTTCGGAATAGGATTCACCTTTAATCGTCCAATTATCCGACTGACCTTTACAATAGATAGCCTCTGCCCCAGCACTATCAACATAAACTCCGTTTGAGCCAGCGCGTCGCACATAGACACCGAAACCATTAGCTCGATCAACCCAAACCCCTTGTGAGCCAGCTCTACCAATGAAAAGTCCGCTAGCACCGGTTTCCCAAACATAGATTCCATCATTGTGGGCACTATCAATCCAGATTCCTTGGGAACCAGCTTTATCGATAAAAATTCCACTGGTTCCGGTTTTCCCAATATTGATACCGTCATTCATCGTCGTGTCAATATGGACACCGCGAAAACCAGCGTGCCGGATGCGCAACCCGTTTGAATCAGCCCGGGTAATTGAAACACCGTTCCGCACCGCCGTATCAATCTGGATTCCATTCCAACCGGTTCGGCTGACATTTACCCCATTTCTTGCCGCCCGATTAACATTAAATCCATAATTTGCGCTGTCAACGTAGTATCCACTACTACCCGCACGAGTAACATAAGCTCCGGATTGGGCTGCACTCATAATATTAAGTCCATCGGTACCCGCACGCTTAATTGATACACCTTCAAAGTTAACCGTATCAATCCGGACTCCTTGAGAACCGCGGCGCACCCGAATACCAGCACTCGAAGCGGTGTCAACATAGACTCCGGTGCCGGTGCGCCGAATATTTACGCCAGTTGCACCGGCGCGCCTAATATCGATTCCTAAAACCGCGCTACTGTCAACCCTAACTCCGCAATCGGGTGCATAAGAAACTAATAATCCATTACTACCAGCCCGATTCACATAAACTCCGTTACTACCCGCACTGTCAACCCACACTCCATCAACCCGGGCTCGGTAGACATAAACACCGGCTTGATTAGAACGGTAAACTTCAACACCGGCAAAACCGACTTTATCAACATAGATTCCATAAGTACCAGCACTGTCAATCTTAATGCCATTGCCGCTTCCATTATTTTTTATCTGGAGAATAGAATTTGGCCAGTCGGCAGTAGCAGTAAGGGTGCAGGGTTTAGCAATGTCAATGCCACTTATCGTGCCATCCAGAATCTTAGAAGATGTGATTGCACCGTCTTTTATTTTTGCCGTTGTAATTGTCGTATCTCTAATCTCAGTGCTATAGACGGGTGGCGTGATTGGTCTGGATAAAGGCGCCGCTTTTGCATATTCAGCACTGTCGGCTGTAATCGAATGATAACTGTAGCCAACACTAACCAGAGAAATTCTCGGACTAAGGGCTGGTCCAGTTGCTGGTGCTTTGACTTCTAAGTATCTGGTTGGTCCCGTAACCGGAAATACAGAATTTGGTATATTATCAAGAGAAATAGTGAACCAGCCTTTCGTAACCGTAACATTATTTACGGTCTGCTGAAATAGCTGCGTCCCACTCGTTGGGGTGTCATAGATTCCGAACCACATATTCATTATTGTATCCATTGGATTGCCGTCACGATAAAGATAGCCTTGAAAGTTGATGCTCTTGGGTATTGTTAGGTCTGCTGCTAATTGCTCATTAGCAAGGCTAAAGCCTTGCCCTACAATGTTTCCTTTATCCTTGACACCATACGCCAGTCCAAGGACAAGAATTATTATGGCTATAATTGTTTTACGCATTTTTTTCTCCTTTCAACCTACGAGTTTTAACCACAGAGGCAGAGAGAAGGCAGGGGAAAATTTAACCACGAAGACACAAAAGAAGATATTTAGCCATGAAGGTACAGATTTGTAGGGCAAGGCTTTAGCCTTGCTATTGCACCCCTAAAGGGTTGCCCTACATCCTTTTTTAGTCTGCTTTTCATTTCGTGTCTTCTTTGTTTCGTGCTTTCGTGTTAATCTTTTTTCTCTTCTCTCTACTCTCTGATATCTTTGCGCTTTCTTATCTTAAAACGGTCAGTTTCTTCTGGGCAGCGAAATCTTCTGTCTTTATTTCGTAGAAGTAGACTCCCGATGCTACCATTTGATTCCGATTATTTGTTCCGTCCCATTGGATTGCATAGAAACCAGGATGCTGAGTTCTATTCACTAGTGTCTTTACTAAAGCGCCGGTCACATCATAAACCTGTAGCGAGACTCTGCTTTCAGCGGGTAGCGAATAGCGGATTGCGGTTTGTGTCTTGAACGGATTGGGTTGATTGGGTGATAGCGAGAAGTCGGTCGGCATTCCTGCCTTGTTGCCAGCAACTCCATCGGAAGCTTGATTGATTATCGGCTCTTGTCCTTCATTGAGCACAATCGAAGAGATTTTAATTGGTGCCGCTTGTTCTGATTCTCCTTTTGTCTGGTAAGATACTTTAGCCATTTCAATCTCACCATTGATTAACCTGGTTCCAGCCACACCGATTCGGATTATTCCTTTAGCATTGGACCAGGCAATGAGATAGTCGGTAGTCGAAGTACCCAAAGTCACTTCCTGGATAACGATTTCTTCGGGGTTATAGGTCAAGACGATATCGGCGGAGACGACATTTTTAGCGTTCGAGATTCTAATTGGGAAGGCAGCAAATTCTGTTTTTTGGGTTTCGGGTTGAGTCGTTATTTCAGTTTTTTCGGCAGAGGATGAGGTGGATAGTATAGCGTTTGGCACCTTATCCTGTACTCGATACTCTATCTTATCTTCACTCTTTGGTAGATTTCCGCCCCAAATAAGATTATCCGTTTCAGGCATAATAGTAAGGATACCGGCACTCGGGCTCCAGTTACCACTGACATCGCCATAAAGGATTGATACATAGTTCTGGTTAGCTTGATTGGATTGAAGCGGAGAATAGTTTCTACTTGCCGGTCGGAATGCCCAGTCAACCGTATCACTGCCCGGTCTATAACCAGCCGAAAAATGATGGCGGATGCCAACCGCATATTGTAATACCTGAGCCGCATCAAAAGAAGAAATCGAACCATTACCACTTACATCAGCCGCAATTCGTTGTAATGAATCAAGCGTAATCACTCCAACCACATGCCTTAGAATCAAAGCCGCATCAAAAGAAGTAACTGCGGCTTGATTGGTTGCATTAATCTTGCGTGGGGTAACCGTATCATTGAGGAAACCGGTTAAAGCATCTAAGCTATAATAGCCATTCACGTCGGTAAGGGTTGTTCGAAGTTGTCCGCCGGTCAATAACATTTCGGTATTAGCAACCGGATAAAAATTAGGCGACTTGTAATACTTAGTATAGCCGGATATTGAGAAGACGGAGCCGGGTCGAATTACGCCCATATAAAGTGTGTAATTACCTTGTGTTGCCATGCCGGCAGCCGGTTGTCCGAATGTAGCAAACATTCCCCAGTTACCCTGGTTTAAAGTGCCGCTGCCCGTAGTTGTTGCCCAGCCTTTTAGGTTATAGGTCTGAGCAGATATAGTTGCTGCAGCGAATAAGATTAGTATTATCGCTGCGTATCTTTTTGGGTCTTTCATTTCATACCTCCTTATCTTAAAACTGTTATTCTTTTCTTTACAATCTGATTATCGGTTGTTAAACAACAGAAATAGACCCCGTTTTTCACTTTTTGTCCATTTGCATCTCTTCCGTCCCAGACAAAGCAGTTACTGGTGACTTGTGGTTGGGGACTAGTGACAAACCTGCCAGTTGCATCGTAGATTTCGAGCGATGAATTATAACTATTAGCGGGTAGCGAATAACGGATTACGGTTTGCGTTTTGAACGGATTGGGCTCAATATTTAACATGGGGAAAGAAATTCTTTCCACTTGATTCAGAACCCCATCAGCTGGAACATCGAAAGCCGGTGTGCGGGTAACTGTATAACTGTAGGTTAAGCTGTTAGCCGAGCTGGACCATTGTGTCATAACTGGCACAAGGACAACCTCACTGAATTCCCAGCCTGGAACGATGATGCTACCGGTATCTTGGGTCGGTTCGAGGGCGATTTTGTATTCCATAGAGTAGCTGCCCCATCTGCCTAAGACATAAGCTGACCATTCGTACCCATTCTGTCCGTCAAAGAAAACTTTTATGACGTTATCACCTAAGCCAGTAAATTGAATGAAGTTGCAACCACCCGGTCCAGAAGGATTAGAAGTTCCCTGATTACCCGAAGCCGGATAGCTGGAATGAGTAGCAAGAACCACCGCTGTGCTGCAGAGTTCGGCACCCCCAAAATGGTCGTTATCGTCCCGAAGCCCGGTGAAATAACGCCAGACCCCATAATGACCATTAGCGTTTGACAAGGTTGCAGTATAGTTAATCCTCAAAACCGAATCGGTATCATATAAAATATGGTCGCCGGCATGACTACCGCACAATACCCAGACTAATCGGGGAGTATCCGAACCGTAATACTCTGCCAGAAATTTGGGCCAGAGTCCACCCGGATATTCGTATATAGAGGCGGTCGAGTTTATTGGATAGTAAGTATGAGTTAAAGGATTTGGAATATAGTCGGTCCCTTTATTTCGCCAGTAAAGTGTACCATAACCAGGGAATAGAATGTCTTCAATCCAGGTTGACGTATTCTCATAATACCACCAAAATGGTTGTTCAAAACGGCTATATCGCATCTGACAAGAGTGGTGGAACTCATGAGCAACCAGCGCTTTTAACCGATGAAATCGAGGAAAGGGCTGTTCGACTGAATCCTTGGTCACCTCTACCCAGCTTGAATAACCATCCGGAAAAGGATTGGTATAGGCAGAATCCGGAACCGATACGCCATAAGCACCAAGGTTTGCCGTGCTTCTTAAATAGATATCAAACAGGTTATCGCCGCCAACATTTTGGTCAGGCGGTGGTGTGTACCAGCCGAGATTGGTTACCCTTGCCCAGGCGGTTTCAGCAAAGACCGCAGTTGATTCAGCATAAGCAAGCGTGGTCGCATCACTGCCACTAGTTGTATAGTGAACTCGGACATGGGTCTTAACCCGGTAGCTTACTGGACCAGAAAGAGTCGGGCGGGCGGGTCGAACCAATGTCAAGGGTGTCTGAGGAATCATAAAAAGTCCGCAATCAGGATATTCTTTTTTGAGTTCGAAATTAGTTCGAGCGTTATGGGCAATGAGCAGCACCGGAATCAGCAGGAGGAGTATAAACCTTTCTAAAATGTTTTTCATCTTCGCCTCCTATTAGCGTTTCTCGCCAGAAGGGTTTCTTGGATATTCGGTTTCGGGTTTCTCCATTTTTGTCGCTGCCTGTTTACTTTCTTGTTGTAACTTTTCCATTTCCGCCTTTTGATTTCTTTCTTCAATCCTTCTCAGCTCTTCCGCGGTCGGCGGTCTAATTTCAGGTCTTTGTTCATAGCCTTTAATTCTACCAATCGCTATCCAGTCAAAAGTAGCATTTGATTTACCGCTTAAGAGTTCCTTAGCCGTGAAGCCAGTGGCTGATTTATTTACCACAAGGATACCATTGCATTCTGAGGTTGGAGTGACGATAACCGTCAATGGAACATCATTAGAGAATGCTTCCTGGATTGTTTTTTCAAAGGTTATCATTGCTTGTCCGTCCGTAAGTGAAGAGCTGCCTCGGGCGACAATGTCCATATCGGAACTGGTTAAAGAGAAACCGGCTTTGCCATCAGCCAGAAAAGTTGACCAGCCGCCAGTAGCATAGCCATTGCCATGAACATAGAGTCCTTTCACTGTGGCGCCAGTTCCAGTAGCATTATAGGCAGTCAAAGCATAATAGAGATTATTGTCATTGCGGAAATAACCGCCTTGTTCGTCATTGCTGTTTGCATAAACTCCATAGTAATCGGCATCGGTTACATAAATACCATACTTAGCATTACTCACCAGAACGCCATCCCAAGTAGCATTTTGCACATATAGTCCGTAGTTTGCCTGCCTTACTTCGTATCCGTCGTCAGAGGCAGAATCAACATATACTCCGTTATTCCCACCTTGCATAATATGAACTCCGTTGTTATAAGCGTAGTCAACATAGACTCCATTGTTTCCTGCGCTGCTGATGTTAGTTCCATTATTCCTTGCTCGATTGATAAAAAATCCATCGTTACCAACCGAATCATAAATGCTGACGCCGTTATGACCGGTATTCAACATCCAAAGTCCATCGTAACCTGAATGGTCAACCGCATAGCCATTATTACCGGTCGTTCTAATGTACATACCGGTCCAGCTCGGATTAGTCGAATCAATTCTTACACCACAGTTACCAGAATAATCAACGTATAGACCGTTGTTATTACTTTGCATAATCCGCAACCCATCTTGACCGGCTTGGTTAATATAGATTCCATTACTACCCGCACTGTCAATCTGAATTCCATTCATTCCAGCCCGTTGAATCCAGGCGCCATTTGAAGTAGCTCGATTAATCCCGAGTCCAGTCCAGCTATTATCCGCCCAAAACGCATAGTCAACTACCGTATCAACCAGTACTCCATACCAACCTGCCCTGGGAATTCGAATTCCTGCCCCGTTCGGGTCGGAATTTCTAACCCTAAGCACGGCTCCGGGCCAAGCCACCGACGCTTGGAGTGTACAGGGTTTGGCTATTTCGATTCCATTGATGGGTGGAGTTATCGGTCTTGACATCGGTGCCGCTTTCGCATATTCCGCACTATCCGCCGTAATCGCATGGTAACTGTAACCAACACTGACCAAAGAAATTCTTGGCGTAAGTGCCGGTCCGGTTGCCGGTGCTTTTACTTCTAAATATCTAGTCGGTCCACTAACCGGAAATATCGAATTCGTTATATTATCGAGAATAACGCTGAACCAACCATTGGTCACAACTACATTAGTTTTAGTCTGTGAATATAATTCGGAGCCGCCGACGTCAGCCGTCCAGATTCCAAACCTCATATCCATTGTTGTGTTCACCGGAGTTCCATCCTGATACAGATAACCCTGAAAGTTGATACTCTTTGGTATGGTTAAGTCGGCTGTGCTAAATTCAGTCGAAAGACCCGACCCTTGGCGGGGGGTTATGATTTTTTTTGTTCCATTATCCTGGACCGCAAAGCTTAATCCGAGGATAAGGATTGTCAGAGTTGTTATTACTCTACGCATTTTTCCTCCTTTTATTTTTTGGTTAATTTTGTTAACTTAGTTATTATGAGTATCTTTACCTCCTTTCTTTGTAAAAATATCATCCGTAATTTTCTTTTAAAGTTAAATTTCCCCAATGCCAAAAAATAATCTCGATAAATGGAATAAATAAGATTTATTCACCCCCCTGTCAGTTTATGGCTATATTAATTGAAATGAATTATTAGCTATTCCAATAAGAATCCTTTTTGTAACCCAAAAAGTTTGACGGGGCTGAGCTTTTAAGCCCAGCCCCGTATCATTCAACTGTTACTACTTAGTCACCGTGAATTTTTCAATCGCAGTGTAATTATCCGCATTCAGTCGAAGGATATAAGCGCCATTCGGAATATCTTGGCAATTTACATTAAGATTATGGATTCCAGCGGTTTTGGTTTCCGACAATAGAGTCTTAACCGTTCGTCCGTTGATGTCATAAATTGCAATGTCAACTTTGGCAGTCCGAGGAATCGAGAAGCGAAGCGCGAGATTTTCTCGTGCCGGATTTGGGTAAGGTTTAGCGAGAGCAAAGCTAAGGGGTGCAGCAACCGTATAACCTTGTGGATTCGGTGGCGGGTTAACCGTTAGCCAGAGAAGTATAAGATCGTTAGTGTGGTTTTCATCGTTTTCGAGACCGGTTTCTGCTGCTTCGTTGTAATAGCCGGTTTGAGCTGTCCAAGGCGCAAAGACTATCGTATCAACTGCACCAGCCGGTAGAGTAATTACTGTCCAGTCGAAATAGGCACAGCCGATTGCAAAGTAACACGCGAAAGTTTCCTCAAAGTTGCCGAAGTTCTGAATTACAGCAGTAGGCGTAACGACCGCACCAGCGTTAATTGTGCCGACTGGTTCAATGATTTCAACCACTCCGACATCATGAACTTGACCAGCTGATACCACTTCAAATGAACCATAAGCCGTATCATTACTCATATCTTCATCACCAACCAACATCGTATAGGACATCGTATTGTAAGCCCCAATCACTGCGGTCCATTGGTTAAAGTTAACGGTTACCGTTGCTCCTGGTGCGAGGTCGGTAAAGGTCTGAGTATTACTATAGCCAGTGAATTCGAATGTAACTGGGAAAGTCTCAGTCTGGTTACCAAAGTTTTCTACGGTTACACTCGGCGTAACCAGTGTACCTGCAAGAATTGTACCGGTTGGAGCAAGGATGGCAGTAACGCCAACATCATGGATTGGCGCCGCAACTACTTCAAATGAACCATAAGCCGTATCATTACTCATGTCCTGGTCACCGGCTAATGCGGTATAGGATGTAGTGTTATAGCTTCCAACCACTGCGGTCCAATCGGCAAAATTAACCGTGGTCGTTGCGCCAGCGGCTAAATCCTCCACGGTTTGAGTATTGCTGTAAGTTCCAAATGTAAATGTAACATCAAAGGTTTCGGTCTGGTTGCCGAAGTTCTCAACCGTAACGCTCGGAGTCACAGTCGCACCTTCGATAATCGTACCTACTGGTGCCAGAATTGCGGTAACCCCGACGTCATGAACCGGTACTGAAACTACTTCAAATGAACCATAAGCCGTATCATTACTCATGTCCTGGTCACCGGCTAATGCGGTATAGGATGTAGTGTTATAGCTTCCAACCACTGCGGTCCAGTCGGCAAAATTTACCGGTGCGGTGGCACCAGCGGCTAAATCTTCTACGGTCTGAGTATTGCTGTAAGTACCAAATGTAAATGTAACATCAAAGGTTTCAGTCTGGTTACCAAAGTTCTCAACCGTAACGTTTGGGGTCACGGTTGCGCCTTCGTTAATCGTGCCGGCAGGAGCATTAATTGCCGTTACACCAACGTCGTGAACTGGTAGCGCAACTACTTCAAATGAACCTTCCGTAGTATCATTGGATGGATCTTCATCGCCATTAAGAATCGTTAATGAAATTGTATTATAGGTGCCGACCACTGCTACCCAATCGGCAAAGCTAACCGTTTGTGTACCACCAGCTGGTAAAGTCATATCAACCGTATCGGTATAAACCTGAGCATCCATTAAACTTCTATTTCGATTCACCACATTAGGGCTAGAACCAGGATTTACCTGATTTGCAATAAAGGCAGTAGCGATATTAAAGACGACGGAAAATGTTTCGGTTTCAGTGCCAAAGTTTTCAACCACCGAACTCGGCGTTACGGTAGTGCCTTCGATAATCGTACCTACTGGTGCCAGAATTGCGGTAACCCCGACGTCGTGAACCGGAACCGAAACCACTTCAAATGAACCGTAAGCGGTATCATTACTCATATCTTGGTCACCAGCTAATGCGGTATAGGATGTAGTGTTATAGCTTCCAACTACTGCCGTCCAATCGGCAAAGTTTACCGTGGTCGTTGCTCCAGCCGCTAAATCAGTAACGGTCTGAGTATTGCTGTAAGTAGCAAATGTAAATGTAACATCAAAGGTTTCGGTCTGATTACCAAAGTTCTCAACTGTAACACTTGGGGTCACCGAAGTACCAGCAGTAATGGTCCCAGTTGGGGCAAGAATCGAAATCACGCCAACATCATGAACTGGCAGTTCAACCACTTCAAATGAACCGTAAGCGGTATCATTACTCATATCTTGGTCACCAGCTAATGCGGTATAGGATGTAGTGTTATAGCTTCCAACTACTGCAGTCCAATCGGCAAAGTTTACCGGTGCGGTGGCACCAGCGGCTAAATCAGTAACGGTTTGAGTACTGCTGTAAGTACCAAATGTAAATGTAACATCAAAGGTTTCAGTCTGGTTGCCGAAGTTCTCAACCGTAACGTTCGGGGTCACAGTCGCACCTTCATTAATCGTACCAGTCGGAGCATTAATTGCCGTTACACCAACGTCGTGAACCGGAACCGAAACTACTTCAAATGAACCATAAGCCGTATCATTACTCATATCTTCATCACCAACCAACATCGTATAGGACATCGTATTGTAAGTTCCAACCACTGCCGTCCAATCGGCAAAGTTTACCGGTGCGGTGGCACCAGCGGCTAAATCAGTAACGGTTTGAGTATCGCTGTAGCTGCCGAACATGAATGTCACATCAAAGGTTTCGGTCTGGTCACCAAAATTTTCAACCGTAACATTTGGAGTCACGGTCGCGCCTTCGTTAATCGTGCCGGTCGGAGCATTAATTGCCGTTACGCCAACATCATGAACTGGGGGTTGCGGAGCACCGACGGTAAATAGTCCGTCGATTGGATTAGCCGCCGGTTCTCCTTCGTTGTACATAAAATCAGCAAAATGGATAGTAGTTGTATCACCCAGTGTTGCACCACCGGCTACGGTAAATTGAATCCAAAATAAATCGCCGCTGCCCGAAAGAGCCGTAGAGCCAGCCATCGCAATGATGATTTGACCAGAAGAGATGTTGGGTTGAATCAACCAGCCTGATGGTACGATGCTTCCTACAGTAGCACCGGTCGCGGTCAGTAAGTCGGAGCGATAGGTTATAGTCGCTTGACAGGCTATAACATCATGTCCAGTTACATCGTCCGTCATTATTGGTATTGAAATGGTTGCGCCGGGATTAGCGAACGTATCCGGTACCCAGACATTAATCGGCTGCAGCATATCTGGACGGTTAGCGAATCCGATGCCCAAAGTCATTAGGCAGAGTATTATGATTGCAAGGGCTTTATGCATTTTACCTCCTAAATTTTTTAATCCGCCCGCCAAGGGTCGGGTTTTTCGACAGTATTTCTCAGCAAGACGATTTGGGAAAATTCCTAAACTGCCTTGCTTTTATTAAACTCGTAATGGTAGTTATAGAATTTCGCTTTCGCGTTTTATTCGATTCCTACCATTAGAACTTAAGGTTTTTATTGAGCGCACCTCCTTCTTTATATATAGCTTTTGAGTTTTTAGAAAATCTTAATCGACCGGTTAATTTTTTAAGTAAGTATAGGTGATAGCATTACTATCGGAATATTCGCGTCTTCACCGGCGCGAATTAACCAATACTGTCATGCCGATCGCGGTAATTAGAATTATTTACACCGAATATCACTCTTCGCTATCCTTTGCCGTAAGGTAAAAATTTAAGCCATTCTTTAAAAGAACAAGGCTAAGAAACCGAGACATTTTAACTGTCTCTAAGTCCCCCCTTTAATATTTTTCTTTCACTTTAACTATATAGAAAAGCAAAAAAATAGAAACTTGTCAAGCAAAATCTTACCCGAACCCATATTCATAAGTAGCGGGAATTTAAGGAACTTAAGAAGTTCGACTTGGTAAATTAAGGTCGGTTGGTAAATCTAAGGCAGGGCAGGGTCAAACAATTATAAAGTATTCAAAGACGATTTGGGGCGTAGCACCCCGCCCTTCATTTCTGCAGCCAATCCAAGAAGGGCTGGGTGCATCCGGAGGGACCCTTTAAATCCCCGCCCAGAACACTGAAATATTGAATTCAGAAGAGACCACGAAAGCACGAAAGAAACCACAGAGGACACTGAATACACAGAAAAGGAATAATTCCTTGAATTCAGAGTCTTCAGTGCCTTCAGTGGTTAATTCTGACGATGTTAAGCTATCTTACCTTAATGATTTTCTTGCTTATTTGCCCGCCGCTTTCAATAAAGTAAATCCCCGATTTAAGTAATCTCGATTTTAGCTTTCGTCCGGTTACATCATAAATGATCGATTTCCCCTTAGCGAAATCAATTAAAGTTCCCGAAAAAATAGTCGGGCTGGAATAAGAATAATTAATAAGCTCGGTCGTTTTATCATCAATGCCGGTAACAAAGACATCAACATTACCATAGATATCCGAACTGGTTCCTTGTCCCCAGGTTACTAAAAAATTACGGTCCGAAACTGCCAAAGCCGGCCACCAGCGGCTAATGTTAGTATTGTTAGATATCATAAAACTACTCCCGACCAGAACGCCGTTGGTATCAATAAACTGTCCATAAATTATCTGACCACTACTGTTATCACCGGTCTGCCAGACCACCAGATAATTCGTCCCGTCAAACTTTACATCCGCCCAGCGATGACAACCACTACCTAAAGCAATATTAATCACATCACCGACCAATGTTCCCTGCGATGAAATGAGCCGACCGTAGATTTCAAGGTCGGGATAAGTACCGGTAAACCAAACTACCAGATAGTTTGTCCCATCAAATGCCAAATTCGGTCCACCGGTTCCATCGTAAGCAATCGTTAGGACATTACCCTCGGGTAATCCTTCACCATTGACAAATCGACCATAAATACCATTACTTGATTTATACCACACGACAAAACAACGTTCGCCATCAAAAGCGATATTCGGACGATACTCGGAAATACCGGCGCCAGTTGAAATGCATACGCCGGTATCAAGCACAACCCCTTGTGGCGATACTCTTGCTACCGTGGTATAAAATATATTGGGAACTCCGTTTTTCTCATCCGGCCAAGCCACTATGTAGTTTTCACCATTATAGCATATTGCCGGGTCGGTTTGCATAAAATCGGGATTGGCGGGATTACATATTTCAAACGAATTGATCGTATCCAAATTGGGAGTGACCCGCACTCCGATTAAATCACCTTTGGTTCAGCAGTGATTTCTGGTTATAACCAAGAAATTTGTGCCGTCAAAAGCCGCGCTGCACCGATACCCCGCACTGTCGGTATAAAGTTCAACTCCATTCGGGTCGAGCACGGTACCGTCCGTAGTCACCCGCGCGCCATAAATTGACATATTAGGATATTGTCGTTGGTCAATCCAGAAAACATAGTATTGGTCCTGCCCGTAGCCGACCGAAGGGTATCCAGTATAATTAGGTGCCGTGCAGATTGGAAAATCCGCACTGAACAATACAACTATCAAAGGTATCATAATCATATAACCTCCTTTTTAATCTTATTCGATTACTCTTAATTGTAAAGAATTAATTTGAGATTTGACATTACGATCCGGAGTCGCCGCCTAAACCGTTTCGGCGATAGCGTCCCCTTAATGGCTCTTATTTTTTCGGCAACAATTCTGTGTTTTGTCCCCAGAATTGTCAAAAATTGGATTTTAAAAGACTGAAACGAATCCTCTGTATCGCCGTTATCATACCTCTATCGCTGTAATCAATGTTTTTATCATTGTAATCAGACCCTTTCTTTGCTGGTTTCGTTGGATTGATTTTGAAGATATACCTGCCGGGTATATTCAACAAACATGATAAAAACGATGGACTGATTAGACGCTAATTTTAGTCAAAAAGGGTCAAAAATTAAAGTGTTGTTATGGTATTATTTGGCAATGCCTCAAACATATTGACAACTAAGTAATTAGAGTTAAGATTTTGGCATGAGTAACATAATTAAATATGAGATGCGTAAAGGTTTAAAGAAAATAAGAGAGATGTCCCTTTGATACTCCTAGTATATACGCAAATGAGAAAAGCTTTTTTTGATGGGCGGAATTTTGTTTTTGCAACTTTTATAAAATTCTTTGATTTTATCTAACGTATATGGCGAAGATTGTCTTAATTTCCTGTGTCAGTAAAAAGTTGAATCATAAGGCGAAAGCCAAAGATTTATATGTAAGCTCGCTTTTCCAATATAACTTAAAATATGCTAATTCTTTGAACCCAGATAAAATTTTCATTCTTTCTGCAAAATATGGTTTAATAGATTTGAATAAAGAAATTGAACCTTATGACAAAACTCTAAACAATATGGCTTCGGAAGAAAAAAGAACGTGGGCAAATTCTGTGTTGAATCAACTCAAAAAAGTTTCCGATTTAAGCAAAGACGAATTTATCTTTTTAGCTGGCAATAATTACAGAAAATATTTACTTCCGTATTTAACTCACTATAAAATTCCAATGAAAAATTTAGGCATTGGAAAACAACTTAAATTCCTTAAAGAGAGTGTCAAAAATGAGTAAAAATTGTCAAATACTTCATCAATGGTTTAATAGCATGCCTAAATTGAGTTTTCCTTTTGATGAAAATTTGATAAGTGATGTACGATGAATACCGAATTCAAAAAACCAAGAGAAAAATTGCTTGAATTTAAAAATCCCGCTCAAATAAACACTGAAGATTTAATTGCTATTATCTTGGGACATGGTTCCAAAGAAAAAAATGTCTTTGATTTAAGCAAAGAACTTGCTGGATATATTCGCGCGAATCTAAATAATTCAATATCTATAGAAGATCTAATTGAATTTCCTGGAATTGGAACTACAAAAGCGTTACAAATTATTTCAGCATTAGAATTAGGGAGACGATTCAAATGGACACAAGAGAAAATTAGAGTCCATAAAATTGGGCAAGGGGAAATTATTCAAGGTGATTGTTTAGAAGCTATGAAGTCTATTCCTGACGATTCTATTATTCTTGCCTTTACTTCTCCTCCATATCATAACGCTATCAATTATGAAGAACATATCCAAAAACTTGAAGGGAAAATCAAGTATTGGACACGCAAAGAAGTATCTTATGACTTTTATCGAACATTTTTGATTGATCGGTTTAAGGAATTGCATCGTATTATTAAGCCAGGAGGACACAATGTTGTGAATATTTCCCCGGTGGGTTGGAATGGTATTCGAGTACCATTACCTTTTCATTTTACAGTCTGGATGGAAAAAATAGGTTGGCAGTTTAAGGAAGATATTATTTGGGAAAAAGGGATTGCAAAAGATAAAAGAAGTGGTGTGTTAATGCAACACCCATACCCAGGTTATTATTATCCCAGTTTGGTTGCTGAATATGTATTGGTTTTCCAAAAGCCAGCAGGGAAAAAAGAAGAAAATAATATTTACCACTTTCGTTCATCCAAAGAGAAACAAGACAATAAACTGGATATGAGCGATTATCAGGGAGAAATAAGTAAAAATGTATGGAAAATTCCTCCGGTTGCTCCTCAGCAAAATCTTCATCCCTGTCCTTTTCCAGAAGAATTAGCTAAAAGAATTATTCAGTTTTATTCGTATAAGGATGATTTTGTCATTGATATATTTACCGGAAGCGGGCAAACGAATATCGTTGCTGAAAAATTAGGACGAAAACATATTGGAATTGAGACGCAAGAAAAGTATGTGCAATATACCATTGAACGCTTAAAACAACTGATTAAAAACCCAAATGACTAAAACCAATGGACAGGAGATATGCCCAAATTAGTTGGCAAAATAACGAATATGAGGTACAAAAGTTTTCTCAAAAGCCCTTTGTTAACAGTATCATTTGATACTAATGTGAACGATTGGCAATCAAGATGTTGTGTTAAAGATAACGATACAATTTATGCAGTCAGTAAATGGACAGGTCCGAAAAGGACGAGAACATATCCATTTGCCAGTGTGTATGACACTTTAGCTGCTTGTGGCGGGAAAACCATTACGACTATCCCTATTGTGAAAGATGAAGGAGCAGACTCTCAAAATATGGATTATCTTCAGTGGGACACTGTCCAGTTAATGAGCTTGTTGAATGTGTATGTCATTCTCGTCTATTATACAGATGCTCAGAAGAATCGTCGAGACACTCAAAAACCAAATAGAATAACAAAGCAACAATTAGATAGTGATTTTGTAAAAGCTCAAATAAAGGAGTTAGCCAACTATCATTCATCTGCCCTACACTGGAATTTAAATCAATTGAGTCCTGAAAAGTTAGATAGTCTTATGGAAAAAGTCATTCTCAGTTATCGAGCAATTTCAAAGAAGACAGGTGTTAATCTCCATAATGAAGCAGGATTAGAAACCTTCAGACAACGCATCACCACAAGTCGAGAGGGTTTCTTAGCCTTTTCCAGACTCAAATCTGCTCAAGCTCAGAAAAGAGAAATAGGGACGACCCAATCGAAAGAGGCACTCAGCACAGGGATAAAAACGCCTATCGAAATAGAGAATTATTTGGGAGGTAAATATTTTTTGACGGTTGATGATGTCATTATCCGTAACAACAAGTATGAACTTATTGAAAGTAAACATTCCCAAAAAGCAATCTTACCTGGAGAAAATGATATAAAAGATGGGCTTATCAAAATGATGCTTTTTTCAAACATAGATGAACTCTATGAAAAAACAGATGTTAACTCAAAGGTGCTTGTCAATTTTATCCCTGTACTTAGGTTAACATCTGAAAAATTATGTGGTAAAATTACAACAAATATGAATGAAAGCGAGATTAAAACATTCTTCCAGCGGAACTGTTTCAAGAAAAATAAAGAAGAATTTGTTAACACCTTTTTCAAAGAAGCAAGAGCAAACAACTTTGAAGTCATAATAGAATACGGTGAGAGGGGAGAAAAATGATTAAAAGTCCTTTACGCTATCCAGGTGGAAAATCCAGGGCAGTAGACTATCTTTATAAGTTTATTCCTCAATATGAGGAGTTGAGAGAACCATTTTTTGGAGGAGGGTCCTTTTCATTTTACTGTGTTCAGAAAAATCCGCATGCTCAATATTATGCAGGTGATATAAATTATGATTTATATTGTTTCTGGAAGGAATTACAATCAAATAAGGATGAGTTGGTTAAAGAAATTCTCAGAGTAAAAAAAGAATATGTTAATGGAAGAGAATTATTTCAAGAACTTGTTGCCAAACGAAAGCAGCCGTTATCAGATTTTCAGCGAGCAGTCGATTTTTTTGTACTAAACAGGATTACATTTTCTGGTGTTGTGGATAGTGGAGGATATTCAGAACAAGCATTTAAAAAACGATTTACACTATCTTCAATTGAGCGATTAGAACACGCTTACAATATTATTAAACATATAAAATTTAGCCCCAAAGATTATACTGACCTCTTATGCAGAGAGGGAGAAAGTGTGTTTATTTTTTTAGACCCACCATATTATTCATCTACTCAGTCAAGATTATATGGGAAAAAGGGGTGTCTTCATGTAGATTTTAATCACGAAGTATTTTTTAAAAATCTCAAGCAGTGCAAGCATAAATGGTTAATGACCTATGATAATAGCAAGTATATCCGAGTATTATTTAGAGACTTTTATCAGGTTGAGTGGGAATTACAATACGGAATGAACAATTATAAACAGCAAACAGCACGAAAGGGAAAAGAGTTATTGATTGCAAATTATGATATGGTAAAGAGTTGATATAAATCAAAATCCCCATCCCACCTCTTGAACTCCAAAAGCAACTTGTCGCCGAAACCGAAAAAGAGCAGGAAATTGTTGAGGCAAATAAACGGTTGATTGGGATGATGGGGCAGAAAATTAAGAAGGTTTTGGAAGAAATATAACACTATGGCTACGATTAGAAAAACTAATGGCAGAATAGAATATCTTATAGGTTTGCTCAAAGAAAAGACAAGGATAATTGCTCGTGTCGTTTTTTGGAAAATTCCACACAAAAATCCACAAGAAGATATTTGTTTGAAGATTGGCCGCTACAACAAAAATGGTTTTGCGATGGAAACACTTGAAAATGCAAATCCAAAAAGCGAGCTAACGTTAGATAACGAGGAATTTCAAAAATTACTTGAGTTTTTGTCGGAAAACTACGAACCGTTTAAGAAAGGAGTAAAGCAATATATCCCCATTGATGAAAAATTTGACCACGAAAAGATTGAGCATTTGAAAGCAATTTTTGCTGATCCCGACAAACAGAAAGTTTTGGACTTTATCGCAAAGAATAATATCTTGCCAGAAGATTTGATTGCGGGATTGCAAAATCAAGCGAGAATAAATGCCGTCAGAGAGTTTGAGGATATGCTCGGCCAAAATTTGGTTGAGCAAAAATGGCAGGAATGGTTGAAACACAATGACTGGGTGCTTAGCAGTGAGTTTGTGAGGATTTTGGACGAGCGAGAAATTGATACCGCAAACATAACCGACTATTTGATGCAGGCGTATGAAGGCTTTCTTGATATTATTGAAATTAAACGGCCAGAAGGTAGTTTGAAATTTTGGGCTGAGACATTAGATCACGGAAATTATGTGCCATCAGAAGACTTAACAAAAGCCATCAACCAGAAAATCAAAACAAGAACTCTCAAACTCAATTGATTTTGTAGAACAGAAAGAAATTGAAAGGAAGGTAACAAAATATATACAAGAAAATTTTACCTTTGTTGTCTTTGAGGTAACGGATAAAGAAAAAAGGCTTGAATTGGAATCAAAAATAATCTCAACCATTTCCCTGTGTGATGAGTGCAAACCATCAGAAAAATGGTTAGGCCTATTCTCACCAAAAGAAAAAATAAGGAAGAGCGGGCTTTGGTTAGTAAATGAATTATGGAAAACTCCATTATCAGACAAAGATATAGAAGAATTAAAACAGAGATAAAATGGGGACGCTGTGTCTGTCTAAAAACTAGTCGTCTTTCTGACTCATTAGGTATTGATCAATTCTGGAGACACAATACATAATCCGCCTCTGGCGGACAGAAAAAATAAGGGACATTTTGGGTCAAGTTTTTAATCAGTAGACAGCCCCCGAACCAATCCCCCAAGTTACTTAAGGGGCTACCCCCGAGTCTACTCCCGAAGTTACTCCCCAACCAACTCCCGAAGCCGCTCCCCAGGTTGTCCCCGAAGCTGCCCCCCAACCAATCCCCGAAGCCACTCCCGAAGCAACTTAGGAGGCGACTCCGGAAGCGACCTCCGAGGCGACTCCCCAAGCCGCTTAAGGGGTCACCCCCTAGGTGATACCCCCCTCTTAAGCAATTTTCAATATAAAATCATCAAATTTCAGTACTTAGAATAAAAAATCGGTCATTTTTTATGTGATTATTAGTCACATTTTTACTGGCACAAAATTACCAAATTCTAAACAATGTCCAAATCCCTATTTTACGAACGACAGCGAATTTTGATAAACGAATTCCGCGAATGATACCGAATTCACCGAAGAAGAAAAGAATCGCTTAAAATCCGTGTTAATCTGTGTGCACCTGTGGTTAAATTTTTCTCCGCTGTCTCCGCTATCTCGGCGGTTAAAAATCTTTTTCTTGTCTTTATTTTCTCTGTGTTCTCGGTGGTTTCTTTGTGTTTAATTGGCTCGTCTTAATCCGCTGACAACCGGAAAAGACGATATTGATTTTAATAAATACAATTTCAATACTATCTTAATAAATTTAACCTTCGGTAAAAATTTTACTGGTAAGGAAAGTTAAGCCAAAGGCGATAATTAACCGGGGAATGGTTAGCCAAAAAATCTTAGCCCCGAGCACTAAAAATAATCCGGTATCTTCGACGACGGCGTGGCACATGGCTAAAAAGACCGAAACTAATAATACCTGTTTTTTACTGACCCCCTGCTTTTTTATTAAATCGGCGATGACCCCGGCGCCGTAAAGAATGCCAAAGAAAATACCCGCCATCAACGGCGCTACCGCTGCCTCGGTAAAACCGGCAAATCGAATAAAACGAGCAATTGTCTTATACCCCTTGGTTAATAACCCGAGCCGCTGAACCAATTCTAAAAATAGAAATATCGCAAAGAGAATGGCAAAGATTTTCCATCCCAAATTGAATAATCCAATGAAATATTGCCGAACCATCATCTTATTAGGGCTAAACTTAATCCAATAATAATTGATACGGATAATCTTAAAATTAATAAAAACAAGGCTCTGGTTTTCAATTTGAGATAGACCGAGGTTTCCATGAGCTGGCTATGCGAGGTTAAAAGCATTAGGGCAATGGTGGTCATCTGCCAGGAGTTAAGATGTAATAACGGGATTACACCGATCGCGGCATAGAGATTGATAAAATTGCCGAGGATTAGCGCCAGGGCACTTTCGCCCGGCAGACCGAATATTTTCATCGCCGGCTTCAGCCAATCGGCGAGGAATTTAATCGCCGGCGTATGGGAAAGTATCGTCATCAGGGTATAAACCGGGAAAATTATTTTCATCAGGTCAAAAAATGAAACGGCGGTGCGCCTTAACACCGCGAAGAGAAATTCGCCAATAACCCGGACGGTTTTCAAGATTTTGGTTTTAGGTAGCAGCTAACGGAAAGTGGAGCTGGAACTTTATTCTTGATACTTAATTTTGCTATTTTTATGCTATCGCATTACGACCTGTTTCAAGGCATTAATCAATTTTTTGTTCTGGGCTGGCGTGCCGATGGTGATGCGTAAGGCGTTGGGAAATCCGTATTCTTTAACCGGTCGGGCGATGACACCCAAACGCAATAGTTTTTCAAAAACCATCTGCGAATCCTCGACAAAACTGACAAAGACGAAATTGGCGTAAGTCGGCAAGTAGAATAGCTTGAGCTCTTTTAGTTCTTCGTATAGGTATTTTTTGCCCTCCTCGTTTACCTTGCGCGAACGCTTGACATGTCTTAAATCAGTCAAAGCGGCGATGCCGGCTAACTGCACCATTCGGTTAACATTGAACGGATATCGCACCTTCTGTAGATTGGCGATGATTTCGGGTTTGGCAAAACCATAGCCCAGTCGTAATCCGGCTAATCCATAAATTTTCGAAAAGGTCCGTAGCACCATCACATTCTTGCCTTGCCGTAAGTACTTGAATGAATCCGGATAATCCCGGGTCGTAATGTACTCGTTATAGGCTTCATCCACCACCACTAATATGTTTTCCGGCATCTTTTCAATAAACTCATCGAGTTCGCGTCTTTTTACAATCGTGCCGAGCGGGTTAATTGGGTTGTCCAAATAGATGATTTTGGTGGCAAGGGTTATTGTACTGAAGATTCGATTTAAGTCGTGACTGTAATCTTCTTTTAAGGAAATCTCCCTAACCTTGCTGTCCATTACCGTCGCGCCAATCTTGGCGATGATGAATGAATGTTCGCTCATCATTAATTCGTCCTCGGGTCGAAGATAAGCCAAGCAGGCAAGATAGATTAGTTCAACCGAGCCGGCGGCTGCCATCACCCAATCCATTTCGAGCTTGAATTTTTTGGCGATCGCCTGGCGTAAATAATAAGTGCTGTCATCGGGATAGAGGAAACTTTCCGGCGCGAATTTTTTTATCGCTGCCATCGCTTTGGGTGATGTACCTAATGGATTCTCGTTGGAAGCCAACTTTATTACTTCGCCTTTTAGTTTTAATTCCCGAATTAATTCTTCAATCGGTTTGCCTGGCTTATAAGGCTGAACATTCGCCAGGTTTGGTCTTGGATAAGGTAACATCATAATTCTCCTTTTTGTCCGCCTCCCGAGTCGGGTCTTCCCGCCAAGGGTCGGGTCTTTCGACTCGACGAATCCCGCCCTTCCTGAGCCTGAAAGGAAGGGCTGGACGAAGGGTCGATTCGACAGTCGGACTGGTTTTTTTAATCGCTTCCACCGCGTCACTGAAGTTAGCTTGCTCAGGAACTTCGGTGGGGGCTGGGTTTACCCCGCCCTTCGTTTCCGCATGCAACTCATGAAGGGCTGGGTTTATGTGACTAATTTTTTCTTTTGAACCTTTAGTTTTTTTCAAGAATAGAAAAACTATGCCGCCAATTAAAGCAAACAGGAAGTTTATTAGTAAATAAAGTAATGCTATCGAAGTTGCCTGGACTTTTGCTAAAAGTCCGGCGGCAGTAAAGAATGCGACAAACGAATTTTCCCGAATACCGAGTCCGCCAATCGTTATCGGAATCATAGTCAAGAGCCCGATAATCGGGATATATAAGAAATAATAATTGGCGGAAATTCTGGAACCAACCGCATAACCGGTAAAATACCAGGTTAGCGATAAGTCCGCCTGTAAGAGCAAGGATAGGATAAGACTGGCGAAGAGCGCACCCTTTTTTTCCCGGTAGCCCTTGACCGCGCCATAAATCCGGTCAATAATATCGCCTAAGCGAAAAATTTTAATCCGCCGAAAGATACTGGAAAAGAAGCGGTGCGCTTTATCCGAAAATAGCATAAGGATGATTGCTAACAGAATTAACAATCCAATCAGGTTTAATGTAAGAAAGCGCGATTGATGATGCGCCAATATTAAAAAAAACGATGCAATTAGAGCAAAGCTGAATAATCCGACAAAGCCAATCATCCGGTCAACAAATGTTGCCGAAAAAGCTCCCGTCTTATTATTATCTTTTATGCTATAAATTACCCTAATTACATCACCCCCGATTGATGTCGGCAAAATATTATTAAAGAACCAGCCGGCAAAATAAACTTTGGTGAGATAGACGGCAGAAAATCTTAAGTTCCGGGCGTCCAGAATAATCTTCCAGCGCCAGACCGAAATTAGTATTATTAATAAAAAGAAAATAACCGCAAGCAATAAGTAAAGCGGATTAGCGTTTTTCATCTGGACTAAGGATTCCTTTATATTCACTTTGGATAAAAGCCAGCCTAAAAGTCCGACTGCAACAAGAACTCTTAATATATTAAAAAGTTGTTTCATGGAGTTTTTTTGCCGAATTTTTCCAATCGGTCGTTGATTGTTGCCACTGCTTCACCCAGAAACCCGAGTCCAAATAGTAATAATCCGCCAATTATTAAGAGTATTACCAGATATAGGATTGGTCGGAAACCATGCCCGAATATCCGCAAGATTATTTCAACTACCCCGACCATAATGCCTAAAATTATTGAAGCAGTGCCGATCGTGCCAAAATAAAGCATCGGCTTGCGCATAATAGTCAACTGAAATCCTACCGCCATCAAATCAAATAATCCGATCAGAACCCGAAATGAACCCTGATATTTCGGTTCACCAAACCGTCGCGGATATAGTTTAACCGGAATCTCGGCAATTTTGTAGCCCCGGTCCGCCGCTAACGGGACTAGATAACGATGCCAATCCTTTCTTAATTCGATATCTTCCATTACTTCTCGCCGAAATGCTTTGACCGCATTGATGTCATGGACCTTTAACCGAAAGATTTTCCTCGCCAAATAATTGTAGATTGAACTTACTAACCATTTTTCGTATTTGCCCTTTTTCCAGCCAACACACATATCAAACCCTTCGTCAATTTTTTCCACCAAACGCCGAATATCGGTGGGCGCAAACTGTAAATCCGCATCAAAAATTACTAAAATCTCACCCGAAGCAATTTGCCCTCCGGTAATAATCGCTTGAGTTTTACCCTGGTTTCGATGATGTTTTGTAACTTTTAGACTGGGATATTTTGACTTTGCTTTTTCTGCCTCGACCAAAGTTCCGTCATTACTGCCATCATCAATAATAATTACTTCGTAATCTTTTGGCAAAACCTTGTAAAGCTCGTCGAGCAATAAACTTATATTGGGAGCCTCATTATAGGCTGGAACAATGACCGATACCTTAAAATCCAACGGTAAAAATATAACAACCTTTTTACATTTGTCAAGAGTTTTTACCATGCCCCAAAAAATGTTTAATTAACCTTGACTGTAATGCAAGTATCTAACAATAAAAAACTTAGATGATTTTAATTAAATTGGGGGTGGAATCCGGCGGGGAAATCAGTAAAGTTCCCGGGGTTTTACACTCCTCTTGGTCGGTTAAATCTTTATTTTACAATATGATAGCCAGCCCGACCGCGGACAGAATTCCCAGGGTGCCGCCGAAATAGAATGGGGCGGCTGCCCCAAAAAATTTCCAGAGCATTCCGGCTAAAAGCGATGCCGGGAAAAGCCCGATGCCAACTAAGGCTGCATGTAAACCAATCAGGGTCCCGCGGATTGCTTCGGGGGCTATTTCGGCAACCAACGCTTTTTCAATGCCTTCCGTGAAGGCACTGTATAATCCATAGAAACCGAAAAGGAGCCAGAGCAATCCCGGTTTAAAGATAATGGCAAAACCAAAATAAACCAAACCATAAACCAGATAGCCGATGACCAAAACTTTCTTTTTCCCGATGCGATCGGAAATCCTTCCGATTGGAAAGGCGAAGCTGCCGTAAACAAGGTTATAAAACAAATAAACTAAAAGAACGGTCTCGACCGATAAGCCAAGATTTTTTGCCCGCAGCAATAGGAACAGATTGGAAGAATTACCTAAGGCGAAAAGGAAGACAATTATTAAAAATAACTTTAGCCGCCTTGGTAACATTCGCCAATTTAGTTGCACGGAAGGTTTTCTCTCGAACTTAACTTGTGCAAGTTTTTCTTTCGTGAAGAACAAGAAAAAGACAGCTAAAACCGCGGGAATTACTGCGAGAAGAAAAACTTCATGATAGTTGCTATGGCTCAATCTCATCAGAATAATGGCAAACGAAACTCCGATTGCGGCTCCAAGCGTATCCATTGCTCGGTGCAGCCCGTATGCCATTCCCAATCGTTTGGTTGGAGTTGAATCAGCGATTAGCGCATCGCGCGGGGCGGTTCGCACTCCCTTACCAATTCGGTCAACCACCCTTGCCAAAAATACCAATCCCCAGGCATTAGCAACATAGAGAATTAATTTGCCGATACTTGAGAAACTATAGCCAAAAATTGTCAGGGGTTTCCGTCTCCGAATCCGGTCGGAAAAATTACCCGAGAAAAGTTTTAGCAGGCTTGCCAAGCTTTCGGCAACTCCTTCAATTAAGCCAATAACCGCTGGACCAACCCCAAGCCGTACCGAAAGGTATAATGGAATTAAAGGATAAACCATTTCGGTGCTGGCATCGGTCAATAGACTTGTAATACCAAGCAGAATAATATTTAGCATCGGCTAAATTTTATAAATTGAGGAGTATTTGTCCAGCCCGGTAAGAAATCGTTTTTAAAAAAGATTCAACCCTGAAACGTACTAAAAAGACTGAAACATTAAGAACAACGGAAAAATTTCTCAAAAAATTCGGTCGATTCGACCAGATTGACCCAAAAGGAAGAATTAAACCGCGAGATTCTTCTTTTTATCTTGTGTAAATCTGTGAAATCTTGTGGTCTCTCTTTACCTTTCGTGTCTTTGTGACTTTGTGGCAGATACGGTTATTTCCTTTCCCCTACTACCAAAAACTCAACCCGTCGGTTCATGATTCTACCAGCTCGGGTGTCATTGGATAAGATTGGATCTAATTCGCCATACCCCTGGGCAAACAGTCGCGCCGGTTCGACCCCGTGTTTTTCGATTAAATAACTAGTCACTGATTGCGCTCTTTTTAACGACAACGTTTGGTTATGGTTGAAAGAGCCGCTGTTGTCGGTATAACCCTGAATCTCAACTATAATCCCGGGATTTTCTTCGAGTAACTTAGCTGCATTATCTAATATCGAATAAGATTCCGGACGTATCGTCGTCTTGTCCAAATCAAATTTAATTCCTTGTAAGACAAACCTCGAACCAGTTGTTACCAGCCGGAAGTCTTTTATCGTACCCTCATTCTCTTTGACTTCGATTACCGCAAAGGCTGATGCATATCCGTCTTTTTTGGTGTATACCGTGTGAATTCCGACCGGGACGTTTTCTAATCGGAAGAACCCGGTAACCGGGTCGGTCTGAGCCTCTTTTGTTTTAGTATCTTGAATTGCTATGCCGGTTTGTAAAGGCTGGTCAGTCGTAGCATCGGTGACTACCCCGGCGATTGTTCCACTTGGTTGCAGCTTACTCAACTCGAATTTCACCGTCGTTATTTCACCCTCTTTCACGGTTAACGGCAACGCTTCGGTGTGATAGATTTCATTTTGAACCTCAAGAATTGCGACGCCGACCGGGACATTCTTTATCATAAATATTCCAGTATTCGGGTCGGTCCGCACTGTGCCTAATCTACTCTTAAGCATCTTCACCCGCGCCGCCAATGGTAAGCCTGTGGTCATATCAACTACCTTGCCGGTTATCGTGCCAAAAGACCTCAGCCCGCCCAGCACTAATGGTGACAGATAGTTTAATCCCAATATCGCCACATAATCTGGCGTCGCTCGATTCAAACCAAATTCCACTCCTCCCTCCAGCCCTAATCCAAACGGTAATCGCAGTTTAATCCCCGGCGTCAGCCTCATCTTGGTATTACTACCCATAAATTTATCCGCCCACCGCTGCTCCGCCGTGAACTCCAATACTCCGCTCAATACTTTCGATGCGATTTCAGTGCCGCAGCCCAAGAATATCATCCGGTCCTTGCCAAATGTCTCGCCCGCATTTATCGTTAAACTAGGTAAAGTTAAGTAAGCATCGGCAAAATCTAATGTAATAAGTGCTCGGTACCCCGGTCCCGGTATAACCAAAGAATCCAAATAATTCTTATTAGCCCGCGCCAAATTCATAAACCCCACTACGCCAAATTTCGCAATCGGCAATTCGGTCAGCGACAGCTTCGTCCCCAATACCTCGCCGTGCCAGTCATAAGAATAATTCCGGGATGGCGTCACCTGGTAAGTAAAAGTACCCGCTAACGATCCGGTAAACTCTAAAAAATCGGTTGGCGAATAGCCAAATTCCGGCAACAAAAAAGGTCCGCGATACATCCCAGTCGTACCCGTTATGTCCCTTCGGAACATGAAACGCGACGATACCGATACCATATTCGTTCCCTCGTTCTGTGCATCCTGAATCCGGAATAACCCTCTTCCGCCGCCCAACCCGCTTGCCCCCAACATTAACTCACAAGAAATTACTATTGTTATGACAGCAAGGATTCTTTTGTTCATTTTCCCCGCTCCTTTCCTCGTAAGGCTATGTTTTAATTTTAATTCATTTGGGTTGCCATTGGTTTTTAATTGGGGTATAACTTTACGATATATTATAACAAAATTTATAAGGTCGGTCAATACTTTTCTTTAAAAGTGTCTCTTGGGCATTTTTTATTGACAAAGCTTATTATTTGATTAAGATACCTCTCGATAAAGTGGAAGCAATTGAACCAAAAAGAATTAAAGTTAATATTGGTGGTGTGATATTCCGCGGTACACTTAATGACACCAAAACCGCCCTTGAAATTCTTAAAGTAATTCCATTTCAAAGTCGCGGCGAAGTCTGGGGACAGGAAATTTATTTTTACGTACCAATCCGGCTTGAAAACGAAGCTCCGGTCACCGGAGTAAAACTCGGTGATATTGCCTATTGGCCCGAAGGTCATGCGCTTTGTCTATTTTTGGGACCCACGCCATTAAGTAGTAGTACTTCAACCCTTGTCGCTGGAGCACCGGTAACCGTAGTTGGTAAACTTGAGTGTAGTTTGGGTGATTTTCGTAAAATTCGACAGTTCGTAGTTAAAATCGAAAAAGACACCTTGCCCCAAAAATGAATCGCATTATAAGCCAAAAGATTTGCGTAAGCGGGGCAGTAGCTCAGTTGGGAGAGCGCCAGAATCGCACTCTGGAGGTCGCCAGTTCAAATCTGGTCTGCTCCATTATTCCGATTTTCCCCAAGCCCAACTTAACCGGGGTTATCACCTCATTAGCGCGGTCGCGCCCGTTGGGGGGAAATCATCTTAAAAGCCGGTAAAATAATTATCGGCATAGGAAACAGGAGATGACACCAAAAAGAATTTTTCTCACTAACGGTGTCGGTCGACATCGCGACCGCCTTTCCAGTTTTGAGGCGGCATTACGTGATGCAAGAATTGCCGCATTCAATATCGTGCGGGTCTCAAGTATTTTCCCGCCCGGCGCCAAAATACTTTCGAAGACACGCGGCTTACAATATTTGTCGCCGGGCGAAATAATCTATTGTGTAATGAGTCAAAATGATACCAATGAACCGCACCGACTCGTTGCTGCTTCGATTGGAGTTGCCGTACCCAAAGAAAAAAATCAATACGGTTATCTTTCCGAATACCATTCCCATGGCGAGACGGATGAGAAGGCAGGTGATTACGCCGAAGACCTAGCTGCCCAAATGCTGGCTACAACTTTAGGGGTGGAATTTGACCCAAATATCAGTTACGATGAACGAAAAGCAATCTGGAAAATATCCAACAAAATAGTGCGGACGCTTAATATTACTCAGACCGCAATTGGCGATAAGCGCGGTTTGTGGACCACCGTTCTTGCTGCTGCGGTTCTCATCCCCTAAACAATCAAAAAATATTTTCCCCTCGGCACAAACCAATATTTTAATAGATTTTTCTTAATTTGATTCCTGAATAGTAATGTTTTATTATCTCCTCTGAAGAATAACCCCTTTTTGCCATCTCTAGGGCGCCATACTGACACAATCCTATACCATGACCAAAGCCATGCCCAGTTATTGTAATGGTGCGTCGGGTCAAATTAACCGAATAGAAATTCGTCTTTAATTCTAACGCTCCCCGCAAGACTTCGGACTTTATTTTATGCCGCCCTCGACTCGTTACAATGTTAACAAATCGGTTACGTTGAGTACGTCGGTCCCTTTCTAATCTTATTGCCTTAATCTTAACTTTTGGATTAAAGTTAGGAATAATCTTAGCTAAAGCGGAAAGGAAGCTAACTTGGTTTAGACTTTTTCGCCACATAAAATGTGGTGATTGATAACAGAAAGGTTTTATGCTTTTGTGATGTCCGGGTGTATCGGGAAGAGAGCGCAAATAGGGAGCTCGCCCCCCCATCGTATATCCGCCACATGTCGAGTGGTATTTTGCCTCAATTACCTGGTTACTATAAACTGCAACTACCCCAAACGTAGCGAGAACCGCTTTATTGGTCATTTCGGTCTCGGCACCCTTCCCCCGATATTCTTGGTCACGTTGATAGGAAGTAAATACATCAAACCCCAAATGATTAAACCAGTTAAAATGACTTAAAGCATAACTCCTTGCCGCAATTGCCTGAGCTTTTCCCGCCTCAAATTTTTTTTCATTCAAACTGCCGATCTCGCACGGAACCACGCCGAAAAGATATTTTTCCATCGGTAAAATATTTATCACCGTCAATTTCCCAGTCTGGTCCTTTCTCACTTCTAAGTAACCTCGATAAGTTCTGTCCGCAACTGAAACAAAACCGTTCGATTCAGCTTTAATTTGTACCGGGAAATTTACTACTTTAAACCAAAGTACCCCTTGAACCGTAATAGTATTGAAGCGAGAAATACGGCAGCTAGCACCTGGTTTTACAATCTTCTTTTTGGTTCCAGAATAAATAGTAAAGGGCGCGGTTGCCGTTATTGCTACCCTTTCTTGGGCGGTTAACAGAGCAACTCTTATATTGGGCTCAGCGGGGAATTGCACCGGTTTAATTGCCGGCATGCAACCTAAAATTATTAGACAAACAAGAAGAAGGCAACTATGCCAGATTCGAGGCATCGAATCGATTTTAGCCGATTTTTTAATTTAATCAATTGTTAATTAAATGCCGTCGCTATCCTTTTAGGAAAAACAGATAAGCTTTTTCTGCTTTAGATGAAATTATTTATAATTAAAAATTTTTATATTATCAACCCGCTATTGCTTTATTTAATATTAAATTTCAATACTTTTTGATTCGCGCCGTTAGAAATATCATAGATTTTTAGCAATTAATTTAAATCGGGTATCTGAATTACGATTTAAGCATCTCTAACCAGATGCATAATGCTCACAACCGTCCACCGGGCAGACCCAATTTTGTCCTTCGGGTGGATGGGGATGTGTATCAAAATTACCCCTCCGATATCGATGCCAAAGTTTACAATGCAAACTATATGCTTCAAAAGGACTATTGGTGTAGGAAAACCAGAAATAAGCAAATTTACAATCAATCCCGCGCGGTGCGGCTACTAACCCCTTTAACGCATTAGCCACGTCCGTGTCCGACCTGCCGACATCTAAAACTACTTCGCCGTCATTGGATAATAAGTATACACCCGGGGCTTTTTCTGCGACATAATAGTCCATCCATTCCAAACGATGAAAACCCTCCATTTTAACCCTCCTGTTAACTACTTTAGTAACAAATTATATCGGAAATTCCTTGCCTTGTCAAGTCCCCGAATTGCCTCATCAAAAATCTATTCGAAATGGTATCGTTGCCTCACGTAAAAAATCTATTCGAAAGGAGGTATAATCTGACTGCTTTTTGATAAGGAGGCGGTCACATGGCTTTAACTATGCGTGA
>Ga0315274_10001375_pt1 | contig 37438 bp, 21 predicted proteins | sample YL17G02_20_MG_FD_203700 | JGI IMG/M metagenome (GOLD analysis project Ga0315274, IMG submission 203700) | Sediment microbial communities from Yellowstone Lake, YNP, Wyoming, USA - YL17G02_20 | ecosystem: Environmental > Aquatic > Freshwater > Lake > Sediment | place: USA: Wyoming | collected...
TGCCCCTCCGTCCCGATAACCTGCAAGTCCGCGGCATCGAACGATTCGCCCGTCCCCTTGGGGAAGACCAGCTCCACCCGGTCCACACGATTCGGCGTTTCCCACATCACGCCGCACAGGACTTTGTCCCATTCTTCTGCCGGCACCTCCTTCGCCAGCTCCGTGGAAGGCAGCCAGCGGGTCTCGAATGGATTGTTCGTCGCCCCTCTCCGATACACGTATCCGAACCGCCCGATGTCCACCGGCTTGCCCTCTTCCGGCGTCGCCAGGGAATCGAGCGACACAAAGATTCCGCCGCTCTCGACGGAATCCGGAAGGAACGTCTTGGCGAAATGCCCGGCCGCGGTGAACTCCAAGGGCGGGAGTTTGGAATCGGAGCGGGCATCCGCGGGGACGGTTCCCCTGAGAACGAAGGCGCCGGAGGCATCGGTACTGCACGACAGCGGCGCGCCGATCAGCGCGACCTTGGCGCCCGCAATCGGGTGGTTTCGGTCGTCAAGAACTCGCCCTGTGTAGTTCACCTCGACCGCTGCGCCCAACACAGACCGCGCGAGCAGTGACCCGGCTATGATTGCGAGGGCAATCCGCGGCAGCATCCGCCCGTCAAGTCCGGTCGTCTTGCGGCATTGTGTTGGCGTGTGGAAGTTCTTGTCCGTTGTCATCCGTGTTCTCTCCTGATCGTTGTTGCTTCCACTTCACATTCGGCAGTTCTCGTGTTCCGATACCCTCACAGAACGTCAGTGGACAGGGTTCCTCCGCTAAGGACTTGGGTGTTCCTTCGGCGCGGCCGCCGGCAGATTGCGCTTCCAGAACTCTAGGAGTTTAGGGCCAAAACTCTCGAAGTCAACCTGGTGTCCCTTGCCAGGCATGACGTGCAAGGCGAGGTCGGGGATGACGGCCTTGAAATGCGGAGAAGCCGTTTCTACGGCCTTGCGGTTGAAGTCGGTTTCCCCTACGGCGATAAAGAAGGGCGTTTTCGCCAACCATGTCACTTCCGCAGGCTTACGGAAGTGGCTGCCGACGAGGCCCGCGCCGAACATCCACACCGCGCGGTAGCGGCCGATCGTCTCCGGCCGGAGCACAAAACGTTCCTGCGCCAGTCCGCCGAGGGAGAATCCGCCCGGGAAAACGGCACGCTCGTCACCGTTGAATCGCTCGATGACTGTGTCGTACACCCGCTTGATGTATTTGTCCTCCGTTTCCGCCTGCCCGTTGATGTATGTGAGACCGACGCAGATGAAGTCCTTGCCGCCAGTGACTCGGCGGCTGATCGGGACGCCTGCCTGTCCGCCCGCGCCGTGCCACTCCATCACGACCGGCCACTTCCGGCGGGGGTTATGGTTGGCGGGCAAGTAGACCTCGAAAGGGACGGTCTGCGGCTTGCCCTGAAAACTCGCCTCCGGGATGCCAGCCACGCCAAAGGCTGCCTCGCGGCCCGGTGCCGGCGGCTCTGACGGCGCAACTACCCACAGGGTAGCGCTCGAATCGGTGCGGCCGGGGGAAGTGACAAAGCCGGCGTCGAGCCAGTCGCCCTGGTCAAAGCCATGGCCGTCGCCGCCATCGGCCACTACCAGCCGCAGCCGCTGAGTCCCAGGCGGTATGGGCAGGTCGAAATGCCATGCTTGCCGCGGGCGCAGCACAGGGGTCTGAGCGACAGGTTGCTCGTCGGCGTAGATTTCGAAGACCACGCTCCCGAAAGTGCTGGTGTTGCTGTCCAGGCCTACCAGCGCAACGAACCGCTTGTACTCTGGCCGCACTTCGTAGACCAGTTCCGAGGGAGCATGCACGCCCATCCCCTTCTTGTACTCCTTGCCCAGGAATCGCAACGGCTTGCCGCCACCTCCATAAAAGCCGTCTTTCTGCACGGGCGGCCCCCAGCCGCCTGTTGTGGCCTTCACCGGCTGGAGGTCGGAGAGATAAACATCGGGAAGCGGCCAAGGGTTCCCATCGCCGCCCGCCATGTAGGAGACTACGGTGCTCAATGCTTCGCCGGGGACAACTGCCCGGGCGCGAATCACCGTCTTCTCCGCAGGCATGGCCAGCGGGCCCGCGTAGCACGCCGATTGCGGCGTCGGCTCCTTACCGTCCAGCGTGTAATGGAGCTTTGCCTGGGGAAACAGCGGCGCAGGGAGGATTTCGATCTTCTTGAAATCGGCCGAGGGGCGTATGGCCGGTGCAAACAACGAGACCTTCTGGAATGTGGCCATGGCAGCGGCCAGCACCGGCTGGCCGTTGGAGAATGCCCGAGCTTTCACCGTCGTCGTCCGCTGCAGCGGGAACGGGCCGGTGTACCGCAGCGATTCCAGCGTGGGCTCGCCCCCGTCCGCCGTGTAGCGGATCTCGGCGGCGGGATCAACGTAGGAAACGATCTGCACCGTCGCGTTCGTTAGAAAGCGGTCCGCGCCCCGGACGGCCAGGCGGTCGATGACCGGAAAACACGTACAGGTCCACGCCTTGGTCAGCCAGTACGGCACAACGCCGTGCTCGCTGTCGCCGAGGATCGAGAAATGCAGTGGTTGGTCGGGCTTCGGAATCAGCCAGTCTCGGGGTTTGTTGGGATCATGGGCGATCTTGACGGGGATCTCCCTGCCCTGAAGGCCGTCGACGGCCAGCAGGATCGGCCCATATTCCATGGCCCAGCGCTCGTGGCCGGGGAACTGCTCCAGACCGGTGTACCGCGTCACCCGGAAATCCATCGGCAGCGTGAACGACACCCGGTCGCCGTCGGCCCATGTGCGATCGAGAATTGCGTAGCTGCCCGGCTTGCCCAAGGCCTCCTGCCGGCCATTGACCTGGATCGGCACGTCTTTGCCCGCCCAACCGGGTGCGCGGACGCGCAGCTTCATCGCCACCGGCTGAGACGTGCTCACGCGCAGCTCGACTTCCGGCTGGAAGGGAAACCGGCTGGCCGCCGTCAGACGCACTGGCCGGCCGGCCACCTCGAAGGCGATGGTTGAGGGCTCGAACAAGTTGACGTACAGCCCGTCCTTGGCGGTCGAGTAGATGTACTCCGGCAATGAGCCGAGGAGCCGGGTGCCCTGGCCTGCGCAGCAGGTGTTGAAATTCGCCGCATAGAAGCCCCCGTCGGGGCGATTGCCCTGGAGACGCGCGTGGTAGTTGATGCACCCGTTCTCCAACTGGTTGGCAAGGCAGACGTTGTAGATCGACTTCTCGATCTCGCCGACGTACTTCTCATCCATCGGGAACAGTTGGTGGAACCGCTGGTTGAACTTGATCCAGAAAACGCTGCCGCACGTTTCACCCGTGCATTGCTTGGCGACAAAATACGAACTGGGCGGATACGGGTTCCCTTCGCAGATCGCCATCGAGCCGCCGACGTGCTCCCACTTGTCATGGATGAGGCCCCAGGCGGCGAGCATCGCGTCCAGGAATCGCTTGTCGCCGGTGGCGCGGTAGTGATCCAGATAAGCCTCGAAGCTGGTGATCAGGTAACTGTGCGGGCTTGCCAGCGGATATTTCCAGACCGCTTCTTCCTGACGTGCGGCCAACTGGTCGAGCCACCAGTCGCACACGTAGTACTTCTCGGCCACCTGCAGGTCTTCGGGCTTCCCGACCGGCGAGAAGTACGTTCGCGTGCTGGCGATATGGCCCTGATGGTTGTTGTTGTTCCAGTAGAGCAGTTTCGGCAACAGGTCCCACTGGTTGAACCAATCGGCGTGGCCGCGGAGCAGAGGAAATGCCTTCTTGTTGCCGGCAATCCCCGCCTCGATCAGTCCGTGGGTAAGCCAGGCACGGGCATAGTTCGGCTCTTCGCAGACGGGTCTTCCGGGCGGGTACGCCAGAAGATAGCCATCAGGCCCGCGGCAGGCTTCAATACCGTCGATCAGTTCGTCCGTGCGCCGGCGGAGTTCGGCGTGCTCGATCCATCGCAAGGTGTTCCCCGCGCCCATGAGGAACCGGCCCGCGTTGGAGCCTCGGAGCTGATCATCCCAGAAACCGTGATGCGCCCCATCTTGAGGGCCGACGGGCGGGATCGGCTGCCCGGCCCGCTTGCGGAACGGGGCGAGCATGTGGTTCACGGAAAAGGATTTCAACAGATAGCGGATGTTCTTCTCCATCGCCGGCTTGAACAGTCCCTTGTCGTCCAGCGTCACGCCGTGGCCAGGCGAAGAAGCCTGAAAGGGCACTGCCTTCCATGTGCTCGGGTCGCTGGCCATCAGCCGGGGCTTCCAAGTGGGGTTCGCCTCGGCGGCCCAGGCGGTTACCGTGCATAGCCAGAGGGCAACCGCAACGCCCCCATGGAATACTCGTTGCATGCCATTTCTCCTTGGTCGTGTTGCCAGTCAGTCCTTCTGGGGTCCCGCGTCCTCGAAACGATAAACAGCCAATCCATTTTCGCTGCGGGTTGACGAGAGTTCCCGGCCGTTGACGACGCAGCGGCTCTGCTGAGGCAAGATGAACTCGGCCGTTTCGACCCCTACGGGCATCATGCCGGATAGATCGAGCTTCTTGTCGACCTGCCGCCATTGCACAGCGACGGGACCGGCCGGAGTGGCGACGCTGCCCCGAGCCCAGACCAGACCTGCCGGGTGAGGTTGGACCAGCACGCGACGAAAACCCGGAGCCGCGGGCTTGATGCCCACGACCTCGACCAGCAGCCAGCGGGCGGGCATCGTGCCGACCGGCTGGTTCAGGCTTAGCCCGGCCCAGGCCAAGTGCCGGGGGAACTGTGGCGGCTGCGCGTTGATCGGCATGCGCCACTCGGGGTCCCATTCCTCCCAGACGGTGGTGGCGCCGGCGGCAATCATGCTGCCCCAGTAGTCGCGCGCCAGGTCCAGCGTCTCGGCATGGCGTCCCATTTTGGCCAGGGCGGTAAGAACATAAGCGGTGAAGAACGGCGACGTCGTCCAGCGGTTGCGCTCGGGATACGCGCGCGCAAAAGCCGCCGCATACTCGTCCGACTTGAGCACGCCGCCGAGGATGAGATTACTGACCGCGTGCAGACCATATTTCTTCGCCCAGTCAGGATTTGCCTTGCGCCACTCGGACTCGTGCCGGTCTGCCACGGTCAGCGCCTGGGCTGCTGCCTGTGTCTCGCCCGCCTGCTGGGCAGCCCATGCCAGTTCGCGGCCGAGCTGCACGTATTTGCCCGTGAAACAGGCTTCCAGTTCGGCGCGGTTTTCGGGCGTCGAGGGGATTACCCGCTTGTCCCAATCGAAGAACATCGAGTACCCACCTTTGGACGGCGGCACCGGTCCGTCGAACTTCTCGAGCACGGCCAGCAGATCCGGCAGCCGTTTCAAAAAGTATTCCCGGTCGCCGCTGAGGCGGTAGTAGTCCACAACGCCCAACGCCCAGTCGAGCGTGTAGGGCGCAACGCCCTGCGGGTCCTGGAGGGGACGCTGGCCGGTCGGTACAAGCCGCTCGATGGCCGATTTGAGCAGCGGATACTGGCCGAACACGTAGCCGACGACGGCCTGGATTGAGCGAGAATCCCCGGCCCATGGATGACGGTCGCAACGGTCGAGCGTCAGAGTCTGCAAGATGGGCTGCGGCTTGGGATCGTTGCCGACGGGCTGCGCCATGACGGTGCGGGCCGAATACGCGCACAGGTCCCACACCCGCGTCAAGATCTCGTCCGAGCAGGCAAAGTCGCCGAGGTATGGACACGGGTAATGCTGATAGAGGCCGTGCAACCGGCGCACGTAGAAGCCGCGTTCCCTAGCCCCGCGGAAACGAATCCACGCAAACCGCAGACTGGTCCAGCGTGCCTGCGCGATTGCCGGCCGGAACACCAGGTTCGAGCCGTTGGCCTGGACCGTGGTCCGGTAGCTGCGCGTCGGGTGCATTGCCCCGCCGGTCTCGATGACGATCTCCACCCCCGCCGGCGGATTGGCCTCGAACTCGAAGGTCCCTGGAACATTCAGGCCGAAATCGACAAACAGCGTGACTGTGGCGTTCGGGTCCTTTTCCGCCGCGATCGACGTGCCGTGGAAGTCGCGGGGCGCGAGGTTGAAATCGTAATCATTGACCTTCAGCAGATCGCCGCTGCGCCGTTCGATCGCGGCATACACGGGGATCATGGGGCGCTGCTCCAATCGCAACGCGTCCAGCGGCGGGGCTGGCGCCGTCACGCTCCGCGCCGGGTCGAGGCTGCCCAGCAGCCACCCCGAAGCAGTGGCGATCTTGACCTGAGTGCGCCATTTTTCCGCTACCGCCTCGGCGAACTTCGTCAGCGGGATTGCGCGCGCCGGCGGGTCGAGCTCGGCCGCGGCAACGTTCCCCCAGCCCACCCAACACGCCGTGCCCCACTTGGCGCAGGCGATTCCCTCAGCCGTATTGGTCCTTACCAACTTCAGCGTCAGCACCGTGCCTTCGCTGATGTTCATCCGAAACAAAGCCACCTTGATCACCGCTTCCCACACACCGTTGGTGACGCGCGATCCGACCTCCCAGGGAAGCCGTTCCCGTGGCTCGTCCGTACCGGGTTTCCCAGGAACGCCCTGCCCCTTGGTATTGAATTTGCCCCAATACATCTTGGGCGACGCTGTTGCCGTGTCAGCGCAGTTGCCGACGCACATCTGGATTTCGAGCTGATCGTCCGGGATTGTGTTTGAGTCGGCCTTCGCCTTCTCCTCGGAAAGCTTCGAAGCGGATACCGCTTTAAGCGGCGTCTGCATGGCGACGCACAGGTACTGCCTATCCACGACACCAAGCCACCAGGTAACCTGCTGTTTCTCATCCTTGGGGCTGGTAGAGCCGACTGCCCCGCCCCAGTCCCGTGCGTTGAACGCCCCGTTGATCTGCGACACCGATTCGAAATTCCGCACACATACGACGGAATGCTCGAAGCCTTTCGCGTGCTTGTCTTGCTCCAAGGGAGGTTGTCCCTCTGCTGTCCAGAGGGTCCCTGCAGATAGAGAAAGCCCTACCATGATGCTGCAACGGTATGCGGATCGCATGTCTATGGTCCTCTTCTTGGTAGTCGCGGTAGGACTGCCGCTCGCCCGGCAGGCCCCGAACGCATCCCGGGGTGCGATTCTCCCGCACCGGGCTCGTCGACGGCACCCGCTTTCGTGTTCAGGCTCAGCGGCTGGTGAATCATCCGGATCACTCTGATTTCCTCCCGGCTTCGAGCGCGGCACGCGTCTGGGCGACCGAGGCTCGGATGGCGTCGTCGGCACCCATCCGCAGCAGGCCCCGACGAGGAATCCCGCTCAGCGGTTGCTCCATCGGGTCCCTAGTATTGCTCATGACAATCCGCCTTTCGGCCCGCTATTCGAGGATGGGCAGGACCAGTTCGCCGCGGGCTTGGCGTTCCAGCTCATGATAAACGCCATAGAAATTGGCGTTGCAGTCCATCCAAAGGGTCAACCGGCGCAGGTCTTCGGGTGACAGCTTGACGTCGTAGTGGCCTTTCTCGAGCAGGGCGAACAGACTCGATGCGCGTGCCCCGATCTGGCCCGCAATGGAGCGCGAGCCGCCTCCGCGGTTCTGCGGACCCTGGATTCCACCATTGCCTCCGCTGCAGAACCACACCCGACCTGCCAACAGGTTGAAGGACTCAGACTTCGGCTGCGTGCCGGAGAGCCGGCCGCTGAGGCCATACGTCCGCCTTTCCGTGTGGCACTGCACGCAATTGCGATCCAACACGGGCTGCACAAGCCGCGGATAGGATAGGGGCCAGGATCCTCCCGCATCGGGTTGGATCGGCGAAGGGGGGCGTCGCAGGGCCATCGGCGCGGGGCGTCCCACCAGGCGGGGGGCCGTCCACTTATCCTCGTGGCAACCTTGGCAGATCAGCCTTTCCCCGGGATGCACGTAAGTGACCGATCGCATCGATTGGACCGCCAAGCCGCGCTCGTCGAGGGCCTGGAAATAGATGGGAATGCCGGCGCGGACTTCGAAATGGGCGCTGCCATCAGGTTCCACGGGCACAGTTCCCACGACCCCGCGGGCCAACGACTCATGCGCCGCCCCGATGACCGGCTCGAGGGCTTTCGGCGTGGTCTTCGGGAACACTTGGACGATTCGCAATGCGGCGATCTTCGTTCCCTTCGGCCAGTCGAAATCGCTTTCATAGACGTTGGTGACAGCGATCGTGCCTGTCATGGAGACCGGACCGTCGCGATCGGCCAGCGCATGTCGCGTCATCGAGGGGATGATCGGCGGCCGCTGGTGAGGACGCAGCGGTATCGGATCCACGCACTCGATCGCCGGATCGGCATAGATCAGCTCTCGATTGCCGAAGCTATCGATCAGATATAGGCCCTTTTGCTGGCCGTAGGGGCCGTTCGGGGCAAGAGCACACAAGTAGTAGTCTTCACTCAGCGGCCAAGGCGTGCCAAAGGCCGCGAACTGCCAGGCAAAGACGCTTCCCTCGGCTTCAGGAAACGGTACGTCCGGGGTAATGCGCCGCACCTGGGCCATCGCGTTGTCGTCTCGGACTGCCGTGTCGATCAGGACGAGGGAGCCGAATTCGCAACCGTGGTGGGCCGACGCCACCGCTGAGTACCTCCGGGAGCCCTGAACCGCGCGGATCGCCAGCTCTATCCACGGCCTGGCCTCCCGAATCACGGGGTAGTTGGCATGATAGCTTCGCGGGTCGCGGCCATCCGGATACGTGGTCCAGAAACTCTGAAGTTCGTTGTCGCGGTCTACGTAATCCCAGCGGCTGTAAACGAGCTTGCCGTTGTGGTCGACGCTCGGGTGCCACTCGTTGGTCTCGTGATAGCTGAGCGGGACAATATCGCTCCCGTCGCCGGCCATGCTGTGCAGCGTGTAGGTCGGCATCGGATCACCGTGACAGCGCCCGAAGCCGCCGCGCCGTTCCGAGATGAAGACGATCCGGCCGTTCGGTAGGAGGCACGGATCGAAGTCGTTCCAGGCGCCGTCGGTCATTTGCGTCACACCGGAGCCGTCCGCCGAGGCTTTGAATATGTGATAGGTGCTGTCGGGCGTCCATTCCCAATTGCGCGTAGCACATTGCGTCCACGCGAAGAAGAGCGTCTTCGCATCAAACGACAGTTCCAGCGAAAGGAAGGCGCCGGCCCGGAGCTGCTTGCACTTCAACCGGCCGTTCTGCACGACGGCATCCGCCAGGAGGTCACGGGCCTGGGGCCGGTCGCTGAACGGGTCGTCCAGCACCCACACACTGCCACCGGGCTTCGCCGTAAAGCCGTAGTATTGGCCGCACATGTGGCCGTAGCTCGACCGATGTCGTTTCAGGAAGACAATTCGCTTGAAGTCCAACAGCGGATTCTGCAGCGCAATGCGACGGCGCAACGTGCATGCCTCCACGAACAAGTCCCACCAAAGCTTCTCGGCCGGGGAAACACTCGACCGGGCCCGCTCGATTTCGGCGAGTCGGGCCCTTTGCCCACTCAGATCGGGTGTGCCGGGTCGACGGTTCAGATCGGCCAGTAGCGCGCGTGTCCGCCGCAACACGATGTCCAACGGATCGCGGTCGTTGTCACGGATCAAAGCATCCGGGCGCAGCACCTGCGACGTCAGGAGCGCGCGCCGCTCCCGTGCCTCCTCGCGATGCTCGGCAATCTGCCGTTGGAGCTGGCAGAATTCCGCCAGGACCAGAGGCGGCAGATCCTTGAAGTCACCCACAATTCTCTGCTCCAAAGTGATTGCCGCCTGCCTCTTGCTCTGCAGCGTGTCGCAGTTGAAGATGAGCCTGGGGTCGTAGGGCGGCGCGACGTCCATTTGCACAAGCAGCTCGTTTTCGCCTGGTCGCAGGTCGATCCCAAAGCCAACGACACATTTGGCGGACTCAGCCAAGATCACTTTGCCGTTCAGATACACCGTGAACTGCGTCCGGTGGCCGACATCAAGCCGACGGTTGTGCTTCTGCGCCACCGGCGCTGAGACGAACCGGCAGAAGTACACCCGGACCGGTCGATCTGCTTTAGCGGAGAACAGCGATGTGACATACTTTCTTGCCTCGTCCCCCTGGTAGGCCCACGGACGGTAGGTGTGATAGTCCAGGTCCACTGGACATTGGCGCCACGGGAACGCATTCTCGCTGGGGTCTCTCGGGACGCGGTCGAAGCTCACTGCGCCCGGCACGACAGGCGACGGCCCCTTCGGGTCAAACGGTCCGGCCACGTGCCATGGTCCCAGCCGGCCCACCTGCTGCATCGCCGCAACGTAGGTTTCGTAGGGCGTGGTCTTCTTGACGTAGAGCGGGACCTCCTGGCCGAACACCGTCCCGCAGCAGATAATCAGCGAGGTTAGCAGAATCCTGCGCGATGGCTGTCGAGTAGACATGCGATTACTACCCTATAGGCGCAAGTGAACGCGTTGAAATCTCGTCGCAAGTGCCCGCGGGCACCCGACTTGGGCCAGACATGGTTCTCCTGGGCTGTTGACAGGCCGATGCAATAGGGCTGCAAACGTGACCGCTCGGCCATCAAGGCATAAGAGGATCAAGGAATGGTCCAGCCCGTGCGTGGAGGCATCCCCCAACTCGGGTGCTTCTTCCGCGGCGCGTCGCAGGTCGTGCAGCCCCGCACACTGCGCGGCATCGGGCGGTTCTTGCTCGGTCTGCTCTTCGCCGCCTTCGACCGCACCGTGGCGGGCATCTGCGACGCCGTGGCCGACGCGCCCACTGCCGCCGCTCTCCGCGAGTTCCTCCGCAGCAAGGCCCTCACTCCCAAGCTCGCGCGTCTCCTGGACTGGAAGACGCGCCAACTCATCCGCAAGGCGTTCCGCAGCCCGAGGAACCGCCGCGGCCCGATCATCCTCGCTATGGACAGCACGATCAAAGGCGCGTTGCCGCGCCTCGCACGGCACCTGTTCTTCGTGGGCAAGGGCGACCGCGTTGGGAATCACATCTTCGCGTGGGGCCTCCTGGTGCTCCCGAACGGCCGCCGCCTCCCCCTGTGCCCGCGCCTGAAGCGTACAGGGCGCCGCTCCGCCACGCAGGTGGACCTCGCCGCGAGGTCCGTCCGCGAGGTCGCGGCAGACAACGTAGCCGCCATCGAGCGCGGAGCGTTGACACCTCATGGACGCAAGAAGCTCCACGAGCACCTCCGAGGGCAACAACCGCCAAGCGCGCAGAAATCGCGTTCGGCCAAGAAACCGCGTCCAAAGGCGCGAAAGGCGGCTTAGCTCCTGTTCAATAGACCCGTTCACTTGCGCCTATAGACAGAAACTCAGTACCCATAGGGGTGTCAAAGTGTCCTTTGATGTCCGCTTCCACCACATGGCGGTACGGCCAAAACTCCAGCTCCACGGTCAACGCCTTCACCGCCCGTTCGGCCCCACTCCCGGCCGACAACCGCAACTGCTCGGCCATCAGTAACGGTCCAGGCAGACCAGGCGTCTCTCGCCGGGTTTGAGCGTTCCGACCAGCAGGCCCCGCGTGCCGTCATAGAACAGCGCCGCGGCGGATCCTACGGAACGTTTGAAATCGTCCTGCGCCGGATCCGGCAGGAGCTTGTTCTCCGCCCGGCCCGCGCCGGCCAGATGAAAGACCTGTACGTAGTCGCGGAACAGTTCGTCCGGCTTGATTCGCAGCCGCAGCTGGTCGATGTCCAGCTTCACCTGCCCGACCGCCGGCTTGTCGGACGGATTCCCCACCAGCAGCAGCACGCTGCCGGGCCGCTTCCAGGCCGAGACCTTGGGACCGCCTTCCGCTACCGCGACCAGGCCGGATTCCACCGGTTGGGCCCCTTGGATGCCCCAGTCGAGCGCCGGAGCGCGCAGGTCGCCGGCCAACGCATCCTTCCACGCCGCATCGTTGACGGGCGTCTCGTCCCAGGTGATGACCACGTAGTACTGGTCATGATAGAAGATGTCGAACCCGGTCAGCGTTCCGGAACGAACATCGAACTTCGGTTGAATCTCCGGCCGGAATTTCTGGATTCTCTTGGGATCCCAGTTGGTGGGCTTACCTTCCAAGTCCTTGTACCACTTCAAATGCCCCAGGTGGCGTTCCTCCAGTAGCCGCTCTTTCAGCAGCTCCTTGACGCGCGCCCGCTCCGGGCCGGCGTTGCCGGGAACGCCCAGCGCCTTCAGGTCCAACGACACGTCGCAGGGCCGCGTCTTCTCGAGGCCCTCGGGATCGAGGCCGTAGTTCATGATCGCCAGCACGGCCGAGCCGGCCTGCCCCGGACGGGCCGGCCGCTTCCAGATCGAACAGATCAGCCCGTCGCCGATCCGCTTCACGATGTGCCCGTTGCGCCAATAGGGCACGAATTCGATGTCCTCGCGCTCGATGCCCCAGTTGCGGAATTCGGGCAGGGAGAACGGATATCCCCCCCCGCCGCCGTGCGAGTCGTGCATGGCCGCCCAGTGCAGGTTCATGTAACGCAGATGGCTGACACTGCACCCGAAGTTGTGAGGGCAGGACATCCCGATCATGCTGTCCTTAGGATAAGCGGTGATCGGGTCTACCATGGGGAACTCGGAATCCACGATCGAATCGTAGAAGGGCAGGGCGACCAGTGGGATGCTTTGGGTCGCATGTCCGCTGATTCCCGCCGGGTAGTAGCCCTGTTCCTGCATCAGCGCATTGGCGCGCATGGCCCACTGACGCAGCGTTGCATCCATGCCGGACGCCTGAATGCGGCCATCCGGAAGCAGATAGCCGAAGCCCGCCACAACGTCCTTCGCAATTCTGCCGCACATGGAGATATCGTAGTAGTAGTGCCGGCAACCGCCCTCGGTTACCTGCCGGTGCTGCAGGTACATCATGTAGTCCTGATACGACTTGTTGAGCGATTCGCCGCCCAGCTCCGTCTGCCAGTCGGCCCCGAAGTACTCGTACAATCCGGGTTCAACTGTCTTGGCCATGTAGCCGCGGAGCGCGATGCCGTTGCCGATGATGCATTAATTGAAAACTCCCGGGTTGAACACGGCCGCAGGGAGCATCTTGTCCACCTGGGCCTTGCACCAGGCGTAGTATTCCGGCCAGCGCTTCGGATCCGGGAACGGCGGGCTAATGATTGAGAAGTAGCCCATGCCGGTATCCCAGTTGCGTTTCCATTCCTTCACGCCTTTCGGCCCTTGCCCTTCGGCGCCGAACCCGTCGCAGTACGAAGACTGGTTGAGCCGCCAGCCCTTGGTCAGGCTCCGGAACGGGCTGGCGTTATAGCTGAACTTGACGCTCCGCGGCTTCGCCAGCGCGAATGCGGGTCGACCGGGGACCATGCCGATGAGGTTGTTGCGAAGGACCGTGGTCTTGCCTTCGCGCGCGATCTCGTGCGCCGCGATGCCGTCGTCCGGAACCCACCCCTCGTCCGAATTGGCCCACCAGAGCAGGCCGCGCTTTTCCGTGCCCAGCCACAGGTTCTGGTAGAAGTTCCCCACCGTCATGCCGCTGCCGGCCTTGCCGATGTTCTTGAGCGTAGACCACGCCACCCCCTGCCGCGGCGGGACGGCGCCGATGGAGCGCGCGGAAAAGTTGCCGCCTACCCCGATACAGGAATGATGGTTGTTCCACGTGTCATCCACGGGCCATTCGATGCGCAACTTCTGAATCTCCACCGGCTTGCCAGTGGGAGCATAGGTCAGTTCCAAGCTCACCAACCCGTCCTGTTCGACGATCCCCTTGGCGGAGAACTTGACACCGGCGACCTCAACGGGCTCGCCTTCGAACGAATGGCGCCAGTCTTTCTTCTCCACGAACTTCACGCCGGGCTTGGCCGGTACGACATACTCGCGCCCGTCAATCACCAGCACCATGCGCGCCGGCGCCGTCAGCACCGACCCTCCGTTGGCGGTGATTTGCATGGGCAGGCCGAGGCTGTCGAGTTCATAGACGCGACGCGTGACCGTGACGCTGCTACCTTTGGCGCGTAGTGCTTCAAACGGCTTCAGGACCTGCTCCGGGTCGCCGTAAGTCTTGCCCCACCACTCGGGGAATTCCTTCGCCTCGTCTTTCTTCTCGATCTCCGTCTTACGCGTCAGCGCCGGCTTGCCGGCCTTGTCCAGCAGGGACACCATCACCGTGTACTTGCCTGGCGCGAGCGCCGGCAACTGCGCCAGCCCCTGGTACTTCTCATACACCTTTTGGTCCAGCCGGCCTCTGGCGACTTCGGCGTCCCCCCGCTTGATCGCCCACTCCGCGCCGCTCAGTTGCTCCGCCGGAACCTTGGCGTCGAGCGTGTCGGCTTCCACCCACACGGCGTGCGAGGCGGGGTTGTACTTCACTGACATCTGGAAGTCCAACGGGCGTGGCGTGTACTTGAGGTACGTTTTCTCGCTGTCCTTGCGAAACGTGTGGTGATGGCTCAGGACGGGTTCCGCGGCCGGATCGTCCGCCAGTGTCAACCGCATATCGTAGACGCCCTGCATCTGCTTGCCGTAGTCCAGGCCGGGGAATTCCTTGTCCACGTCGAACCGGGCCATGCCGCCGGCCGGAATCTCGAGGGTCCGATCTTCGTTCACGACCACTTTCGTCACGACGTCATTGCCGACCTTGCCTTCGTTGGCGATGCGCAACAGGGCATGAACGCGAACCGGCTTCTTCGAAGGATTGTACACGGCGGACTTGAAGGCGATCTTCTCGTCGGCCAGGCCGGTCAGCTTTTCGATCTGGGCGTACGGTTGGGCATCGGTCAACAGGCCGCGGGGAAAACCATGATGCATCAGGTAGCCGCTGGCCGACGGAACCGCAGACCACGTCCAGCCGGGATTCTTGCCATCATGGGACATCAGGATCTTGACCCGGTCCCCCACCTTGTTCGGAACCGGCATCTGCAGGTCGGCGAGGCTCATGGCAATCTCGGTTTCCCACCATTGGGCGCCGTCCTTCTCGTACAACCGGTTGCCGATCTTCATGTCGGGCTGCCAGTTGTACATCCACTGCCCGATGGTCGGGTATATCTTGATGTATTCCCCCGCCTTGTAGTAGTTCAGTATGAATGTATGAATTTCAGGAAACTGGGGGTCTCGCCCGGCAGCCGATTGCGGTCTTCCATGGAAACGCCGAACTCGAAGGCGTCGTCATGCACGACGCCGGAGCTGTACTTTTCGCGCCGGCTCTTCAACAGCACATGCCCCGGCAGGACGTGCGCGCGAGCGGCGATATAGAGGTGGTTCTCGTCCCAGGCCAGCCAGAAAGCGTGCGGCCGGTCAATGATCGGGTAGCTGCCCGCATGGCCCACGCCCCGGATCTGCATGGCCGTCTTCCATTCCTCTGGATTGATGACGCCGTCAATTGTCGGCGGGGCCGTCATCTTCGGGATGTTGAACGCGGGGATCTGCTCCTGCGCACCGTCCGTTCTCGCCCCTTGCGCATCAAACGTCGTTCCCAGCGCCGCCACCACTGCCACCATCGCCATGCTCATTCTCGTCGCTCTCATTGTTGCACCTTCCTCTTCTTGTTCGGGTTGTCACCGGGCGGGTCAGACAGACCGTGGGTCCCCTATTGTGGGAGTGCAGTCCACATCCGGGCTACTCCGACTTCCTTCCGGCTTCGAGCGCAGCACGCGTCTGGGCGACCGCGGCGCGGACTGCGTCGTCGGCGCCTTCGAGCGGCTCGCTCAGCCGTTCCAGTGTCTGCGCGCGGGCACGCTGAAACGCGGGCAGAAGCTCGGACTTCTGCCCGATCTGCGTCATCGCCGCGATGTGCTTCGCCTCGCGTGACGGCAGCTCGCGCAACAGCGCCAGGAACATGAGGCGCTCCCGCGGCGACTTCGCGTCGAGGAGCAGCCGCGCTAGTTGGGCGGCATCCTTCTCGGGATCGCTGAAATACGACAGGCTGTAGGTCTTCTGCGACGAGTGCCAGCCGACCGTTTCGAAGACCTGCTTGTACAGCGGATCCTGCCCGCCGGTCACCAGCGCGGCGGCACCGGCGACCGCCTTCGCGCGCTGGGCCTCGAACCGGGCAACGTCCACTTTGCCCGCGCGAAGAACGACGTCGTCTACATACACCGCCCCAACCGCCTCTTTGATTCCGTTTCCAGCCGCAATGCCGAAGGCATTGCCTGAGGTGACCGGCGCGTTCGGGACGGCAAGGACCTCTTGGCCATCCAGCGTCACCGTGTATCGGCCGTCCGCCCCGGAGGAGATTCGCACGCGGCGGGCCCGACCGTCCACCGGCCCGGAGTTCCCGCGGTCAAGCGTGACCGTCTTGTTCTCGGCCCGGGCCGTCGCCTCCCAGAGCAGCCCTTGGGCCGGATCGACTCTCGCTTTAAGAAGAACGCCGCCTTGGACATCACTGTGGCTCAGCCCATGCCTGCTCCATTCCATTCCGTGGGCCGGAAACCGGGCGTGCAGCAAATCCGCCGCGCCGGTCGGCGCCCGTTCCGGGCGGAACGAAAACTCCAGGGCGGCATCGCTGAAATCGGGAAGACCCAGTCCCTTGAAGACGCGCGCCGCGCCACACCACGGCGCACGGTTCTCCGCGAACCGTAGCGCGCCGGTTTCCACCGGGACAAAACTCGAAAGGTAGTCCCAGCCGGGGTTCAACCAGCGATCGAACCGGTCCGCGAACAACACGTCCGCAGCGGGCGGCTGGTTGTCAATCAGGTAGATGCCGGTCTCGAAGGGGAAGTCGAAGGCGACCTGGAAGGTGCCCCCGTCCATCTTCAGATGCCGATTGCGGAAGGCGTCGTACACATGGCGGCCCACTGCAAACCCGATGACTTGAGGCGAGATCGTCACCGCCGCCCGCACCGGTCCCCTGACCCACGACTGCAGGACCAGCAGCAGCTTGCCGTCCTTCGCGCGGCTCAGCAGGATGCCTTTGACCCGCGGATGGTCCACGGAAAACGCCGGCTGGTCGTCCCAGTACCTCCACACCTTGACGGCCGGCGTGCCGTAGCCGAAGTCGTACACCGTCCGGTCGTACAATCCCGTCGGCAAGACGTAGTACTGCGGCCCGCCGCGGATGATCTCGTGGACCATGCGCATGCCCCACTCGCGCCGCGACGAGGAAATCTCGCTCCGGACGTCCCCCAGCGCCTCCGGCGGCAGATTGCAGGGCGACAGATTTCCCACCAGATAGGGATACGCGCCGACTTGCAGGCCGGTGGCTTCCGCCAGGATAAATCCCGGCTGACACGGATCGCCGGGATTGTACACGTTGTTGAGCTGGGGCCCGTACCACTCCGGCGTCAGTTCGTTGTCGAAGTTGCAGGTGCTCCAGGAGAAGAGCGGCAGGTGCTGGGCGTTGGTCATGTGCGCCACGAACTCCAGCGGACGCGCCACGCCCTTCTTCCGCCAGTAATTCATCAGGTTCCAGGTGCGCCGCATGTACTCCCGTTGGTTCCACAAATGGATTCCCGGCTGCACGCGGCCGTCTTCCATCACGTACGCCGCGCTCACCCAGGGGTTGTAGGACTGGCTGGGACAGGTGTTGTCCCAGTACATGGACACGCCGCGTCTCATCCATTGGTTCATCAGCGAGAGCGTGTAGTCCTGGTAGCTGCGGCAGAAGGTCGGTCTCACGGCGGGATTGTAGTAGCTCTCGGCGCGGCGATAGCCTTCCTCCAGCGACGCGTACTCCCGTTCCGCCCGCCGGTCCTTGTCCCACTCGTCCTGGAACACGTGGAATTCCGGAATGACCGTGAGGACATGCATTTCCTCAAAGTACACCGGGTCGGGCGAGGTGAGCGGCTTCTTGTCGCCGGCAAAACGAATCGTATCCTCGGACCAGGGTCTGCCGAACCGCTTCGGCACGTTGTGTTCCTTCTCGAACGCCTCGAACCAGGCTCGATCCACCCGGCCTTCGTTGCGGCCCTCGATCACCTTGTCCACCACCTCCCAGCGATCCATCCAGGGCGATTTCCAGGCGCAGGAATAGCCGCCCCAGGGAATCACCGACAGGCCCACACCGCCCAGGGTCAAGGCTTTGCTCCGGTAGTCAGCCGCGACCGGCCGCGTCGGCGAAGCCTGCAGGCCGAAGACCAATTCGGTCGGCGCCGCGATCACCCCGGGGACATTCACCAGGTCCACCCGCAACGTCACCCGGCCGCTGCCGCGCGTGATGCGCATCAGGGGCGCGTCATGGTTCTTGGCGGTGACCCAGCCTTTGTCGTTCTCGGCAAACCAGGCGAGCCCCCGTTCCGGACCGCCCAGCCAGATGTAGCCGGTGAAGGCGTTGAGCCATTGCGCATACCTCTTCGACTGCTTGCTGGTCCACACCTCCCCTTCGCCGGAAGGCAAGGAGCCGGAGTAGTTCAGGCGGAGGCTTGCGGTGTCCTCGTGCATGAGCGCTGCCATCTCGTCGCGCAGCGGGATTTCGAGCGACAGCCGCTTCAAGGCCGGAGCCCCCTTCACGGGCAGGAGCTTGAGCGTGACCTTCATCATCCCGTCCGGCTCGATCGCCGACACGGCCTCCAGCCCCACCGCCGGGCATTCGGCCCGCGCCCGGTACACCGCCAGATGCGGTTTGCGCGACATGAGCTCGACCCGGCCCTTCCACGCCAGTTCCCGCCCGTCCTGGGATTCGGCCGTGAAACGCATCGGCGCGGCCAGCAGCTCGCGCGGCGCGGCATTGTCGAACTGCCCTCGGGCCTTCACGCTGTCCCACAGGCCGAAGTCGTTCAGGCGGTATTCCCGCATGACCACCGCCACGCTCTGCCCCCGGCACTTGATCGGGGTGAACGGCGGAAACACCGCGTCGGTGATGCCCAGCGTGTTGCCCTCCCAGGCGAATCGCTGCCGCTTGAGAAGCTGCGGCTCGGTCGCGGCGTCGCCGACTTTCAGATTCACCCAGTAGTCGCCGCCGGCCAGGTCCGGCAGCACGAAAAGCTGGTCGTTCGCGGAGAACCCGGCCGCGGCGGAAAACACCTGTTGGCCCCGCGCGTCCTTCACCTGCAGCCGCACCGGCGCGGCGGGCGCCTGCTGCTCCAGCGCCGTGATTCTGACGTACAGTTCCCGCGTGCTCGGCAGGTGCCAGAAGTGCAGACTCGCGACTTCAGCCCGGGCGGTCTTGAGTTGGGACGGGTCCACGTACCGCCAGTAGGCGTTGGCCGCCTCGACCGGTGAGAGCGCCTTGTCGTACACGTAAAGCTCGTCGAAATCCCCGAAGGCCGGCTGGCACTCCAGCCGCGTCAGGGGAAGCATCTTGGGTGTCTCGGCGGCGCCAGCCACCTTGCCGTTGATGTGCCACCGCAGTTTGCCGCCGCCCCAGGTGAAGAGATAGTGGTCCCATTTGCCCGGGTACACGTGGGTCTCGTTCCGGTCAAGGGAAGAACCGACCACGGACTTCCCCAGAACGGCCATCGGACTGGGATTTGCTCCGCCGTTGAAAATGTAGCAGTAGAACGAACCCGCGTTGACCAAGCCCCGGTTTCTGTCCGACCAGTTGTTGATCCCCACGGGCCGGGCCCAGAACTCGACGGCGCCGGCTTCGGCCGAACACATCGGCCCGCTGATTTCCACGCGACCGCGGATCGCCTGGCCGCGCACCCCATCCACGTACGAGCCGGTCGTCTTGACCTTCAGCCCGTTGCGGTTCAGCCCCGGCGCGTCCGCGCCGTCGAAAGGCATGTGCAGCAAGGGGGCGTGTCCTGGAGCGAACACGGTCTCGAGCGAGGGCAGCGCCTGGCCTCCTTTCGCCGAAATCCACGCGTGTTGCGGTTGAGGCCACAGCGTCGCGATGTTCAGATGAACTCGCGCCTCGTCCACCCGTCCCGGCACCCCCTCGCCGACAACCACAGCGGCCGCCGTCGCTTCCCCGGTCCCCAGCTCCCGCATCGGCCCTTTGGCAATTTCCCGGCCGTCAAGATGGAGCTTGCGGTAGTAGAAATTGCTGTTATTGGCGTTGTGAATTGCCGCCACGTGAGTCCACCGGCCCACCGCCAGCTTCTCCGCGCCGGACTTCAGTTCGCTGCGATCCCCTTCCATCGCCGCCCAGGCCGCTCCGAACTCGCCGTTCGGCTCGACGAACAGTTCGAAGCCGATGGTTTTCCTGGTCTCGCCCGCCCGTCGCATCAGCCAGGCTCGCCTTTCCGGAAGCCGGTCAAGCTTGACCCAGCATTCCAGCAGCATCGTTTCCGGTTTGGCCAGCAACCGGGGTTGCGCCTGCTTGAAGGCGGCTGGACCCTGCCAGGCGTTGCCGAAGCGGCCCTCCGGCCCACCCGTGGCATCGAAGTCTTCCAGGAAGAACGTATTCGCGTCCGGCTCGTACGGCTTCCAGAACGCCGTGTCCGTGGCGGCGGCGGGCAGGCCAAGTAGCACAAAAGCCGCGCCCATGACCCGAGATCGTAACGCGGTCGAGTTGAGTATCATTTCTTCCTCCTGTCCTCCTGCAAGAACTCAAGTACCATTTGTTTCTGACACCGGCCGGTCATGGAGATTCGGGGACGGAGACGATTCACGACACGTTCCACAGTCAGGCACGTCCGGCCAGACCGCAACCATCGTCGGCTTCGCGGCCTGGGTGACCATCGGCACCAGCAGCAGCATTCCCCCGGCGGCTGCGGCGACGATTATGAGGCATTTTCGCCGATTGGACATACTGCACACCTTTCATCCTTCATCTGGGTTCATTCGCGCCGGCTTGACTTGCCGGCTGTCGTCACCAGATCTTGAGTTTGAGTTCACCTTGGCCGGGCTTTTCGAAGGGCCCGGCGGTCGGACGCGCTTCGCTCCGGTGCTTGCCGAAGTAGTCGGTCTCGATCTTCAGCGGCGAACCGTCGGAGTTTTCGTACTGAACCTGCGGAATCTCCGCCTTGCCCAGCAACTCGGTGGTCACCCGCGCGGTCTTCGCCTGCTGCACAGCGTCGTCCAGCACCAGGTGAAGGTGCACACGCTCGCCCTCCTCCACGACCCCGATCTTCGGATCGGTCGCCGAGCGAACGGCGTCGGACTCGTTCCGGTAAGGCCGCGCGCCGTGATAGTACAGGTTGCCGCCGGTTTGCCGTCCCACATCCCGCTCGAGGTTGCGGATCATCCCGACGAACCCATTCTCCGCCGTCGGCCGGCCCGGTGCCGACGCCCTATTGCCGCGACGACGGGTCATAGATCGCCCGGCCCCAGGTGGCTGCGCGCTGGAAGGTCCAGCCGGATTCCCTCGAGTTGGAGATGTCGACCAAGTGGCCTTGCCACACGCGCCCCGACTCGTCGCTCCAGTTAACGTTCCAGGTCGCTGCCAGGACGTCGCCCGCCTGCGGTGGATCGGCCGCCGCACCGAGCAACGACCACGCAATGGCGTACTCGGCCACGTAGCCGCAGTTATCGGGATGCCGCCGAAACGCACCGCGGTAGCCGGGCGGATTGACCACGTCGCCGTGCAGGTCCATGCCGTAGGCCAGGTGCAGGCATGGCTGATCGCCGGGCGCAAAGTACCACAGAATCAGATGGGCCAGCCGATCGCTCAAGTCGTTCGGGCTCACGGGGCCAGCCCGACCGAGCCTCGAGGGGGCCTCGGCGCGCAGCGGCCAGCGCTGCGCGCGGTCGGTGGACAGCCGCACCTGGACCGCTCCGCCGCGCCAGGCCCACACGGCATCGGTCTTGGGATCGAGGATGTTCCGCATGGGGAAAGGATCCCCGACCTCTGCCGCGATGTACAGAAAGTCGCGGTCGTACATCATCCGCCCCTGGACGAAGTAGGTATCGCCGTACGGTGGCTCGCAGGCTGCGCGAAAAGACGCGGCGTCGTTCCACTCGGAAAGCTCGCCGTCAATGACCACCCGCCTGGGCGCGGCCGCGATGTGTATTGTGTCCAGGCGACTCCGGTGGGAAAGCGCCGTGCGACGGAAACCGTCCTGCGGAGCCGGAAAACGGCGCACGAATCGCTGGGGGGCTGCCGTCGATCTGTGAGGTGGTCTGCCCGCGGCTTCGAAATACTGAATGGCCTGTCCGGCCGACAGGTGCTGTTGCGGCGCCGGCGACTCGCGGGGCGTGGACGATTCAGTCGTCACGGTCCCCTCAAATACGTGGACTTCGGTGTCACCTGCCCGCTTGACCGTGACGCCGAACTCCGTTCCCAGATCGACGATCCCGACGCGGGCCGTCTCAAGCACGAAGCCCTTGGCTCGACCTTCGGCGCGGATCACGATCTGGCCGTGGTGGAGAATGGCACGATCTGACCCGAGGATTTCCAGTTCGCTGGGCGCCTCCAGCACGGCGACCGCGCCGCTTCGGAACGTGATCTCGGCGGTCCCAAGCGCCAGGCGGTATCGCCCTGGGCGCAGGGCTTGGCCGACGGCATGGCTCTCGGTGGGGCTTTCCCAGCTCAGCCCCAAGCCGTCGGTCAACTTGGCCAAGGACGCGTCGGGAAGCGGTTCGGTGGTCGTAGACCGGCGCAGCATCAGCAAGGTGATCACCACCAGGAGACTCGCCGCAACCGCTGCTAACGTCCAGGCCAGCCGTCGTCCGAGGGGCGCCAGTCGACGTGGCAAGACAGGGGTCTCCTCGTCGCCGCGACCGCTGGCCAGGCAGCCGGACAACAAATGGCTTTGCAGGCAGAGGCCGACGAAGAGTCGCCGCTTCGTCTCGTCCGCGGCCAGCTGACGCCCCAACTCTTCCATTTCCTGCGGGTCAAGTGAGTTCTCACTGTAGCGCACCAGCAGTTCCGCGAAACGATCCGCCGCGGGAAACGACAACTCGCGATCGTCAGACATCGGCCAGCGCCTCCTCGGCTAGTTTTCGGCGAATGCACTCCCCGAGCGCCTGGTGAATGCGGGTGATCGCCACATAGACTGTTGGGACCTTGCGGCCCAAGTGCTCGGCCACCTGGGCCGACGACATCCCGCGGCCATAACGTAGCTCCACGATCTGCCGGGCATTACGGCTCAAACCACGCAGGCAGTCACGCAGCGCAACGGTCAGGCTGGACGAATCCTCCGCATCCCACTGCGACCACTGGGCTTCGAGCGAATCGAGCAGGGAATTGTCCAGCAGGATTGGGCGTCGTCGCTGCTGGCGGAGCAGGTCCAGGGCCAGGTTCCGGCAGGTGCAACGCGCCCAGGCCGGAAAATGCCGCTCGTCGGCGATCTGATCGGCCTTGCGCATGGCCACCACGGCCATTTCCTGCAGCACTTCGCTCACCAAGTGGTAGTCCCGCACGATCTGCCAGGTGTACGCGGCGAGTTTCTCGTGCTCGCGTACCAGCAGCCGAGCCAGGTTTTCGGAGTCTATGGCCATGAGCGCGCAGGGCCAGGAGATAAAATCCCTACCCTAATATGGTGCAGCGAGGCCGAATCTATACATGCAATCCGGAAAACGGTGGCCCGTAGGGATTCGACTGCTCTTTGCGAGTTCCATCCCATGTGAAGCTGGGACACTCCCGCCGGTTCTCCCGTTGACAGTCGAGTGGCTGCACCCCGCCAGGCGTGTGAACGGCGGCATAGGAGCGCGGCGCCTGTCCCATAGATACCCCAGCACACGACGGGTGTCAAGTTCTCCTACGCTTCGGTCTCGTTCGCTCTCGCCGCGGGCCGCTGCCTGAGGCGTCTCCTGGACTCGCGCAGTCGGTAGCTCTCGCCGTTGGCTTCCAGGATGTGGATGCGGTGGGTCGGGCGGTCGAGCAGGGCGCCCGTGAGCCGCTCGGTGCCCAGGACCTCGGTCCAGCTCTCGAAGTGCAAGTTGGTCGTGACAAGCAGGCTCGTGCGTTCGTAGGCTCGGCTGACGACCTCGAAGAGCAGTTCCGCCCCCGCTTTGGCGCAGGGGACGTAGCCGAGTTCGTCGAGGCGTTCGGCATCCTGCAGGCCGCAGTGCTCCGTGGCGTACGCATTCCCGAGGAGATATCACTGGCCGCGTTCTCCGTCGGTGGCCCTGCGGTCGGGTCGGCCGACCTTACCGCGATCTATCTCCCCGAGCGCCAGACGGGGGCTGTCGGGGTTGCGATGCTGCTCGAGAGGATAGAGAGGCCATCACACCCACTGCCCATGCGTGCGATCCCAGGAGAACTGTACATTGGCCATACTTCGCGCACACGGCGTCGAGGAGATTCCCGATGCCAACGCAATGCCCGGGCGTGCACAAGGAGTGCATGAACCGGATGGCACATGGGGCGTTATCGTGGACGGTCGTACTGTGGTATAATCCCGGCGTCATCCCACGAGGCCGCTCTAGGCCCAGGTTTCCGCTTGCAGCGCGGCCCTGCCCCGATTGGGGGCCTGGATCCACAGTGCAGGGATGGGGATTATGATCACCGCAGTTCGCCACATGTTCCTCGCTGCTCTCTGGGCATTTGCTGCACTTGCCGCCGAGAAGGCCGGGGTGCAGGTGGTGGTGCACCTGAAGAGCGGGGCGAAGATCACCGCCCGCCTCGTGGCCGAAGACGACAAGTCCGTCACCATCTCCAGCGGCTCGGGCACCATCCAGTTCCCTCGCTCCGTCATCGAGAAGGTGGAGGAGCTGGAGGCGGCACAGCCTGGCCCGAAGCGTCCCCCGACAAAGGCCGCCCCCACGGAGCGTCCGAAGGCCGAACTTCCCACCACCCCTGCCGCGCCCGGCCAATGGTCCGAGGCGGAAGAGCAGAAGATCGAGGAGAGCCTGACCCGCTACTTCACGGCAAAGGACGACGCGGGCCGCAAGGCCGTCCTCGCCGAGCTGGCGAAGACCCGTCTGGAGCGGCATGCCGAGGACCTCGAGCGCATGCGCGAGCTGGGCGCAGGCCAGAAGGGGCTTCTGAGGCACCTGCCCGTCCCCTGGCGCAAGGGGGCCGAGCGCGCCTGGTACAACCTCGCCCTGCCGGCCGACTACACGCCCGCGAAAGCCTGGCCCCTCGTTCTCGCTCTCCACGGCATGCCCTCCGACGGCGATAACCTGGTCACCTGGTACTCCAGCTACTTCCCGCCGCGCGGCTACATCGTGCTTTTCCCCACGACCATCGCGCGGTCGAGCTTCTGGCCCGCGCCGAACGAGAAGATGGAGCTGTTGCGGCTCCTCCGCTACATCTCGCGGGCCTATCGGCTCGACTACAAGCGGATCTACTGCACGGGGGCCTCGGGCGGCGGCATCGGCACCTGGCACTGGCTGGTCACGCTGCCCGAGCTGTTCGCCGGCGGCATCTCTTTCTCCGCCGCAGGCACGATCTTCGACAAACGCCTGGAGAAGCTCAAAGGCATACCCTTCTACGTCCACCACGGCACCGCCGACCCCATCTCGATTGGAACCGTCAAGCCGTCGGTCGAGGCGGCCCGACGCTACGGGGCGACGATCGAGTTCTACGCCTCGGCCGGCACGGGCCACACGCCGCCGGGCGGGGACTGGACCCGCGCCTTCGACTGGCTGGTGAAGGTGCCGCCGAAGAAGGCGTCGCCCCGCCACCTCCTTGAGTCGCCCGAGGGCGGGCTACCCATCGGCTATCCTCGCTACCTGCCCTTCGCCGTGACGCCGGAGCCCGACGCCCTCGCCAAGGTCTACGCGGCCTACAAGGGCAGGACCTCCGCCTGGCAATTCCCGTCCCAACTGCCCCGCGACGACCTTGTGGCCGGCCTGGTGGCCATCGCCGGAATCGTGGACCCCGCCTGCGACCTGGAAGGCGTCCGCCGTGAGACCAAGCGGATCGCAGCCGCGACCCGCAAGAAGGTCAAGCCCGACCCTGCGGCCATAGACCTCCTCTTTGCTCTCAACGAGATCTTCTTCCAGGTCGAGGGCTTCGCGCGCGACGGGGCTGACCCGACGGGCGAAACCCCCGAAGGCCATGCCGTCCATTGCGTGCTCAAGGGCCACAAGGGCAGCGTGCTCACGCTCACGGGCATCTATGTGGCCGTGGCCGCCGAGCTTGGCCTGCCCGTCGCAGCCGTCGTCACCCCCTACCACGCCTTCGCCCGCTTCGACGACGGGAAGGAGGCGGTGAACGTGGAGATGACGGAACTGGGCGGCGAGTTCGACGATGGCGTGTACACCACCGGCTACGGCCTGCGCAGGATGCCGTCGGCGGCGGGGAAGGCGAAGGGCGTCGCCTCGCTACTGGCGGCGGAGGTCTCGGCCCTGGGCTCGATGGCCAGGAGGGGCGGCAGCGTGGACAAGGCGGTTGCCGCGGCGGCCCTCGCGATGGGCCTCGACCCCGCGTGCTTTGATGCCCTGCTCCTCCAGGCAATGGCAGCGCGGGACGACAAGCAGACGAAGGAGGCCCTCGCGGCGCTCCAGCGCGCGGTGGAGGCCTGGCCCGACTACGCAGCGCCCCGCCTCCTCCACGGCGAAATCCTTCAGCAGGGCGGGTCGGCCACCCAGGCGGTGGCGGCCTACACGAAGGGCATCGATGCCAAGCTGAAGCCCTACGGCGCCGTGCAAGGCTTCGACGGCGAGCTTTACTTCCGCATCGCGGCCATCTACGCCCCGCTGGCCCGTGAGGCCCTCAAGGCGCAGAGACCTGTGGCCATCACCTACATGAACAAATTCAACGACGCCATCCTCCACGCCCTGAAGAACAACCCGTACCATCCCGGCGCACGGAAGCTCCTGGAGGAGATGGGCGGCAGCATCCGATGACGAGCGGGGCGGACCCCACCACTCACAGTGTCGGCTCGGGCCGCTGCACCCACACGAGCACCAGGAGGGGGTGAGAATCGGGGCCGACTTCGAAGAGTGTGAACGTCGTCTATGGAAGCCCAAGTCAAGACAGATTTCCTCTGCTCGCGAGCTGGGAAGAGTTCGTGACTTGGGAGGGCACCACGGTCACCGCCCTGGACCCGGTCTTCGGCACCATGACTCTGTCTGCCATTGCCGGCCGCCCTGTGTCGAGGACGTCGATCTCGTGATGATGGAACCCTGGCTCGTGCGCCTGCCCAGCAGGCAGCCGCTCGGCGCGGGTCAGGCATCTATCAGAGGCTCGAGGCCTATGAGATTCTCCGGACCTTTCGCAAAGCGCTGAGGGGGCCTAATCAGTTGAAGGGCCTGCATGCACCGAGACCGTCCGCCGCGGTCACCCGGCGCTGTCCCCGAAGGCCCGGGGCGGAAGGCGTCGAGACCGCGTCAGGCATCGCCCAGTGCGAGGGCAGCGCCTTGTTCCTCGACATCCAGGATGCGTACCGCCTTGCAGGGCTGAGGCTGCCGAGCCCGAGCAGCCGGCAGAGCCGGGGATTGCGGTCACCCGAGGCGCCGAATGGACCCTGGGGATCGGCCCATCAGGCGGCGGAAGAGGTGGGAGAGGTGGCTGGCGTCAGCCAGCCCGACCTGCGCGGCGATGGCGTCGAGGGTGAGGCGCGTCTGGAGCAGCAGGCTCTGGGCGACCTCGATGCGGATCTGGTTCACGACACGCATCGGGCTCTGCCCTGTGGCCTGCCTGAGGCGTCGGGTGAAGTGGTACTTGCTGAGGCCCGCCACGGCTGCGAGGTCGTCGAGCGTGAGCCGCCGCTGGAGGTTAGCACGGACGAACGCCCGGATGCGCGTCGCCAGGTCGCCAGGTGCGGGATCCTGGAGCCGCCCCAGCTCGTGGACGATCGTGTGGGTGAGCGCGTCCACGGCGCCGCGGTCGGCCATGCGTCCGCTGGGGTGCAGCTCGAGCAGCCAGTCGAGCTGGTGTCGGATGCGCTCCTTGCGGTCGTGCCAGACCCCGGGCTCGGTCAGCCGCGCAAGGTGCTCGCCGCCGGCCCATCGCAGGACGACCATCTCCAGGGCTTCGTCTCCCTCGGTCGCTGGGGCGTGTGTCAGCGAACGGGGGTAGAGAAGCACGGAGCCGGCTTTCCCGGCGATGGCGCGGCCGGCGATGGCGGTGTTCAACGCGCCGCGTACGACAAGAGTCAACTCGTGGCAGTGACCGTGACCGTGAGGCTCTTTGACCCACCCCGGCTCGATTCGCAAACGCAGGCAGGAGTCGAAGCACACTGCCCCCTTGTCCGGTCCCGGCATTGCGGGCCTCCTTGCATGCGGCGGAATAGCAAGATCAGACAAGAACGGGCAATCTCAGACCTTGCGTCGCCCACATGATTCTGCCACGATAGTGTAGCGTCAAGCGGGGTGTGCTGCAAAGAGCGCAGGACTCGCAGTGAGGAGAAGCGAATTGGGACGCAGCTACAGGGTCGGCATCATTGGCTGTGGAAAGCGAGCGCGGGCGCACGTGCCCGCCCTCCTGGCCGATGAGCGGTGTAAGGTCGTCGGGCTGGCCGACGTGAACATTGAGGCCGCCGCGAAGATGAACGCGGACTTCGGGCTCGACGCGACCGTCTACACCGACCGGGCTGAGCTGCTGGCGAAGGAGGCGCCCGACGTCGTCGTGACCTGCCTCTGGACGCCGCTGCACCTGCCCGTGTTCCGCGACTGCGTGCAGGCGGGCGTCCGCGCCGTGCTGTCGGAGAAGCCGATGGCGCCCACTTGGGGCGAGAGCCTGCAAATCGCCCGCCTCGCCGAAGAGTCGGGCTGCCTGCTCACCTTCTGCCACCAGCGCCGCTTCGCCAAGGGCAATATCGAGGCGAGGCGTCTCATCGAGGCGGGCCGCTTCGGCAAGGTGCTGCGTATGGACCTCTACTCGCCGCCCAACCTGCTCGACTGCGGCACCCACACCTTCGACCAGGGCCTCTCGCTCAACCGGGAGACGCCCGCCAAGTGGGCGCTCGGGGCCGTGGATGCCACCAAGACGCTCAACTGGTTCAACGTTCCCTCCGAGGGGATGGCCGCGGGCATCATTGTGTTCCAGAACGGCGTCCGCGCTAACATCCAGGTGGGCGGCCCCGACGCCGACATGCCCACGGGCGTACGCGTGATCGGCACCGAGGGCTTCGTCGAGGTAGCCTGGGACGGCCAGTTCGGCCGCGCCCTGGTCTACGACGATCCCGCCTGGAAACCACCGGTCATCGAGGACAAGGTCGAGAACCACATGCTGGGCGTCATCCGCAATGCACTCGATTGCCTCGAGTCGGGCGAGGAGCCCATCCTGTCGCACAAGAAGGCGCTGCGTGCCGCCGAGATCATCTTCGCTCTCTACGAGTCGGTGCGGCGCCACGCACGGGTCGAGTTGCCGCTGGAGGGCGTCACCGAGAACCCGTTCATCACCATGCTACAGGCGGGCGAGTTCGCCCGCGGGCACAAGAGCTGCCAGTAACGAGGAGTCGAGCGATGGCCAAGGCAAGAATCGGGCTGATCGGGATCGTGGGCGCCGAGGCAAAGGAGGACTTCTGGGGCACGATGCGGCGGGTCGCCGAGATCGGCTATCAGGGCATCGAGGGCGCGGCGCAGCTGCTCCAGGGCGACGTTGCAGCCAACCTCAGGCGCTTCCACGAGCTGGGGCTTCAGGTGCTCGCTACCAGCGCCAGCCGCGAAAAGCTGCGCGACGGCCTCCGCCAAGTACTTGCCGAGGCCAAGGCCCTTCAGTCGCCGCGCGTGTCGGTGTGGTGGGGGCCGTGCGAGAGCCGCGAGCAACTGCTCCGCGACGCAGACCTCTACAACGCCGCTGGTTCCCGCCTCGCCGCCGAGGGCATCAGGATCTGCTACCACAACCACGAGCACGAGTTCAGGACGACCTTCGACGGCCTCTGCGCCCTCGACGTGCTGGCCGAGCACACCGACCCGAAGGCCGTGTGGTTCGAGTTGGACATCGCCTGGATCACCTTCGGCGGCGAGGACCCGGCGCGGGTGCTGCGGCGGATGGCGGGGCGGGTGCCCGCCATCCACGTCAAGGATCTCTGGAGCCTGGAGGAGCGCGGCCGGTTCACTGCGGTCGGCACGGGCGTCGTCAAGGTTCGGGAGGCGGTCCAGGCGGCCATTGAGACGGGCGTGGAGTGGGTCGTCATCGAGCAGGACACGCTACGGAACCTGACGGCCTTCGAGACCATCACTGTGAGCCTCTTGAACCTCAAGGAAGCCGGCCTCGTGTGAGCGTCGGCAACCTGATCATCTTGTCGAAAGGAGGAGCCTCCATGGCCGTATCGCATCGAAGGCTTGGCAACATGGGCGTCCTCGTGAGCAATCTGTGCCTCGGCACAATGAACTTCGGGCACAAGATCAGCAAGGAGGACAGCTTCGCCATCCTGGATCGGGCGCTGGAGCTGGGGATCAACTTCGTTGACACGGCCGACGCGTATGGCTTCGAGAAGGGACGCGGATTGACGGAGGAGATCCTCGGCGAGTGGCTCGCCCAGGATGCCGGCTTCGGCAGCCGGCGCGAGAGCATCGTCCTGGCCACGAAGGTCTATGCGGGCATGAACCGTGAGGGCCGCCGGCCCGAGCCGAACCGGGACAACCGCTGCCTCTCGGCCCTCAAGATCATCCGCCATTGCGAGGACGGCCTGCGGCGGCTCCGGACCGACCGGATCGACATCCTCCAGATGCACCACGTGGACCGCAGTTGCCCGTGGGACGAGATCTGGGAGGCGATGGAGACCCTCAAGCGCCAGGGCAAGACCCTCTACGTCGGCTCCAGCAACTTCGCGGGCTGGGACATCGCCACCGCCTGCCAGGAGGCATCCAGGCGAGGCCTGATGGGCCTGTGCAGCGAGCAGAGCCAGTACAACCTGACCAACCGCACGGTGGAACTCGAGGTGATCCCCGCGTGTCGGTATTACGGTCTCGGGCTGATCCCCTACAGCCCGCTGGCCGGCGGCCTGCTCGGCGGGCAGCCGGGACCCGGCCAAGGCATCCGGCGCGCAGGTTCTGGCTATGAAGACAGCCGCAAACGCAAGCAAGAGGCGCTGGATGCTTACGAGGCCCTGTGCGCTCAACTGGGCCAGGAGCCTGCGAAAGTCGCTCTGGCGTGGCTCCTGCACAACCCGGTTGTCGCCGCGCCGATCGTCGGCCCTAGTTCCATCGCTCAGCTCGAATCGGCGGCCGCCGCGACGGACGTGAAGCTGGACGCCGACACGCTGGGCAAGCTCGACAAGATCTGGCCCGGCCCGGGGGGCGAGGCGCCGCAGGCCTACGCTTGGTGAATGTCGCTCTTCTCGATTGCGGCCCGCCGCGTCAGGGGGAGCGGCGGTAGGCGCTGGGGCTGAGGCCCACGACCTGCCGGAACTTCCGCGCAAAGTAGTTGCTGTCGGAGAACCCGACTTCGAAGGCGATCTCCGTTACCTTGCGAGCGGTGCTCTGGAGCAGGTACATGGCGTGCCGCAGGCGGACCTCGATGAGGTAGTTGACCGGCGTCTGCCCCGTGGCCTCGCGGAAGGCCACCATGAGGTTGCTCTTGGACATGTGGGCGATCGCGCACAGCTCCGCGAGCCGCCAGGGCCGCGCATACTCGCGCTCCAGCAGGCCAATCACCTCGCCGACCCGCAGCAGCGCCCGCCCCTCGCCGGTGCTCGACCTGGAGTACTCCCGTGAGAGGAAGACAATCAGTTCGACCAGACGGCCAAGGAGGAACGCCTCGTAGCCGACGGGGCGCGCCTCGTACTCCTGGTGCATGCTATGGATGAGGCGCATGGCCTCGGCCAAACGGGTCGGGCTGAGACGCAGGTGGCCGCGGAATCGCCTTCGCCGCCGCCGCGCGGGCTCCAGGATAAACAGGGCGTGATACCCGGGCAGCTTGCGGAGCTGGTCGGTCGGCAGCCGAACGCGGCGGCTGTTGTACGTCACCTCGACGTGCTGGAGGTTCTCGCGCTGGACGATCGCGTGGGTCTGGTCGCCGTGGACGGCGAAGACGTCGCCGGCAACGACAGGGTAGTCGTGCCCGTCGACGCGATGGACGCCGCGGCCACCGTGGAAGAGGACGAGCTCGGCAAAGTCGTGGCTGTGCTCCATGCCCCCGATGCCCTCGGGGATCCCACTGCCGTGCAAGAGCTTGACGCGGATCGGGATCCCGACACCGTCGAACTTCCCGATGATCTTCGCCTTCATGGAGCTCTCCGATGGCGGACTATTGTGCTACATCTTTGGAATAACGTCAAGGCACTCACCGGCCTGATGCTCTATCTTGGTGTAGATCGAAAGCCCCACGACGCCTGCCCGGAGCGGGAAGCGCGTGGACCGCGTGGAAGGAGGAGTGCATGATGCCTATGCTCCGACGCGCGGGCGCGATGCTGGCGAGCGCGTTCGTGCTCTCGGCCGTCGCGGGCGCGGGCCGGGCAGCCGAGCCATCGGCAAAGAAACCTGAGCCAACTACCGGGAAGCCGAACGGCGGGAAGGCGCAGCAGACGCCCGACTTCAGCGCAACGACGCTGGCCCTTCTCCGCGATAGTCTGGCCAGCCTGGACAAGGGATTGCCAGCCGGTTCGCCCTTGCGCATGGAGATACAGGACAAACGGCTGGCGGACCGGGTCGCGGCGGCGGCCCCATCGTCGGAGGACTTCGCCGCTGTGCAGGCCGAAGTCGCGCGGCTGCGAGTGCGCGCGCTGGGCGTGGACGAGATCGTGTACGCGGTGCGGCCACGCACCGGCACAGTACACTGGTACGAGAGCTTTGGCTATTACTGCGATAGCCAACGGCCCGTCTATCCTGAAACGGGCGGCAAGCTGGTCCGTCTCGATCTGCGAACCGGGCAGACGAAGGAGATCCTCGCGGACCCCCAGGGCATCTTCCGGGACCCGTGCGTCTCCTACGATGCCAGCAAGATCCTCTTCTCGTACCGGCCAGCCGGCCGGGGCACGTTCCACCTGTACGAGGCGAATGCCGACGGGACTGGGTTGCGGCAACTGACCGATGGCGAGTACGACGACATCGAGCCCACCTACCTCCCCGACGGCGGGATCATGTTCTGCTCGGCGCGGTGCCGCCGCTGGGTGCCGTGCCTGAATGCCCCGGTGGCCATCTTGTACCGGTGTGACGGCGATGGCCGAGACATTCAGCCCGTGTCTGCGAACGTGGAGACCGAGAACTCGCCCTGGCCCATGCCCGACGGACGCATCATCTATATGCGGTGGGAGTACGTGGACCGCAGCCGCGTCACGTTCCACAACCTCTGGACCGTCAACCCCGATGGCACCCAGCACATGGTCTACTGGGGCAACAACGGCCAACCCGACGTGATGAACGACCCCAAACCGATTCCGGGAACGGACCAAGTTATCTGTATCGCGCACAACCACGCGGGTGCCGACCATGCCGGCGGCGTGCTGATCCTGGACGCGCTGGGCGGCCCGGACGCCTACTCGAGCCTGAGGTTCATCCCCGTCCCGTACCAGAAGCTGCCGCAAGGCCACCCCCTTTACCGCGACCCGTATCCGCTGTCGAGGGACGTGTTCCTTGTGGCCGTCGGCGACCGGGTCGTGGTGATGGACGACACCGGACGGGAGCTGGTCATGGAACGGCTGCCGGCGACGGCCCCTGCGAGCCGGCGGCGGCAGCTTTGGATTCACGAGCCTCGGCCGCTGGCCCCGCGCGCACGCGAACCCGTTCTTGCACCGCGGGCACAGGACCGAGGAGCAACGGGCACTTTCCTCCTGGTCAACGTCCTCCAAGGGCGGAATATGCGAGGCGTGCGGCCGGGCGAGATCAGGATGCTGCTCGTGCTGGAGGTCCTGCCCAAGCCCACGGACCACGACGGGCACACCGAGCCGTTGGCGCACACAGGCACGTTCTTCCTCGAGCGGATCCTGGGGATGGTGCCGGTGGAGCCGGACGGGTCGGCGTACTTCGAGGCGCCGGCCATGCGGCCGCTGTTCTTCGTGGCCCTGGACGAGCGGGGGCTGTCGGTCCAGCGGATGATGAGTTTCACGAGCCTGATGCCGGGCGAGACGATGAGCTGCGTCGGGTGCCACGAGCCCCGCCAGAGGACCTCGTCCGGCGGCCCCCCGCCCATGGCGCTGAGCAAGCCGCCGGCGCAGATCCAGCCGATCGCGGGGGTGCCGCAGATCTTCGACTTCGGGCGCGACATCCAGCCGGTCCTCAACAGGCACTGCGTGAGCTGCCACAACGACGAGAAGCGGGCCGGCGATCTGGTGCTCAACGACGACCACACCATCGCCTTCAACCAGGCCTACCTGATGCTGCGGGCGCGCAAGCTCTTCATTGACGGCAACGACGGCGTCAACAGTGGCCTCCCGCCGCGGGCGGTGGGAAGCTCCGCGAGCCGCATCCTCACGATGATCGATGGCAGCCACGAAGGCGTCAAGCTGACGCCGAGGGAACAGCAGTGGATGCGCCTGTGGATCGACTCGGCCTGCCTGTACGCCGGCACCTATGCGGCGCTGAACACCACGCCCGGCTACGCCGACTGCTGGGGGCCGGACCAAGTGGACAAGATCGTGATCAAGAGCCGCTGCGCCGAGTGCCACAAGGACGGGCTGATGCCCCCGAAGTGGAGCCCCGGGCTGGTCGACCACCGCGAGGGCTTCGGTGCGCGCTTCAACCTGAGTCTCCCGGAGAGGTCGCTGATGCTGCGAGCGCCGCTCGCGAAGTCGGCCGGCGGGCTGGGACTGTGCAAGAAGCGCGTCGCCGTGAAGTACGGCGATGTGGCATGGGGCTGGAAACCCGATGACTTCCCGCAGAAGCTCACCAAGCTCAAAGAGGGCGAGGGTGCCGATGTGTTCCAGGACACGAAGGATCCCGACTACCAGAAGCTGCTGGCCGACATCCGCAAGCTCAAGGCCGCCATTGAGCCTCAGCGGTACGACCAGCCCGGCTTCAAGGGTACGGCTCGCTACGTCCGCGAGATGAAGCGTCACGGCGTGCTGCCCGCGACGTTCGACCCTGCCAAAGATCCGGTCAACGTGTACGAGACTGACGAGAGGTATTTCCGCTCGTTCTGGTACAGGGCGCCCGACGAGGCGGCAGCGAAAGAAGAGCATAGATGAGACGCTTTGCAGTCGTGCTCGTTCTCCTGGCCGGCAACGTGTGGGCTGGCGAGAATTGGGTCACCTGCGAAGGTGGCGGTGCCCACCACAACGCGTCGGCGGCCGAGGTGCCGCCGGAGGCGCTGTGTATCCTCTGGCAGCGCGAGTTCGAGCCTGCAGTCAAGGTTGGCGATTACTGCGACCCGCCGAACGAGATGAACATCCCCGGCGCCAAAGCCTCGCAGAACCTGGTGCTGCTCGACGGGAAGCTCGCCCTGATCGCCGCCGACGGGCGCGGGTTCCCTGCCAAAGGACTGGATGCCTATCTGACCGTCCTCGATGCCGCCAACGGGAAGACTATCAACTGCATCCAGATCGAGGCCCATCAGGGGAACAACCGAGTGTACAACTGGCCGCATTCCACCGTGTCGGCCAGTTGCGACACCGCGACGGGCCTGATCGTGACCGCCTGGGACCCGGAGACGGCGATCCTCTACACAGGCGTCGGCAGCTACCAGTCCGGCTACACGGCCTATCGCCCGCTCGCCAACGCCGCCTCCCATCGCCCTGGGCAGTACCAGCAGGGCGTGCCAGCTTTCCTGGAGCTTTTCGAGAAGCACCCCGGCTATCAGGACGCCTTCGGCCGGACGCGGGGCGAGATGATCTCGCGCATCGGCGTACAATACACGAAGAAGCCGTTCCTGCCGCAGTACTGGGGCCAATCGGGCCTCTACGTGGGGCCGGACGCTGAGAAGGGGAAGACCGACCTCGACTACACGCGAGGCATCGGCGTCGACTCGCTGTACTTCTACAATTCCTCAGCCTACATGGAGGTGGATCCCACCGGCCCGCTCATGGGGATCACGATGGGCAACTTCGTGTCCCACTGCCCGGCCGGCCAGCCTTACTTGTACGGGAAGTACACCGGGATGAAGGCCATGTCGGCCTATCCCGAAACCCGGATCATCGAGCCGCCAATCTACGCGCGCAAGCCCTCGCGCCTGCGCCCCTTCACCAGCCGGGGCCTGTTGATTGCCAACGGGCGCGTCTTCATGGCCGGGCCCGGCGACGATCGGAACAACAATGGAGACCTGGGAGGCAGCGGCTCGCCGACGGACATGGCCAACATCGATCAGGGGCTCTACCTCTGGGCGTATGACTATCACATGGAGGACCGAAAGCCGAACGACGGCGTCGAAGGCCCTGCGGCCGCGGAGACCGCCGTTCTCCGGCTGGCCTTCACACACCGCTTCGTCTCGCGCCCGCAGGAGGACCGACGCGACCCCTTGATGGTTCCGGAATCCTACATCGAGACCGACGGCTTCTATCGGAACCGGGCGATGCTGGCCGATGGCAAGACCTTGTGGGTGGCGTGGAAGCCCTCGGCCCGCGAAAACGTCGAGCTGATCCACGCCAGCGACGCGGGGGTGAGGACCTTCGACCTCGGCGTGGGCGCGGGCGTCTACGGGGCGGAACTCTGGCCGCACATGAGCCTCGTGGAGGCCGGCGGCGGGAAGCTCATCGCCTACTTCACAGGCCGCGGCTGCTACCGCCAGCGCTACGTCCCTGATGACCCCACACCGATGCTGCGCCACATTCTCTCCAACGCAGTGAAGCACATGGGGCAGAGACACCCGTTGTGGGATGACATGCCCCGCGAGGAGCAGCTCAAGCGGATCGCCCAGGCGAAACAAAGCGGCTTCTGGACCGCTCAGCTCTTCGCCCCTCGCGGTCCCGCTCAGTTCGCCGTCTTCGATTGCACCGCGAGCAAGCTGAAATGGACCTACGACGTCTCCGCCAACCATCCCTCGCAGCCGGCCAACGATTTCTGGTGCAGCATTGACCGCACGCAAATGGTGGCGGCCGGGAAATGGGTCTACCTGGGTTGGGTGGACGCGACCGGCCCCGACACTGTCCTGCGGCTCCTGGGCCTCGATGTCACGGCGCCGCGGCCGACATGCATCGAACGGGCGCTCCCACTGGGCTTCGCTTCGACGGGGAACCGCAGGAGCACCCTCATGGACCTGATCGCAGCGGACGGGCGGCTGTATGCCCTCGTCCTGCGATCCGACGTGTACTGGATCCGCGACGCGAGGTGGACGGCTCTGATGGTCCTGGCGATCGGACCCAAATGAGGCCGAGGGGAGCGGTGGCGTTCCCCTGCTGTCGCTCGGTTTGCCGCGGCCGATTCTCTGAGGCCCACGCGGTGTCGCCAGCCACTCAATGAATTCGACAAAGGAGTCCAGCTGTGTCCGAGATCAACCGCAGGGAAACGGTGAAGATGATTGGTGCCGGCGTAGGACTGGCTTGCGCGGCCGTCTCGGCCCCCGCCGCGGAGCCGCAGGGAGACAAGCCCAGGCTCTTCATCGGTGTGCAGGTGCGCAAGCAGAGCTTCGACCAGCGGCCCGTGGACGAGGTGATCGACGACCTGGTGAAGACTGTGGGGATGAACGCTCTGGTGACCATCAACGTCGACACGGCGGAGGGCATCCGCGGCGTGGCCGACGCGGCGGCGAAGCGCGGCGTGCGCTACTTCCCGGCGAAGTTCGAGTGGTCGCCGAGGCCAGGCAGCATTGACGCGTTCGGGCAGAGGCAGCAGGGCAATTGCCCGCTTGACCCGGCGCCGCGCGATGCTCGGATGAAGTGGTATGAGAACGCCGCCGACGCGCTGCCGGCGTCGGCCGGCGGTATCCTGTTCGGCCACGAGGAGCGGATGCCGCCGCTGCACTCGACCCTGGGCGGCGATCCCGGTGGCTGCTTCTGCGAGGTCTGCGTGCAGCGCGGCAAGGAGCGCGGCGTCGATGTCGAACGCGCCAGGACGGGGTTCCAGCGCATCCACGCGCTCACCCAGGACTGCCTCGCCGGCCGCACGCCGGCCGATGGGGCCTTTGTCAGCCTCTGGCGAATCCTGACCGAGTATCCCGAAGTCTTCACCTGGGATCGCCTCTGGTTCGAGGCGCTCGTCAAGGTCAGGAAGGCCA
>Ga0315274_10001376_pt1 | contig 37437 bp, 34 predicted proteins | sample YL17G02_20_MG_FD_203700 | JGI IMG/M metagenome (GOLD analysis project Ga0315274, IMG submission 203700) | Sediment microbial communities from Yellowstone Lake, YNP, Wyoming, USA - YL17G02_20 | ecosystem: Environmental > Aquatic > Freshwater > Lake > Sediment | place: USA: Wyoming | collected...
ATCGCCGATGATCCGGATTCCTCGCTCGTCTGCATAGTGGCGCAGCGCCGACCATTGCCGGAAGAACTGGAACTGCGTGTACTTGGGCCAGTGGATCTCATCTGCCAGGGCAGATTGCCACTGGCTCAGGGCCTCCGGCCGGCGCTGGACGATGTCGTCTGGCCATGTGTTCCACATGGTACCGCGATAGGCGTCTTTAAGGGCCATAAAGAGGGCATAGTCGTCGAGCCAGCGCTGCTTCTGTTGGCAGAACGCCTGCAGTTCCTCTCGTCGCTGGGCTGATGCATAGACCCTGAGGCGGTCGGCGGCCTGACGCAGCAGCCGTGTCTTGTGCTCGATCACTGCCCCATAGTCGACACGGTGCAACGGTAGCTGAGGGTCCGAGGCCAGGTCTCCAGGCAACAGATCGCCCTCCTCGACCAGTTGCTGCAGGTCAACCAGCAGCGGATTGCCTGCGTACGAGGAAAACGAGGCGTAGGGGGAATCCCCATAGCTGGTGGGCCCTAGTGGCAGGACCTGCCACAGACTCTGTCTGGCAGCCACCAGAAAGTCAACGAAGCGGTACGCAGCCTGACCCAGGTCGCCGATCCCGTGTGGCCCAGGCAGCGAGGTGGGGTGCAGCAGAACGCCGCTTGACCGTGGGTGTGTCATCGCAATACCTCCAACCTGCCCGCCATAACGCGGTCCGGATCATATCCACGTTGCCAGGACTCGGGCGAACTCATGTTCGCGCCTGCTTTGCTTCGGCACCCCCAGGCGACAGGGTGCCTCTGCGATTCTCACATGCTGAGACGGGGAAGTCGAGACTCGCCACTATGTCTCCGAGTGCAGCGCCTTCGACAGCAGGCGACAGGTCGTCCAGATGCCAGGGGGTCGGTTGGTACGGCAGGCCTTCCATATGCTCCTCCACGCAGGACATGCGGACCTATGCCTATTCTACCACAGTTCAGGGTAGCGCCTATCTTCGTTGTCGGGAGGAGTGGGTTCTCTCCGGGCGCAGGTCCCGTTTCTAGATTGCCGAACAACAGGCCCGCCGGCCTGGGTTCCCACGGCCCCACCGTCCGCCGTACTCCTGATGCCCCCATGTCGAGGGCGCGCCGGCTGAGAGCGGGGGAGTTGCCAGGTTCAGTGAATCAGCTACAATAGGCGTAGAAGCGGGTTCTGGAGCCGTCCGTATAGGACACTAAACCCCACAAGGGTTCGGAGACAGGCGATGCGAGCCAGGTTGATCCATAACGTCCACGCCGGGCAGGTGATTGTACGGCACGATCTGGAACAGGCCGTTGAGTACCTGGAGCGCAGTGGCTGGAACGTCTCGTTCCAGGAGACACGAGCGCCTCTGGAAGCCACAGCGTTGGCGCGCCAGGCTGCCCAGGAAGGCGTTGACGTCGTGATCGCGGCTGGTGGTGATGGAACAGTCAACGAAGTCCTGGCCGGCCTGGTGAACACGAACACAGTGCTAGGTGTGCTGCCGGTGGGCACCACCAACGTCTGGGCCTTGCAGATGCGGATCCCCACGGTGAACTCGGTGATCGGCCCCAGTCCCTGGCTTACCAAGATCATGGCAGATCTGGAGGAGCGGATGGAGCACGTGCTGCCAGTCGGCTTCTACCGCTCGGTCTTGCTGGATGCCGCCCGTGTGCTGGTCGAAGGAGAAGTCCGCGCCGTCGACGTTGGAAAGGCGAATGACCGCCACTTTTTGATGTGGGCCGGCGTCGGACTGGATGCCGTGGTGACGCAGAACGTGTCTACCGAAGACAAAAAGCACCTCGGTGCCTGGGCCTATGTCGGCACGGCGCTGGACACGATCCGCGAATACCAGAGCACAGAGGCCATCGTAACCTTGGACGGAAAAGTCAGACAGGTGAACACACCGCTGATCGTTGCCAGCAACATCCAGCTCTACGGTGGTGTGCTGCCTCTGGGAGCTCGAGCCTGCGTGAATGATGGCAAGCTGGACGTGTGCATCTTTAAGGGCGACGGTTTGTTCACCTTCGTCCATCACGTTCTGAGGATCGTCTCCCGCCAACACCTGCGGGACCCCGAGATCGAGTACTACCAGGCGGAAGAGATCACCGTCGAGTCAGCACAACCATTGCCCGTGCATGTAGACGATGAGCCCTTTACCCAGACTCCAGTGACGATCAGCGTTCAGCCCAAAGCACTGCGAGTGCTCGTTCCCCGAAACGCCCCTGAGTACCTATTCGTATAGCGAGCAGTGGACCTCACCCAGCGCTGAGATCGCCCCAGAGCCGAAGGAACGCTACGCTGGCCCCTTGCGACCTACGTCGAACATGGCGGTTAGGGGGCCAGATCCTGGGGCAGGACGGTGACAGCCTCCCTTTGCTCTGGAGCTCTCATGCCGTCCTCCCATTGCCAGTACAGTGCTGAGCCGTTCGCCCGCGTGTAGGTAGTCACACAGTGCCGCTCGTGATTGTCGAAGGCATAGATCGTCACCCGGCCTTTGTGGAACCAGGTGGCTGCGTTCAGGTCATCTACGGCAGCGCGAACCGCGCTCTGGATAGAGAGCCCCATCTTCAGGTAGAGGGTGACGCTGCGTGCGGTTCCCAGGCGGATGGTCATCTCCCCAAAGCCCGTGCAAGCAGCGGTGCCATAGTGGTTATCGGCATAGCAGCCGGCGCCAATGATCGGTGAATCCCCAAGGCGACCGGGGTATTTCCACGCCCATCCGCTTGTGCTGACCCCCGCCGCAATGTTTCCGACTGCGTCTCGTGCCAACAGGCACACCGTGCCGTGTGCCGTCTCAGGGTCAGCGGTCAGCCTGGCCCAGGGAGCAAGCCGTGCCGGAGGCCAGTGGGCCCATTCTTCGGGCGACATGCGCTCGCTCAGCCAACGGGCCCACTGCTGGCGCACCTCGTCACTCATCAGGTCGCCCCGTTCGGCGCCCATCTCGTCCGCAAAGGTGGCAGCTCCCGCACCGACCAGCAACACATGGGGTAGCTCTTCCATTACCCGGCGGGCTACACTGATGGGATGGACGAATCCCTGCAGTGCACCTACAGCGCCTGCGGCCAGTGTGCGCCCGTCCATGATGCTGGCATCCAGCTCCGATTGGCCTAACAGGTTGGGGAAGGCATCCTGTCCTACGCTGTGGACGCCCGCCGCTCGCTCGACGACGCGGATGCCCTGCTCGACCGCATCGAGTGCATGGCCGCCGCTCTGGAGGTGGCCAACTGCTGCCTCCATTCCTGCCTCTGCCGTATCACTGCCGAGAACGATCACCTTTGGCCTCCTTGTCCAGAAAAGCAAACCTGCTACCGTGTGCGCGGATCCAGCGCATCGCGAAGTCCATCGCCCAGCAGGTTGATGCCCAGCACAGTCAGAACCAGAAGGGCCCCAGGTGCCAGGCTGATCCAGGGCGCCTGACGTAGGAATCCCCTCCCTTCGTTGATCATGGCTCCCCATTCCGGTGTAGGGGGTGGGGCGCCCAGGCCGAGGAAGCTCAGCGTTGCTGCGTTCAGGATGGCCCAGGCAATATCCAGGGTAGCTAAGGCGATCACCGTGGGCAGGACATTGGGGAGGACATGATGTGTCAGGATGCGCAGATCGGGGACACCAACGACGTACGCAGCGCGCACAAACCATGCCTTCCTGATCTGTAGGGTACTGCTGCGACTGAGGCGCACATAGGTCGGGATGCCAGTTATCCCGATGGCGATCATGGCATTTGCGAGGCCAGGCCCCAACCAAGCCACGATCAGCAGCGTCAGTAGGATGCCAGGGAAGGCCAGAGCCACGTCGACGAGTCGCCCGACAATCACGTCGACCCAGCCGCCCCAGTATCCGGCCAGCAGGCCTAGTGCAAGGCCCGGGAGCAGGGCGGTGGTCACGGCGATCATGCCGACAGGCAGCGAGATTCGGCCCCCGTATGAAGCCCGACAGAGCACATCGCGCCCAAACTGATCGGTTCCCAACCAGTGACTAGCGGAGGGCCTTTCCAGCTTGGTGCTGACATCCATGACCAGCGGTTGGCACTTTTGGACCGCAGGCAGGACCAGCGAGAAAGCCAGGACGAGGGAGAGGATAGCCAGCCCAGCGATGACCGTCGGCGTGCGCTGCCAGGGCAGGGCGCGCGTGGGCGCAGGGACACGCTCTGGAGGTGGGTGTCTGCGGGTGGGGATTGGGTAGCGGCGGATCGGTGTGGCACGGACCATGGCTTACTCGTGGTGGATGCGCGGGTCCAAGTAACCGTATGCCAGATCTACCACCAAGTTGACAACGGTGTACAAGGCAGCGCTGACAATCACCATCCCTTGTACGACTGGATAGTCCTTGTACAGGATGGCCTCTGCGAGGGTACGCCCTAGACCAGGCCGGCCAAAAACGGTCTCCGTAGCCACCGCTCCACCCAGCATAAAGCCGAATTGCAGCCCAACCACCGTGATCACCGGCACAAGCGCACTCCTGAGGGCGTGTCGGACCAGTAGTGCACTCTCGGTCAGCCCCTTTGCCCGTGCGACATTGATGTATTCTTCTCTCAGAATCTCTGCCAACTGAGCACGTACCAGACGGGCGATGCTGCCCGCCGAGACCAAGCCCATCACCGTACTAGGCATGACCAAGTGGCTGAGTGTGCCGCGCCCGCTGGCTGGCAGCCAGTGCAGAGTCAGGCTGAAGATCAGGATCATCACCAGTCCAGACAGTGGGATGGGTATTGACACGCCGACTAGCGAGAGACCCATGCACACCCTCTCTATCCAGCTCCGTGGTCTCATCGCTGCCAGGATGCCCATAGGCATGCCTACACCCAGAGCAACGGCCAGGGCGGAACAAGCCAGCACGACAGTGGAGGGTGCCTGCTGGACGATGATCTGCGAGATGCTCTGGTGTGTGAACAGAGAGCGTCCCAGGTCCCCTCTCGCCAGGCTGAGCAGGAAACAGAGATACTGCAGCCACACCGGCGAGTCCAGACCGTACTCCTGGCGCAAGCGGGCGATATCCTCGGCTGTGCCGCCACCCTGTGCGGCGAGAACGGCCACGGGCTCGCCGGGTAGCACCCGTAGCACGAGAAACACGAGCGTCACTACACCCAACAGGACGGGGACCGCACCCAACAGGCGGTGGATCACAAACTGGCGCATGGAGGTTCTGCATCTACCTTTCCTGTGGCGAACGGACGGCAGACCCCGCTTCCGTGACCGGCTTTCCTCAGTCTAGCCTGACATCGTACAGCCAGGGGAACCAGCCCTGGGCGTCGAACCGCAATCCCTGGACACGGGCAGACACGCCGTTAAGGTTTACATAGTCACGGATGGGGATGATCAGAGCCTGTTCCATGATCGACCGCTGGATCTGCCCGTAGATCGTGGTGCGCTCCTCTGTGTCCAGGCTTTGCCGGCCCTGGTCCAGCCATGCATCGAGTTGGGGGTCGCGGATCTTTGACCAGTTGAACCCACCGTCGGCGTTGGCAGAGTGGAAAGCGGAGCGGAGTATGCCGGGGTCGCTGCCCGAGAAGGTGAACGGGATCAAGTGATGCTTTCCCTCGCTGGCGACCTGTAGGGCTGCGGGATAAGCCAGCAGTTGGGTCTTGAGTTGGACACCTACGCGGAGGTACTGCTGCTGCAGCATCTGCCCGACTTCAGGCACAAAACCCCAGCTCATCAACACCGTCTCCAGAGCCAGAGGCTGTCCGTCCTTGTCCCGGACGCCATTCCCGTCGGTGTCTCGCCAGCCGGCCTGCTCAAGCAACCCCTGGGCCTTGTCCAGGTCAAAGGGGTACAGTCTTTCCACGCTGCTGTCGTATCCCCACGTGGAGCGACACAGCGGTCCATAGGCAATCGGCGAGTAGCCCATGAACACGGTGTCGACAATGGCTTGTCGGTCGGTTGCATAGATCAGGGCCTGTCGCACTCGCACATCGTCCAGAGGAGGCTTGACGACATTCAGGTACATCTGAAGCGGTTGCCCGGGCACAGGCACTTTCAACACTGCGAACTTCAGATCTTGCTCCAGGCGTGCAGCGTCCACAGGGGGGATCTCACCCATCACCTGAACGGCTCCAGACTCTAGCGCTGGGGCGCGAGTGGCCGGATCCACAAAAAACCGGAACTCGACTTGCTCCAGGTATGCTGGTCCCTGGTGCGCAAAGAAGGCAGGAGCCCACCGATAGTTGGCGTTGCGCTTCAGGCTGAGGTGATCGTTTGGGACGTACTCCTGGAACATGAACGGCCCGGTGCCTACTTGATGGAACTGGTACTCATCGCCCCACCGCTTCACGGCTGTGGGCGAAGCGATGGCCACGTACACCTGGCTGACTGCGCTGAGAAAAGGAGCATAGGGCGTCTTCAGGAGCACCTGAGCGGTGTACTCGTCCACTGTCTGGCATCCCTCGAAGGGCCCTAGCAAGCCAATCGCCTTGGCAGACTTGGTCGCCGGATTGACGATGCGCTGCAAGTTAAAGCAGACAGCATCGGCGTTCAGGGGGGTATCATCGTGGAACCTCACATCCTTGCGCAGGTGAAAGGTGTAGGTTTTCCCGTCTGCCGAGACCTCCCAGCGCTGGGCTAGGCCGGGGACAAACTGGCCGTCAGGGGCTAGCCACACCAGCGGGTCATAGACGCTGGTCAGTGGGATGCCGAGCTCCGAGGATGCACCAGCGTGGGGATCGATGCTAGAGGGCGATAGAGTCAGCCCGTAGATCAGCTTGTCTCTGCCAGACACTGGTCGACAAGCGGCGAGGACGATCGCGGTGATCAAGGCGGTCACGGCCAGCAGACGAGTCCATTTCATGGTCTCTCTCCAACTGCCAGATCGGTCAATGGGCTGTCACAGCGAGTGGCTCTGGCAATGCTCGCCCTATTGTACCCGAAAAGCATGGGCGCGCAAGTGCCGATGTGAAGGGGAGATCGTAGCAAATCGGTGGGGGCTCTTCTCATTGCGCGTTCCCACCACGTCGAGGCGAGGGTACGCAGAATCTACCCCAAGCCGTGCTTCATGCGTCATGTGGGTCGTGATCCGTGTCGGGCAAACGATCACGGCGGTATCAACCCCACAAAACACGCGATCCGCCGTCTCAAAACGGGCGATCCGCTACGATCTCCCTGAAGGCGCCGACCCCACCGTGGCCTGGTAGCGACGGCTTGCTCGGCCCTCCGGCCTCTTGTCGGGGTAATGGTTGACAGTATTCCTCAACTATAGTACAATCGGCATCTATTGGGCGTCGTAGGCGGAAGGAAGGTGTGCTATGCGCCTCTCAACGTTGGGGAGGTATGCTCTGCGGGCGATGGTCGATCTGGCGCTGCACCAGGGCCAAGGGCCCGTCTCGCGCAATGATATCGCCGACAGACAAGAGATCTCGGGCCAATACCTGGCTCAACTGTTTGGCAAGCTCAAGCGGGCGGGACTGGTGGATAGCGTCCTGGGACCAGGTGGTGGATACGTGCTGACCCGAAGCCCGGTTGAGACGAGTGCTGGCGATGTCCTCCGAGCAGTAGACGAGTCCATCACCCCGGTATACTGCGCGGAGTTGGACCAGGAGGCGACCTGCCATCGAGCGGATGGTTGCCCCACTCGCCTGCTGTGGGCACGGGTGGGAGCAGCGGTGGCTCAAGTGGTTGACTCCACGACACTGGCCCAGTTGTGCGAATGGTCCCGGCAGTTGACCGATCGCTAGCATCAGGCATAGCGACAGGCTCGGCCTGAGCATGGCAGTGGACCAGGCCGTCCCGATGCGAGTGCTGTGATCCCAACCTTCTGACCTTCGGTAGGGACCTACGCACTGGCAGACATCCTGGCCAATCTGGACCAGGCTCTGCGTGCCAGTTGGCACGTGGCGGCGATGTGCGGCGCAAACCATGCGCTGCACGGTTTCCTTTGCATTGCGTGCTGCGGCAGGGAGCAGCAAAAAAAGATGGCAACAGACGAAGAGGTGGCCGTAGCTGAAGACTCCAAGCTCGGCGGGGCGCGGAGTGTGGGCCTGGTCGAGACGCAAGTCTGGACCTGTGACGGTCCGCCGTTGGAGTTGGAGTGCGGGCTGTCGCTGGGCCCTGTGACCCAGGCGTATGAGTTATATGGAGCGCTCAATGCCGAGCGGGACAACGGGATCCTGGTGTTCCACGCGCTGTCTGGCGACGCGCACGTGGCGGGCTATCACACGCCGGAAGACACCAAGCCTGGCTGGTGGGATATCATGGTGGGGCCGGGAAAGCCCTTTGACACCACCAAGTATGCAGTAGTCTGCGCCAACGTGATCGGCGGGTGTAAGGGCAGCACAGGGCCATCGAGCGTCGACGCGCAGACGGGCAAGCCCTACGCCTTGAGCTTTCCCATCGTGACCATTGGTGACATGGTCAGAGCTCAGAAACTGCTCATCGATCACATGGGCATCGGCCGGCTGCTAGCCGTTACCGGAGGCAGCATGGGCGGCATGATGGCTCTGGATTGGGCGGTTCGGTACCCGGAGGCTACGGCCTCTGTGCTGGCAATTGCCACTTCTGCCCGCCTCAATGCGCAAGGGATTGCGTTCGATGAGGTGGGCCGGCAAGCGATCATGACGGACCCCAACTGGCATGGAGGGGACTATTACGGCAAGGGGATCCCACAAGCGGGCCTGGCCATCGCTCGCATGATCGGGCATATCACCTACCTCTCAGAGGAGCAGATGCGGGCCAAGTTTGGGCGCAGGCTCCAGGATCGTGAGTCCTTTGGCTATGACTTTGGGACCGAATTTCAGGTGGAAAGCTACCTCCGGTACCAGGGCAATAGCTTTGTGCGCCGCTTTGACGCCAATTCGTACCTGTACATTACCAAGGCCATCGACTATTTCGACCTGGCTGCGGGCCATCATTCACTGGTCGAGGCGCTGGCAGGGGCCAAGTCCGAGTTCTTGGTCGTCTCGTTCAGTAGCGATTGGTTGTACCCGACTGCGGAATCCAAAGAGATCGTTAAGGCTCTGCAGGCCAATGGGATCTCGTGTACTTTTCTCGAGATCCCCAATCCTTACGGGCACGACGCCTTCCTGTTGCCCAACGAGCAACTGGCAGGCACGGTGACCGGCTTTCTGGCCAACGTGCAGCGCCGGGTGCGGGAGCGCACGGCTGTAGGGGAGGCGCGGCCATGAGCCTGAGGACCAAGCGCGAGGCGACCAAACGGCGCCTGGACTATGAGTTGATCGAGGCCATGGTGTCCCAGGGCAGTCGTGTGCTCGACTTGGGATGCGGCGATGGGCAACTCCTGACGGAACTGGCGCAGTACAAGCGATGCCCTGGCAGGGGGATCGAGATCAATGGAGAGGCCGTTCTGGCATGCATCCAGCGCGGGGTAGCGGTATACCACGGTGACATGCTGGAAGGGATGAGTTTTTTGCGAGACCGCTCCTTCGACGTTGTGATCCTGAGCCAGACGCTACAGCAGACCTCCGACCCGCCACAGGTGATCCAGGAGATGCTGCGGGTCGGTGACACGGCCATTATCAGCTTCCCCAACTTTGGGTACTGGAAGGTCCGGCTGCAGCTCCTGTTCACTGGCCGCATGCCGCGTAGCAGCTTGTTGCCATACACCTGGTACGAGACGCCGAACGTGCACCTTTGTACGGTCACCGACTTTCGCCGACTGTGCGGGGAACTGGGACTGGAGAGGGTGCGCGAGATCTTTCTGGTCCCACCCTCACGACTGATATCGGCCACACTGCCCAACTGGCGGGCTGGCCTGGCGATTTTCCAGATCAGACGCCGGAGTTAGTTCGCCATCCGGCTGGTGTTCACCCCATCTGCGAGAAAGCAAGAGCTCCACACCCCTGGTGTGGAGCTCTTGGATCGCCTCATCGAGCCTGTTAGCGGTCCTACTCAGCAGGCGCGCCCGGCGGGACTCGAACCCACAACCATCGCCTTCGTAGGGCGGTGCTCTATCCATTGAGCTACAGGCGCGCGGGTTGTATTGGCGGGGAGGCAGGGATTCGAACCCTGGAAGGAGCTTTTTGGCCCCTTAACCGCTTAGCAGGCGGCCCCGATAGACCTCTCTGGCACCTCCCCCGGGTGTGGGAGCGGAGGGAGAGGGATTCGAACCCCCGGTGACCCAAGGGCCACAACGGTTTTCAAGACCGCCGCCATCGTCCACTCGGCCATCCCTCCGAACACGACGGCCTTCTCCATCCGACGTGTCCGCTAGTATATCAGAAGACACAGCAGATGTCAAACCGGCATGCGGGCACGCACCGGTTGGTTCACACTGCCGTCTGTTCGCCTGGCCTCGACTGGCAGGTCCAGGCCATGATCGCCTGACCTGGCAGAGGGTTGAGAGCACGAAAAGGGCTCACGTCCTGGCCAGGCTACCACGCTACAGCCATGCCGGGCACAGTGCCCACTGGCATCGCTCTCCTTGGGCACACGGACCTAGACTGGGGCCCTGCAGGCTGCCTACGCTGTGGGCTCGGTGTTGCGGCGACGCAGAGCGCCGGGGATGGACGCCTCGTGCAGCGCAAAGACCGGGATCGAAGCCACGAGCAGGAAGGGCCCGATGGTCTCCAGCCCCAGGTTCTGTGCCAGGGCCCCCGCCAGCGCTGGAAGCACAGCCAGGCCAACACTGGCCCCTGCGACCTCAAAGCCAATGGCATTGGGTGCGTGCCTGGATCCGACTTGCCGGGGAGTGTCCGAGATGGAGAGTGGAAACAGCGGAGCGACCGAGAAGCCCATCATGGCCAGGCCCAGGAAGCCGAGCAAGATAGTGGGGCTCCACCATACCAGCGCAGCCCCGCAGACCATACCCAGCATGCCCGCGCGAACCAGTGCAGTGACCCCAATGCGGCTGGCGGCGATACCAAACAAGATGCGCCCAATGGTCAGGCTGGCCCAGTACACACTGATCCAGGTTCCGGCTGTCGTGGTTGGTACCTTGCGGGCCTCGGTAAACAGGACATAACCCCACTGTCCAGCCGAGCCCTCAAGGCCGGTAAAACCCACGAACAGGGCAATGCCCAGCCACACCGCAGGGACCCTGAGTGTGTCTAGCAGGCGCACATCGGTCGGCTTGGGCGTGGTCTCCTGGGATGCCGGCTGCCCTAGCCGCCAGCGGCGCAGTGTGAGTGCAAACGCGGCGCCCAGCAAGGCCTGGACCGCGAAGATGACCGCATATGCCCAGCGCCAAGAGAGGTTTCGTGCCAGGATCCAGGTCGCGAGCTGGGGCCCGAGGGTAGCGCCCATGCCAAAGCAGGCGTGCAGCCAGTTCATCAGACTGGGGCTGTGATTCGCGGCAAAGTAGGTGTTCAGGCCGGCGTCGATCGCTCCGGATCCGAGGCCCGACACCAGGCCGAACAGCCCCATTGCCCACCAGGTGGGGGCCAGCGCGTACGCCCCCAGGCCGACCCCAAAGACAATGGTGCTGGTCAGGAGGAAGGGCCCAATGCCCAGGCGAGACAGGATCCGACCGTTGTAAAAGCTCGCCACCAGGTAACCAATGGTCTGGGTGAGGAGCAAGGTCCCGATCGCGTCCTGGGTCAGGGCAAAATGGTCCCGAATCGAGGGCCAGGCGACGTTCAGTGCCCCGCCCGGCAAACCCAGGGCAACAAAGCCTGCAAAAGCAAGTCCGACGAGCAGAGCGCTGGATCGAGGTTTCATGGTCTAGTCCGCGATGTGATCGAGCATGGGTGCAGGACGGGCCTAGCCGATGTAGACTTGGACGCGTTCGCCGTCATCATCGACGTCGATGGCGATCGGTTCCCTTGTTGGTGTAGGCAGGCTGGTTCTTACCGCTTGAATCATGTGTGCGGCTGTGTCGAGTTGGGCTGTCGACTCGTCGTGCACGAACCGCCGCGCCAGGTGCAGGCCCCAGTAGGCCAACCTCAAGGGCAGCGGCAGGCTGATGGCGATCCGGTGCCCGGCATGATCGCGGATGCGCACATGCAGCCAGGGCACGGTGGCCATCCAGAGCGTGAGTGCAGCCAAGAGGAGCGCCAGGACAGCCACGATCAGCACAACAACAAACCCTGCTGTGATCCGGCTCTCCTCGTGGCGATAGAGCACGTAGGCTCCCCAGCCGCTTAAGAACAGAATGACGAGTGCACCCGCAAGCGGGATGTAGCTCAGAAGACGGTACCGCCGAAAGTCGGGCGCACTGGCGGCCGGCGAAGGGGGCTCTGTAGCTGTGTGCTGCACGCTCTCAGGCTGCTTATCCAGAGCTGGTCGTACCGCTCCAAGGAGCCTGTGAGCCTCGTCTGCAGAGATGGTCCCTTTCTCCAGCATCTGTAGGATTTGCAGGGTCTCATCCATAATTGCCGCCTCCTTTGCCGAAAACCTTCGAAACTCCATGTGGGGCCTGGGCCCGATTATACACCCGTTTGGCGCTCCCGCCAGTTCAGTTTGGTCGAGTCATGGGATCTGAGGTACGGCCTGGAGGTTTACCAGCTTCCATTACCGATGTCCTCTGTTGGCGGACAGGAGTGGGGCTGTGATTCGAAGCATCGCCAAGGGCCGCTGCGCGCTGCCGCTCCAAGGCCGGTCTCACGGTCGCCCATGGAGTGAGCGCGCTCTCCGGTCGGTCATGTTGACAGGAACAGCGCTGCCGAGTACAATGGCACCGTCGTCATCTCCACCAACCAAGGAGGGCAGGGTGAGCCGTCGAACGAGCGGTGCCGATTCTGATCCCAAGAACGATCCTCGCAGGATCATGCGTGGCCTGCGCATCCACCGAGATGAGGAATGGGACTATTCGTTTTGGCGTCCCATCGACTGGGTTCGCTATGACATGCAGGACCAGTATGGTTTCATCTATTCACCTGGAGACGACCCACGGACTGGCTTTTACGTTTCGGCGCTGGACCTGAGCGACGAGCTCGATGGGCCTGTCACTGAAGAGGACCTGTCGGCACTTCGGGAAGGGATCCTAGCGGGGCTGGAGAACCTGCCGGACATTGTAATCCTGGCGGAGAAAGAGATCGCCAAAGGGTTTGCGATAGGCTTAGAGATCCTGCTGACCTTTACGCTGGGCGGTGAGACCTGCCAGCGGCGCATGCGCTTGCTCTACAACGACCGCCAGCAGTTTACCATCTACGGACAGGGCGTCCCTCCCCGCGAGTACGATGTCTTTCATGATACCTTTGAGTTTATCTACAGCAGCTTTGAGTTCGCAGACATACTGGCGATGTCGGGAATAGCGCCAACCCCAGAGAGTGCGGTCAAGTGGTCGGGTGATGCGAGCAAGATAGAAAGCAAGCCGCGCTACCCAAGGGACCACAGCAGCTGGGTCAGGGACAAGATGGCCAGTGGCCCGGCAGGTGAGCAGTCAGCGAAGGGTCAGGGCGAGGACAAGGCAGGCTAGGTCTGAGACCGCAGCCTATCGCCTATAGGTCCGTGGCAGCGCCACGGACCTTTCTTGGTTCTTCGGATGGAGCGCCCGGCTGCTCCATCATCTCACCTGTACCCAAGCTCGTCTTTGTGCCGAGGTGCGCGCACACTCGATTAGCTTCTGCACATAGACCCCCTGTGCGAGGCTTGGGCTGGCAGGCATGCCTGTTGCGACGCAAGTCAGGAAGTTGGCCAGGCATGCCAGATGGACGCGCATCCATCCTATGACGAGCTTGGGCCCTGGAAACCCTGCTGGCTTGGGATACCGCTGCCCGGTATCGATGCGGGTCCACCCGCGCCGTCCGCCGATGGGCTGGTCCGCCACCCTGGCATCATACGCCTCCAGGTGATGGGGATCCATCGAGTTGAACCGCAAGGCTCCCAAGGAACCATGGATCTCCAGCCTGAGCTCGTCCTCTGTACCCGTGGCAAGCTTGGAGGCCTCAACAGTGCCTACAGCACCGCCCTGGGTCCTGACCAGCATCCGGACGCTGTCTTCAGCATCAACGGGGACCCTGGCATGCGGGTCGGTCGGAGAGGGGCGGTCACCGTAGGCAATGTGCGTAATTGCTGACAGGTCGCGCAGATCCCCCAGCAGGTAGTGGACGAGATCCAGGACGTGCGATCCCAGATCGGCGATGACCCCGCCGCCGCTCGACGCAGCAAGTTTCCACCTCAGCGGGGCCTCCGGGTCAGCACTCCCGGAGTGCAGGTATGCACTTCGGAACTCCAGCACCTGGCCCAGAAATCCCTCTTCGATCAACTGCTTGGCCCGTATGGTGGCCGGGAAGAACCGGCTCTGGAACGTCATTTGCGCAATGCCCCTGTAGCCCGGCAGCGCACGCTCGACCTCTTCCGCCTCCTGAGGGTTGCACACCAGGGGTTTGTCGCAGTAGATGTGCTTGTTGTGCCTGATGGCTGAGAGGAGCTGGTCCTTGTGCGCATGATTGGGCGTGCAAATGTGCACGATATCGATGTCTGGGTTCTCTGTGATCTCTCGATAGTCCGTGGTCGCGAACTGGGCTCCTACCTGCTCCCGGCCTCTGTCCGCCGTCTCCTGGCGGCTGGTGCAGATGGCCACGATCCGCGTCCGGCATGGTGCAGGATCGTAGAACAGAGGCAGATTGAGGTGTCCGTAGGCGTGCACCCGGCCAATGAACCCGAACCCCACGATGCCAACACGGTACTCCTTCATCGCTTGCCTCCCAAGTGCCTAGTAGCCCAGCGCCGCCTGAACCTCAGCGATCGATTCCTCGATGATGTCCATTCCGCGCTGCGCGACCTCATCGGGCATCACAATGGGCGGGCTCATTCGCAGGATGTGTCCAGCCGGGATCCAGGCCAGGCCCTTGCGGAAAGCGGTCTGGTAGACCAGTCTACCGGCTTCATCAAAGGGCTCTTTGGTGACTTGGTCTTTGACCAGCTCAACGCCGAGAAGGCAGCCCTTGGCCCGGGTATCTCCGACGATGGGGTACCTGCAGGACCAATCGGCCATGCGCCGGGTGAACAGCCCTTCGAGTTCCCGTGCGTGCGCGAGCAGGCCCTCTTCCTCCATGGCCTCGATGCTGGCCAGTGCAGCAGCGCACGCCATAGGATTCCCTCCGTAGCTGGTGGATGCGCTGATCCGGTCCACCGCCTCGGCAAAGGGAGCGCGCACGACCATCGCCGTCACCGGAAAGCCATTGCCCAGCCCTTTGCCAAGCGTAACCACGTCAGGCAAGGTCTGCCAGTGCTCCATGCACAGGTAGGCGCCTGTGCGCCCCATTCCGGTCAGGACCTCGTCTGCAAAGAGCAGGATCCCGCGCTCATCCAGGAACCGTTTCAGCTTTGGGAAAAAGTCATCTGGCGGCATGATGGATCCGGCCCAGCCCTGGATCGGCTCCACGACAAATGCGGCGATCTGCCCAGACGTGCCTTCACGGATGAACGCGTCGTAAAAGTCGAGGTAGCGCTCGGTGTCCAGCGTTCCGTCGGCTCTTATCCACATGGGGCGATACGTGTCCGGCCGGGGGACCATGTAGAACCCAGGGGCACGGCCGGGCCCATACAGCCTGTTGGTCCGCGCCAGGCTCACCGCGTGTCCTGTCTTGCCGTGGAAATCCCTGAAACAGCTGATGAATTCGTATCTGCCCGTCGCAGCACGGCAGGTGCGCAGGCCAGCCTCAACGGCGGTCGTCCCGCTGTCGTACAGTTGCACGCCGGTCAGGTCGCCTGGCAGGACGCTGACAAGCTTCTCTAGCAGTTCGACCTTGATCCGAGTCGTAAAGTCGTGACAGTTCATCAGTTGGTGCGCGTAACGAGCCACGGCTTCGGACACCTTGGGATGGCAATGGCCGAGGTTGGTCACATAGATGCCGCTCGAGAAGTCGATGTACCGGTTTCCGTCTACATCGGTTAGGGTGCAGCCCCTGCCGCTCTCAAAGGCGACCGGGAAAAGCTGAACCTGGCTCGACAGCCCCCGAATATGCTTGGCTGCGCGTCGGTGCAACTCGACGCTGACTGGCCCAGGCAGAGCCTCAGTCTTGATCGCGGGGTACTGGTGCAGGTCAACCGCATACGTTGAGGGATTGTACTGGCCCATGGTGCACTCCTCTAGCTCTCACTGATGGTTTCCTCTGGATCTCTAACTGATGCGAGCGCACTCGATGTCGAGCAGTGCCGCGAGCTTGCTCACCGTGTCTGCCCAGCGGCCGTAGGCCAGTGCCTGGTGGTGAGAGCCGCCGGCCTGGCTGAAGCGCGTCAAAAAGTCGCCCAGGTCGATGTCTGGCGTGAACTTGCCATGTGGACGGCCCAGGTCGGGGATGTAGGGCTGGTCGGCGATCCGTCCTTCTGCTACCACCAGGCCGAGCCTACCCTCGGCAAAGGTAGTGAGGCTGATCAGCGTCGCGTCGCCTGGCTCCAGGCTGAAGGCCAGCAGCAGTGGAGCGACGCGCAGGTCCGCCAGCCCCAGGGTGGAGCGGACCAGGTGAATAGGCTCGCTCCGGCGCGCCATATGCCAGTTTCCTTCACCCATGTGCATCAGCAGAATCGAGTTGCCGGCAAAGTCCATGCTGAACATCTCGCAAAAGTCCGCCTCTCCAACCAGCTCGATCATCAGAGCCACTGCCGCTGCGCTGGTCACATCCCCCTCGCCGCCGAATCCGTACCCCTCACCCAAGAGCTTTGAGGCGGCCAGGAAGGGCAGGGTGTCGAGCCAGCCCTCCTCGCCGACCGCGGCAAAGTGAGCCGCGAAACCCTGCAGCCGTTGCTCTAGCAGGACCCTGCGCATAGCCCACTCGAGCCGTGAGCTGGCCTCGTGTTCGGCGTCCGTGATGCCGGTCTGGAAGACGAACTGCTGGCGGTCGAAGGCCGTCTGCCTGTCTATCTCGTCCTGTGGTGCGGACCGCGCCAGATTGGCCACAGCTCTCATGGCGATGTGGTGCACGCCAACACCCACCTGGGCCAACAGGGCTGTCTCATCGACGCAAAAGTCTCCCATTCCTTCCATCTGGTAGCCCAACAAGCCGATGCGCATCCGGCGCATCGCGTGTATGGTGCGCACGGCGTCACACCATCCCTTGATCTGGGAGAGGGTCCTGCCGTCCTGGTAATGTCCGGTGACGATGTGGAAGGGTCGCCCGGAGCGCACGAGCACATTGCACAGGTCCTGGACACCGTGCATGCCGTGATTCTCCGTTGTCTCCTGGGCGCTGGTGTTCTGGTTGACCGCGTAGAGCTGCTGTGTATTCCACACCAAGATAGGCATTCGTGTGTGGAGCAGAGCGGGCAGCGCGATGTGGCTGGGGGCATAGGTCAGCAGGACAACGATGATCAGGTCTCGATCCTCGGCTTCGAACGCGGCTACAGCCTGGTCAACCTGCTCGCGGGTATTGCACACCCCGGGAAACTGCACATCCGCAAACGATGACAAGGTGTCGGCGAGTCGATCGGCAAACGCCGCCATCTTGGGCTTGAGGTCAGGGTAGAGGTCATACAGCTTGAGCATCAGGCCCAGCAATCCCACTCTTGCCTTTTTCGCCTCGGCCATATCTAACTCCTCTAGGGTCGTGTTCGCGCCGCGAATCCCTGAACGGTCAGACACTCCCAGATGCCCTTGTAGTCAGCCAAGAGGGCATCATACAAGGCCCGGTTCGCGGCGGCCGGTTCCAGTCGGCGCGGTTGTCCTTCAAAAGCTGCCCAGCCTGCCTCCGGATCGGCGAACAGCCCGCAGCCCACTCCAGCCAGAATGGCCGCCCCACGGCTGGCGGCTTGCCGGCAGCCAGGGAGGACCACCGGGATACCGGTGATGTCGGCCACGATCTGTGGCCATGCCGCGCTCTGAGCAGCTCCACCCACCATCTTGAGCTCAGTCACGTGGATTGCCTGTCCCTGGATCTCTTCCATGGTCCAGCGCAGCTCGAAGGCAGTCCCTTCCATTACCGCGCGGGCCATGTCACCGCGTGAGTGCGAGAGGGACAGGTTGACAAAACCTCCTCTGCGGGTACTCAGTGCGCGCGTATGCCCACCGGCTAGGGGGTAGAAAAGCAGGCCGTCGGCCCCCGGCGGCGACTTGAGCACGTGCTGACTCAGAATCACGTACAGGGCTTCCGGCTTGGCCTGCATGTCCTGCCTGGACCAAATCTGGTCTAGGAACCACTCCATGGACGTGCCCACGCCGCCGAGCGAGCGTATCGCCCCCCACCGTCCCGAGATGGCGTGGCAACTGACGGCCAAGCCACTGCCGAGCCCGAGCGGCAGGTCTTCTGGGACTGCCAGGATCACCCAGGCGGTGCCGCACGAGAGGAGCACCGGGCCCGGCCGGGTAACGCCGGCGCCCACGGCAGCACAATACTGGTCGTGCGCACCATTGACCACCAAGAGGTCACGGGGAAGCCCTACTGCATTGCTAGCTTGTTCTGTCAGGGGGCCAATAGGTGCAGTGGATGGCCGGACCGGTGACAGTTGATCGTGCCCGATTCCGGCCGCGCCCAGAAGCCGGTCATCCCAGTCCGCCTTGGCTATGTCCATCAGTTGCGTGATGCTGGCATCGGATGGGTTCATGCACCACTGGCCGGTGAGCCGGTAGGTGATCCAGTCGTTGACAAACGCAAAGCGGCGCGTGGCGGCAAATACCTGGGGACGGTTCGCCTTGAGCCAGGCAATGTGCTGAAGCGGTAGGCCATCTTGCAGCGGCCAGCCAGTAGTTACATAGATACGCTCCGCTCCCCAGGTCCGGGAAACCTGCTGTGCCTGATCGCGCGCTCGCTGATCCATCCAACTGATGGCATTGTGCGTAGGTATGCCGTGGGCGTCCACGGGGATCGTTGTGCCGCCCTGAGAGGACTGGCTCAGGGCCACGATGCGATCGTGGGCACTGGCCTGAGCTACCACCGCCTGTAGCACAGCAACGACTGCGCGCCACAGCTCCTCTGCATCCTGTTCTACCCAACCCTCTTGGGGCGTGACCAGACCATAGCTCTGGCTTGCCGCGGCCACAATGCTGCCTTGGCGGTCGAATAGTAGCGCTTTGGTGGCTGTGGTGCCCACGTCCAGGCCGATCAGCAGGTCCATGCTGCGCTCCCCGCCCCCGCTCGCCACCCTCCGCCAGCATGAGCAATGATCGCCGCTGCGTTGCCGAAAAAGATGCTGTCCAGGTCTGCCTGGGTGAGGCCGACTGCCTCCGCCGCGCGGCGGAAAGCCAATAGCTCCTCGTACATGAAGAAGGAAAGGCCTCCGGCCTGCTCCGCGCTGACTTCTCGCATGTGGGCATCGCCGCTGACGTCACCATAGAGACCAGGCGGAACCAGGTTTACATACACGCCGTCCTCGCAGATACGACGCATCCGCATGCGCAGGATCGGCAGGTCGCTGCCGAACAGGATGCGCTTGGGGCCCACGGCGCGCACGAGTTGCTCCATCACGTAGGCATTGGTGTTGGCGCTGAAATCGAACAGCAGGTGCTCGGTGTCGCGCAGCACGTCAAAGGCGTTGCCGATATCCTCGGGGCAGTAGGCACGGCCAACGTGAGCGATGATCACCCGTGCGCGGGGGTAGAGTCGCTCGATCTCGAGCATGTGCTGCAGGTTGACCGCATCCCTCAGGCGGGCGCTGCCTGGGATGTGCAGCATCACCAGCCAGCCGTGCTGGTCAGCGACCTCAAGGTGCGAGTGGGGGAGAAAGTCATAGACCGTGACCTCTTCGGCGGCCAGGTGAGATGGCGCAAAGCTGGGGTATGGTTTGAGGCCAAGAAAGCCCCCGGCCTCCACCCGTCGCTCTACCTCCTGACCCGACCATTCGGGGGTACTGAGCATCAGCGTTGGCAGGCCGTGTCGTCGGGCCACATGCGCTACATAGTCGTTAGACTGGTCGAGGGGAGTGTCTCGCCGCGGAAAGCCGAACACGAGTGACGTGACCGTTTTCCCGGGGAGCAGTAGCTCATAGGTGCGGAGCAGGTGGCCGATCGGATTCTCCTCGGCGACGCGGTCAGGCCAGCTAGGGATGTGACTCTCAGGCGATGACGTGTGGACAAAGGCTTTGAGCCACACGTGGGTGTGCACATCGATCATCCTGGGTGGCAGGAATCCGGCCACGTGGCGGCTGTACAGTTCCCTGTCAGTATCCCGGACCTCAAAAGGCATGGTGGACCCCCTGGGCCTATCTGAGCTCATACTTGTCCGCCGCGCGTGACGGTGACAGCTTGCCCTGCACGACTTTTTTCAGTGCCCGCAAGAACTGCACCGGATCGCGGGCCTGAAGCACATTGCGGCCAAAAACGACCCCTCTGGCCCCTGCTTGCACGGCCCTGTGCGCCAGCTCCAGGGCGTCGATCTCACGCTCCGTTTTCTCAGCACCCAGAGCCAGGATCGGAATGGGCGTTCCCTCGACCACCTGGGCAAAGCGCTCGTCAGTGTAGAAAGTCTTGATCGCGTCCGCTCCAAGCTCGCACACGATGCGGCACGCCTTTCGGATATAGTCGTGGAACTCATCCGGACGATCTCGCAGCCCGCCGATGGGAAACACCTCGCCAATCAGTGGAATGCCGAGATCGTATGATTCCTCGGCTAACTGTGCAAAGACCTCCACGTTGCGTGCGTCTTGTTCCTCGCTTCCGGTGCGCAAGACCAGGCTGGCCAGGACCACCTCAGCTCCGGCGGCGACCGCCGCGCGGACGGACATCGCCTTCACGATGTGGGCCTGCTGATAGTGCCATGATTCGCAGTGGATCGTGTTCCAGTTCAGGCGTGCGATGACCGTGGGGCGATCTCGACCCTGGAACAGGCTGCCCGAGAAGCGGATCATCTGTGGTGCGAGCAGGACTCCGTTGGCCTCCTTCAGGCGCTCCGCAGCCGCGGTCAGGTCCTGTAAACCCTGCATAGGGCCAAAGGTCTGCCCATGGTCGATGGCGACAATGACCGATCCTTCACCTGGTGGCAGCAATCTGCCGAGTCGAATGGCTCTTCCGTTCACAGCGGTCCTCCTGGCTCTGCGGCTCTTCCGCTCACATCGCCCTCGAGTCGGGCACCAGCATCCAGATCCCTCCAGCGGCAATGGATGCCTGGCTGATCAGGCCCGGCAGCGTCATGTCCATCGCCTCATGGATGCCGATGGGACATGGTACGCCATCTACAATGCTACGCAAAAAGTCAAGCACCTCGAAAAAGTCACCTCCGCCGTGTCCCGCTCGCAGTGCCTCTGGGGGTGGATTCCGCCACATCTCGGGCAGGTATTCGGACTCCAGGGCAGCAAGGTCCGACCACGTGTTCTTGTCTGAGCTCAGGTCGGCAAACCACACCTTGCCACTTTCCCTCTCGCCGCGGGCGGATTCGTAGCATCCCTTTGTCCCCTGCAGGGCATAGTTGGCCATGGCGTGGGGTCGCTCTGAGAGCATATCCACTCGGACCTTGATCAGCGCACCTAGGGCAGTCTTGGCCAGCATTACGCACGTATCCTGATTCTGGTAGCGGTCACCTCGCGGATCCAGGTAGTGGTGACCGCTTCCCTCACAACACACGCGCACCACGCGGTCGCCTGGCATCCACTGCAGGATAGGTCCAAGGCTGTGCGTGCCGTAGGTGATACCGTCGATGCCCGTCTGCCAGCGCCGGCGCCAGGGGGTGGTCTCGTTCAGCTCCTTGAGTTCGTGCAAGTACTCCCCTTCGGCATAGTAAACCTGGCCGAACAAGCCGCGCCGTACCAGTTCCTTCACCAGGACATTGGGCTTCATGTAGGTATAGTTCTCAGCCATCATGTAGACGGCCGTGGAGCCCGCCGCACTTCGAACCAAGGTCCGGCATTCCTCGATCGATGTTGCTGCGGTGACTTCACTCAGGACGTGGACGTTCTGCTGCAGGGCTGCGATGGCCTGCGGGGCATGGAACTGCATGGGTGTACCGATCACCACAGCATCGACATTCGACCGTTCGAGCATCTGCCAGAAGTCGGTATACATCTCGTCTGCGCCCAATCTTGCCGCAGCCTCAGCGAGCAGATCCTGGCGTACATCACACACCGCATGGATACGGGCCACAGGCTGCGCCTCGAACGCAGCACGAAAGCTGGCTCCGCGCCCAGCAGCACCCACGACACCCACATTGAGCTTCTCCAGCACTCGCACGCTATGCCTCCGAGTCCCACAAGCAGGCTTGCCACGTTCGGGCAAAATGGGTAGAATGTAGAGCAAAACCTGTCATGGACCTGATCCGTGAAGAGCCAGCAGAGGCTGCCATGTCCATCTCCTGCAACCGACTACCCTTCTTTCCACTGCGCACAGTTCTGTTTCCGGGCATGACCCTGCCGCTCCGAATCTTTGAGCCCCGCTATGTGCAGATGGTGAGTGACTGTCTGGAGGGCAGCCCGGTGTTTGGTGTCGTTCTGACCAAGGAAGGAAAGGAAGTTGGCGGTCCCGCCGTGCCATACCCGGTGGGCACAACCGCTCGCATCATCGGTGTCGAAAGAAAAGGCCCGGGCAATCTGCACATCACCACGGTGGGTGAGGAACGTTTCCAACTGCGTGGCCTCGAGCACGACAAGCCCTACCTGGTGGGCACTACTGAGCCGTTTCCCCTACGCGATCAGGATGCTCCGGAGGTAGGATCCCTGCTCGAGACGCATGTAGCGCTCCTGAGTCGGTACCTGGAGTTGCTGTCGCAGGCCAGCGCAGTTGAGATTCGGTTGCAGCGCCAGCCCGAGACACCCGAGGCCATGGCGCACCTGGTGGCCATGCTACTACAGGTTCCAGCTTCAGTCAAGCAAAGACTACTGTCGATTTCTGATCTGCCAGCGTTGTTTCGTGACGAGGCCAGTCTGCTCCGTGGCGAAGCCGCGGGACTAACCATCGCGCTGTGCGGAGTCGACATCGTGGAGCGGGGCGCGGCCGAGGATCGCTTTTCACCCAACTAGGTGGGCCGGTGAGGGTGCCCACGCATGTTCATGGTGCCGGCTTGGCCCAGGTGCTCTGCTGAAGCCGGACTGGGCACACTGCACCTGCACGCCCACGAACTGCCTCCCTGGGCGGAGGCGTTCCAGACTTTGACTTTTCCGCGGGGTACAGATAGAATAGGTCAGGTTGGCCGAGAGGCCACTCCCCCATACCGTGGATACCGTCATGATTCTGGGACACGTGGCTGTTTCGACGTTGCTGCATGGCTATCTGAAGGCTGACCTGGCACCGGTGATGGCTGGTGGGATGTTCCCGGACCTGGTGGACAAGACCCTGTGCCAGGTCCTGCACCTGACCCCAAGTGGCCGGATGTACGCTCACACCCTGCTCGGTCTGGGGCTCTCGACCGCCGTTGTGGGCGCGGTCTGGGGAAGCCGCAAGGCACGCAGTTGGGGCCTGGGTTATGGCGCCCACCTTGTGGCGGATGCCGGCGGGCCAGTGCCGTGGCTGTATCCCTTCCGAGGATACGACTTTTCCGGGCTCTCTCCAACTCTCGGCGAGATCCTGCGGCGCGCGCTGGCCGATCCTGCCGACATGGGACTGGAGCTCTCGTTCCTGCTCTGGGCGCTGTTCGCAGTGTCTTGCCGTGGAGTCGTCCAGGAGAAAAGGAGGTGACATGGGATCTCTGCAGATGGCTTTCCCGCACCCGTTGGATGCCGATGTTGAACAGGGTCTGCTAGATATACTAAAGAGAAAGGTAGCGAGTTCGCTGTCCATGTACGTAGACACCGTTCGTGCTTTCCAGCAGGCGTATGGGCCACAGGCCCTGGAGATCCTGCGGGCACGTCGGCTGCAGGCAGCGATCGATGCAGCAGCCAGAGGGGGTGCCGCGGCTGGCGATAGGGGTCTGCGGAGTTACTGTAGAGCGCTAGAGCAGGGCTGTCGTGGATCTCACGAGTGGGAAAAGCTAGAGGATAGCGAATCCCGGCAAGCCTACCGGTTCACTCGCTGCTTGTGGGCCGAAGTGTTTGTCTCATTGGGTGCTGCGGACATAGGCTACTGGATCTGCGAGGCCGACGGGCCGGCCGCCGCAGCGTTTGACCCCCGCATTCGCTTCACGCGCACCCAGACGTTGATGCAAGGGCACGAATGCTGCGATCACGTGTACCATATAGAACAGGCATAGGCATCGTCCAGGCTGAAGGGAGGAAGGTAGATGATTAGGGAGTGCCAGGAAGAGGCAGATTGGGAGGCACTGGTGAAGGCCAGCTATGACAGGCCGGTGTTCGTGTTCAAGCACTCGACGCGATGCCCGATCTCTGCGAGCAGGTGGCCAATCTTTCAGAGCTTCGCAGGCAAGGAATCGTCTGCGGAATGCTACCGGTTGATGGTGATCGAGGATCGTTCGCTGTCTGTGCGCGTGGCCCAGGCGACAGGGGTCGAGCATGAATCCCCGCAGGTAATCCTGCTTCACAAGGGCAAGGCAGTCTGGCACACTTCGCACTGGTCGATCACTGAGGAAGAGATGAGGGCAGCCTTGTCCATGGCCGTCTAGTGCCAGGCGTCTGTGGCCGCGACGAGCCAGAAGAAAGGAGCTCACGATGTCCGGTGTTCAAGACGGTCCACATTCTCCACTGTTCCAGGCTGTGTCCATAGAGGGCACTGCCGAGATCCCGGATCTGCCTGGCCTGGGCATCTCTGAGGAGATGTCGGCTGCGCTAGCCTACGCGCCTACGGGTGACTGTGTGGCGTGGGGAATCCCGTTCCAGGTGGGCAAGGTTGTGGCGCTGGCCAATGTCCCGGTCCAGGTCCCGGTTGGCCCCACAACGGCGCGGTGGCTGGTTTTCATGCATACCTCGGACCTCAGAAGGATGGAGCCGAACCAGCACGGGTTCTTTGCGCCGATGCGCGGGCGCGGGCAACTCCGTGAGCACGCTGCCGACTATGTGATGGTGTACGCGGATGGCATGGAGGAACGGGTGGCCATCCGCCGTCGCCATCAGATCGGTGCTTTCCAGCGAGGATGGGGCGAGAACTGCTTTGAGGCAGTTGCCCACCGGAAGCCCTACCCGGAACGGGCCTCGCACGAGCAGGTGAACCCTGAGTGGGGGCGGAGCCAGACACGGGTTTCGGCAGCAGATGGCGGCCCCTGGGTGAACTGGCTCTGGGCATGGGAGAATCCACACCCGGACAAGGAGATCGTGGGGGTGCGCTTTGAGCCGGTGTCTGGCGTGGTCATCGTGTCGGGCATCGCCAGGGGAAACGCCTCCTCATTGCCTCTGAGGTGGCGGTCTCGTCGCAAGGCGGTGCTGACCTTGCCGCCCGGGCAGATCCTGAGCCCGACTCTGGACGAGCGGGGTCTGCTGCCACAGATCCAGCTCGATCTGGGCCAAGTCATTTCGGCCACGCCGCGCCTGGTCTACCCAAACACTGTCTGGGCGACGACATACAATAACCAGATCCCTGAGCGGTCCACCAGCGAGGTGCTGGTCGAGTACACCGCTCATGCAGATGCCTGCTTTCACCTGTGGGACGGGCGCACGGTCCCGGTGCAGGATGCTGAGGCGGGTGTGGGCATCGTTCCCCTACGGCCTGTGGCGCCGGCGACGCAACTGGTGAAGCTGCGAGCTGTGGAGAGGGCCACCGGTCGGGCTGTGCCGGTCAAGCTGCATGTCCATGGCAAGTGGGGCGATTACCTGGCTCCCCTCGATCGTCACCGCATCCTGAACACCGCCTGGTTCGAGGACTATAGCGTCGACTTTGGCCATCTCAGCACCCATTCCTGCACCTATATCCCGGGGGAGACTACCATCCGACTGCCGCTGGGCAAGGTGTATGTCGAGGTGTCCAAGGGCTTTGAGATCCGGCCCGTCCGCCAGATAGTCGAAGTGACGCCCGACACACACGAGATCGTCATTGAGATCGAGAGGGTGCTGCCGTGGCGGGAAAGGGGTTGGGTCACGGCCGATACTCACGTGCATTTCCTGTCGCCGGTCTCCGCTCTGCTAGAAGGCTCTGCTGAGGGGGTCAACATCATCAACCTGCTGGCCAGCCAGTGGGGAGAGTTGATGACCAACGTGGGGGACTTTGACGGAGCTATGACCTGGGGTGCCAGGGGGGCAGGTGGCGATGGTGAGTACATGGTGCGGGTGGGAACCGAGAACCGCCAGCACGTGCTCGGCCACATCTCGCTGCTGGGTTACCAGGGCCCGATCATTGTGCCCATGACAACGGGCGGCCCCGACGAGTCGGCGCTGGGGGATCCGATCGACGTGTTACTCACCGAGTGGGCCAGGCAGTGCAAGCAGCAGGGAGGCCTGGTCGTCTTGCCGCATTTCCCAAACCCGCGTGCCGAGCATGCCGCCAGCATCGTCAGTGGCGACATCGATGCAGTCGAGATGACAGCATGGGGCAATCTGTACGGAGGGATCGACCCCTACTCGCTCTCCGACTGGTATCGCTATCTGAACTGCGGGTACATGGTCGCTGCGGTAGGGGGCACGGACAAGATGTCTGCCAGCACGGCCGTCGGCACGGTGCGAACCTACGCCCGGATCGACCGGCAGCAGGCCTTCACCTACGAGCGGTGGATGGACGCTGTGCGGCGGGCAGAGACCTTTGTGACATACGGTCCCTTGCTCGAGTTCGCAGTAGACGGGCTTCCAATGGGGAGTCACATAGACATAACGGCGAATGGTGGGACCGTGGATGTGACCTGGCAGGTTGCCAGTGTCACCGTACCCATGTCGCGCGTCGAGCTGATCGTGAATGGCGAGGTGCGCGAAGGCGCGGCTGTCGATCCGGACCGGGGCAGCGGGCACTGGACGGTGCGTGTGGGCAAGAGTTGTTGGCTGGCGCTCCTGGTGAGGGGGAACTATGCGGACAAGCCCGAGATCGTGGCTGCACATTCCTCTCCGGTGCTGATCACAGTGGCTGGGACTTCCCTGCTGGCCGCGGCCGATGCAGTGACCATCCTGGAGCAGATCGAGGGTGCGCTGGCCTACCTGGACACCGTGGGCACACGCGCCGAGGACATTGCCTACAAGCGCATGCGTGTGGTGCTGCAGTCGGCTCACCGCACTCTGCACAACCGCATGCACCAGCATGGGTACTGGCACGATCACACACCGGTGACGGATCATCCAGAGCACCATCAGCCATAGCAGGAGAGCCGGTCTCGTTTCCCAACCAAGGAGATCCCAGGTGATCATTGATGCTCACATGCTCCACCAGTACCCCAATCTGTACGCCGACCTTTCAGCGGGGTCTGGGCTGAACGCCCTGAAGCGCGACCCCGCGTTTGCCGGGGAGTTTCTGCTCGAGTTCCAGGATCGCGTGATGTATGCGCGCGACTATTTCGACAATCGTCACCAAGAGTTTCTTAATTCGCTGGAGCTGCCTGGTGATGTGCTGGCCAAGATTTACGCCGGCAATGCACTCAGGTTGGTTCCAGACGACCGTCAGTGACGGTCTGAGGTGAGACTGGCAAAGGAGAGCCATATGAAGATCGGCATGGTAGGGCTCGATACGTCGCATTGCCCCGCGTTCGCGGGGATCCTGAACAACGAGAAGCAGGAATTTCATCTGCCCGGACACCGGGTTGTCGCTGCCTACCCGGGCGGGTCGGACCTGTTCTCCCTGAGCCGGAACCGGGTTAGGGGATTCACCGACACACTGCGGGACGAGTACGGGGTCGCGATGTACCCGGGCATTCCCGATCTTGTGAGAGATGTGGATGCCATCTTGTTGGAGAGTGTTGACGGCCGCCAGCACCTGGAGCAGTTCAGGCAGATGGCCGTCGGCAAGCCAGTGTTTATTGACAAGCCGCTGGCGACCAACACCAGGGATGCGCGCGAGCTCATTCGCGTAGCCAGGGAGACCAAGACCCCGGTCATGTCAAGCTCCTCACTGCGATATTCGGCCGGCATTTCCGGCCTCACGGCGGAGGAGCAGGTTTCCTCGTGCGAAGCTTTCGGGCCAGCGGCGATCCTCGAAGATTACCCCGGCCTGTTCTGGTACGGCATCCACAGCGCAGAGGTCCTTTTCTCCTTCATGGGGCAAGGGTGCAAGAGCGTGCGGTGCATATGCCGGCCAGACGTGGACGTGGTCGTCGGCGAATGGAGCGATGGGCGAACGGGCGTCATGCGCGGCGTTCACCTTGAGAAAGGCGACTTTGGGTGTGTGGTGCACACCAGCGCTGGGACGCGGTGCGGGCTCGTGCAGCCCACGCCGCCGGGGTACTATTGCCTGTTGCGGAAGGTAGTCGAGTTCTTCAAGACAGGGGTCTCGCCGATCGACGTTCAGGAGACTTTTGGCATCATGGCTTTCCTGGAAGCGGCGGACAAGAGCAAAGAGCGGGACGGTGCCTCGGTGCAGCTCGAATCCCTGTAGTGGGTCCCGCTCCGACAAGAGGACGCGCGTCTACAGCACGCGGACACGCTGCATTCCGACTGGATCCGGTGGACAGACCATCGGGTCCAGCCAGAGCATCCTGGATTCCCCGGGAGGGTGAGATGGCTCGACTGAGAGTGGGGATCGCCGGTGCCCGTCGTGGTGCCAGCCTGGCGTCCGTGTTTGCCCTGATGCCTGACTGTGAGATCGCGGCGGCCTGCGATCCCGACGCAAGCCGCCTGGAGGAGTTCGGGATCAGGTTCCCTGGCGCAGCGCTGTATTCGGACTATCCGGACATGCTGGAGACTGGGCTCGATATCGCGGTGATAGCTTCCCCGGTGCCGATGCACTGTGTGCAGACCGTAGCAGCGCTAGAGGCTGGATGTCACGTGTTGCAGGAAGTGACGCTCGGGCAGACCCTGGAGGAGTGCCGTGACATCCTTGGGGCGGTTCTGGTTCATCCCAGGCAAAAGTTCATGTTGGCCGAGAACTGCTGCTACTGGGCGCATATCCTCTCCTGGAAAGGTATGTACGCCCAGGGCCTGTTAGGCGAGTTTCTCTATGCCGAAGCAGAATACATCCATGATGTGCGGTCTCTGATGCGCGCCGAGGACGGCAGCCTGACTTGGCGCGCCTCCCTGCCGCCGATTCACTACTGCACCCATTCTCTGGGGCCGCTACTGTGGGTGACCGGTGACAGATGCGTCACGGCCTGTGGGTTGGCCGGCCCATCACGGCTGGAGCCAGACATGAGCAGCCCAGACATGGAGGTGGGGATCTTTTCCACTGCCAGCGGCGGCGTTGTCAAGATCCTGGCTGGGTTCAGGGTGGTCCGGGAACCGAGTTTCCACTACTATTCCATCTACGGAACCAGGGGATGTCTGGAGACGGTGCGCCCTCCCAAGCCACTGGCTACGGTATCGTATCTCTCTCAGGTTCCTCATCTGCAGAACATGATCGAGATGCCTCTGGGGTACAGCATGCCTGGCGCATCGCGGGATGCAGAGAGGGGTGGGCACGGCACAGCCGAGCGCGACATGGTTGCGGCCTTTCTTCGCTCCATCTGGAGCGACACCGATCCACCGATCGACATCTACCGGGCTCTTGACATGGCCGTGCCGGGCCTGTGCGCTCACGAGAGCGCGCTGCAGGGCGGGAAACCGGTAGACGTACCAGCCTGGCGGTAGAATCCTGCGTATAGCGATGCTAGCGCCCATCATATCAATCGCACTCCTAGAACCGTCGCGCGCTTCCTCGGTGGGAGGCCCTGCGTCCCGGCCGCCCAGTTGCGGCGGTGACCAAGGCGTTGCTGAGGCGTGGAGGAGCAAGTGGAGGCATCAATGACCCATTCGGGCCAAAACGAGCCCATCATCCGGCGTCCTCAGCGGCGAGAGGGTGTTCCGTTCACCTGGTACGTATCTTGTGGGATGCCTGCCTACGCGACGCTGGCAGGGGTACGGTTCGACCGCATCTTTTCGGACGCTGGTGCCATCATCGAGGCGTCTACGGTTGGCGAGCCCAAGGCTCGCACGCTGTTCGGGCCGGACGTGCGCTATGACGGGCCGGGATGGGCAGGGATCAGCTATGGGCATGTCAACTGTCTGGGCTCAACGCTCAGGTTTCCTGAGGGTAGCGAGGTGGCCCACACGGCGATCTACGGGTCGCTGCCCGAGGGAATCGAGGCTCTGCAGCGCCAGGTAGACTGGGGGAGCGCCGGGCTGATGCCCTCCTACCTGCATCTCTGGGACGCGCTCAAGAGGGCCTTTCCGGACCGGGCCATCAGCTTTGCCGGGTTCGGCCTGGAGGGACCTATCACCACGGGGTGGGAGCTCCGGGGACATGGCTTCTTCCTGGACCTCTACGACGACCCGGCGTTGTGCCGCACCTTTCTGAGTCTGGTCACCGAGAGCACTATCGACTATGCGGCCTTTGTGCGTTCGCTCAACGGCCAACCTCGATGCTCCGACGCCGGCATCGGCCTCGTCGACGACGTGTCGGCTATGCTGCGGCCCGCGCTCTGGCCGGACAAGGTTGTCCCGTTCCACGAGCAGTACTTTGCCGCGCAGACCATGGGCCAGCGCTCTGCCCACATCGAGGATCTGATCCCCGACCACCTCCATTTCCTCGACGACGTGGGCCTGGATAGCTTTGACCCTTCGGTGTCTCCTCGGCTCAAACCCAGCGATATCCGCGACCGCTGCCGCGTGCCCTTTTGGTGGCGGCTGAACTCGATGCAGGTTCGAGACTTTTCCCAGGAGCAGATCCGCCGCTTTGCGGTTGGTGCTGCGGCTGATGGCGCTTCTGGGGTGTTCTGTGTAATCGCCCAGACCATGCTCGGACCGGAACAGGTGGCCAAGGTACACTGTTTTATCCAGGCTGCCTGGCAGGTTGAGGAACTGCTCTCCGGCGGATGCCCTCGCGCCGAGTTGCGCGAGCACATGCGACAGTACAGGAGGGACACGCGATGACGGTTCGTCTGGCGATTGTTGGGTTCAGGCATGCACACATGTATGACTTGTACCGCCGCGCGCAAGATTCGGAGGGCATCCGAATCGTCGCCGCCTGCGAAGAGGATCCCGCTGTCAGACAGGACCTGCAGTCCGAGGGCACGGTGCAGGTGAGCCACTCCAGCTACGAACAGATGCTGGACACGGTGGACTGTGATGCCGTTGCCGTGGGCGACTATTTCGCCAGGAGAGGCGAACTGATCCTGAAGGCCCTGTCACGGGGCAAGCACGTGATCAGCGACAAGCCGATCTGTACCAACCTGGCCGAGTTGGACAAGATCGAAGAGGTGGCGTCGGCGAGGGGGCTCCGGGTGGGCTGCATGCTTGATATGCGCGACTCGGCGCCGTTCATCGCCGCTCGGAACCTGGTGCGGCAGGGAGCCATCGGCGAGGTGCACGCCATCTCTTTTGATGGGCAGCACCCTCTGCTCTTGGGAAAGCGTCCTCAGTGGTTCTTTGAGCCCGGCAAGCATGGCGGAACGATCAATGACATCGCCGTCCATGCCATTGACATCATCCCCTGGATCACGGGGCTGTGCTTTAGCGTGGTCACTGCGGCTCAGTGCTGGAACGCCTTTGCCACGGACTATCCCCACTTTCAGTGTGGTGGGCAGATGATGCTGACCATGGATAATGGATGCGGGGTCTTGGGGGATGTGTCCTACTTTGCTCCCAATGGCTCGGGCTATGTCCTGCCTTTCTACTGGAGAATGACCTTCTGGGGACGCCATGGAGTGCTGGCGACCTCGATCAATGCCACGGAGACAGTGCTGGCGCTGGACGGCGAAAGCGGGACGCGGACGGTGCCGCTGCCGGCGCCCAACCCCGGTGGCTATCTGCGCTCGTTCCTGCGCGACATCGAAGGGCGTGTCGGTGAGGGCGAGCTATGCACAGAGCAGGTGCTGCGCGCCGCGCGGGTCGCCCTGACGGTGCAGCGAGTGGCAGACCAGAACGCTTGCCGTGTGCCTCTCTAGTGCACGTCGCCGCCCGAGGCAGTGGCCACGGTGGGCTCGCGCGGTGATAGGCCGTCTGGGTCGTTGACCTGTGCACCTCGGGGTGCCGGCACAGGACCCCGCAACAGGGGGTCGTCGGTTGCGTGCATCCACCGTTCGAGGCGTTGCCTCATCTCATCGAGCGTCCCAGCCATAGCCGGGCGCCCTGCCAGGTTGCACGACTCGTTCGGGTCGAAGACAAGGTCATACAATTGCTCTTCCGCCGGCGCGCGGTCTCGCCACCCGTGCTCCAGCCATAGATCTTTGCTCGGACCATCATCGCAGTTGGGCAGAACGGGCGCACGCCGGCTGTCAAACCGCCGGATGTACTTGAGCTGGGGCGTGCGGACAACTCGCTGCGGTTCGTAGGCTGCATGATACGTTGCTTCGGCATAGATAGCATCGTGGATCGGCTCACTGGTGCCGTGGGCCAAGGGCATCATGGATGTGCCCTGCAGCCATAGGGGTTGTTCGATGTCCAGCAGATCACAGACCGTCGGGAACAGGTCGATGTGCGAAACCATCGCATCACATACATTGCCTCCCGTGAACCCACCAGGGCCCCGCATGATCAGCATCACGCCGATTCCGTGATCGGCCAGATTGCACTTCATGCCCGGAAACGCGATCCCGTGGTCGGTGGTGCAGATGACCAGCGTGTCGCTGGCCATGCCATTCACTTCGAGAGCGTCGAGCACCATGCCCACGCCCTCGTCGAGGATGCGAGCGCTGGCCTTGAATGCTGCCATGTCCAGGCGAGTTTGCGGTGTGTCCGGCAGTGGGTGGGGCGGCAGGCAGTAGCGCGCATCTTCGCTGGCCGCGGGTATGGGAAAGGTGCGGTGCGTCTCGGCAAAGCCGACCGACAGGAAGAATGGCTCCTGGCATCTACGGCTGAGAAACTGGGCAGCAGCCGGCGCGACGTGCTCGACACGGTCGGTCTGCGTGGGGACGATTCGGTCGTACCCAATGATGGCCGGATCTGCGGCAATGTGCTGAACACCAATGAGCGCCGAGGAGTAGCCGTTTGGGCGCAGGGTGTGGATGATGTGCTGGCCATAGTCGCGCAGCGCAAACCCGCGATGGGCTAGGCCAAGCATACCACTGCTGTGCGCGCACTGTCCGGTCAGCAAGGCTGCCCGGCTGGGCGAGCAGGTTGGGGCGGCGCAGAAGGCTTGCCGGAACAGGACCCCTTGTTCGGCCAGGCGCTGGATGTGGGGCGTCGGGATGGAATGGCCGTACGGCTGGACATAGCGGCCCGTATCGTGCGAATGAAGGTACAGGATGTTAGGGCGGTGTCTCATAAGGCCAACTCCTATCAACTATCGCGGCTCAAAGGATCAGCATCGCATCGCCAAAGCTAAAGAAACGGTAGCCCTCCCGGATTGCCTCCTGGTAGGCATTCAGCACAAGGTCCCGTCCCGCGAGCGCGCTGACGAGCAGCAACAGGCTGGAACGCGGCAGGTGAAAGTTGGTGATCAAGGCTTCCGTCACCCGGAACTGGAAACCAGGGCAGATGAACAGGTCGGTCAAGCCGCTGAACGCACGCACCACCTGCCGCGGGCCCTGGGCGGCCTCTGGAGCGCCCAACGCCTGGCGCGCTGCGGTCTCGAGCACACGGACACTGGTGGTACCTACGGCTATCACGCGCCGGCCCTCGAGCTTGGCCTGGTTGATCTGTTTGGCGGTCTCGGGGCTGAGAGAACACTGTTCCGTGTGGATGTGGTGATCTTCGATATCTGTGGTCTGCACGGGCCGGAAGGTATCCAGGCCGATCTCGAGGTTCACAAAGGCAAACTGCACGCCCTGTTGGCGCAGAGAGAGCATGAGCTCGGGTGTGAAATGGAGCCCCGCTGTGGGAGCGGCGACGGACCCGGGTTGTCGGGCGTACACAGTCTGGTAGCGTTCGGGGTCCGCCAGTGGCAAGTGGATATATGGGGGCAAGGGAATCACCCCGTACTCGGCGAGATGATCATCGATGGGTCCATCCCAGCGGATCAGGCGGCCTCCGGACTCGGTCCAGGCGCTTACCTCGCCTTGGATGGCGGGCCTATCCCGATCCGAGCACGTGCAGGCGTCTCGGGGGGCAGAAACGGCATGGCCGCGTCTGGACAGGATCAGGCGGGTCCCGACTGGTGTCTTGCGTCCTCGGACCAGCGCTTCCCACGTCTGCCCGTCGCGCTTGGCAAGGAGTAACAGCTCAACTCTGCCGCCATCGGGCACTTTTCGCGCCCACAGCCGCGCCGGGAAGACGCGGCTTTCGTTGGCCACCAGCACGTCGCCTGGGACGAGATAGTCGCCAATATCTCGGAAGATGCGGTGGACAAACGTACCGGTGGCTCGATCCACGACCAACAGACGAGCGCTGTCTCGCGGCTCGGCGGGCCTCTGAGCGATGTACGACTCGGGCAAGTCATAGGCGAAATCAGAAGTTCTCACCCTTTTTCCTGGGCCGGTTTTACATTATCCACAGGCGTGCGGCAAGCCGGTCTTTGGCTCGGGCGCACCGCCGTCGGAAAGTCTGAAGCTGCCTTTGCTTATTCGTGGGAGACCAGACGATATGCTGCTTGAGACAACAAATCGCCTCCGGCGCGCATTGACCCTCTGCTGGCTGATTGCTCCGCTGGCGTGGATGGCCGTCATCTACTGGTTCTCGGCTCAGCCCAACCTTCCGCAGGCGCCAGATGCGCTGATGGACCTGCTGCTCAAGAAGGGCGCTCACATGGCCGAGTACGCGGTGCTCCTGGTGCTGTGGTGGCGGGCTTTGTCCGTCTTACAGCGCCCTCGTGTGGCTCCGCGTCTGGCAACGGTGATAGCCGCATGGGCCCTGACAGTGCTGTACGCGGCATCCGACGAGTACCACCAGACGTTCGTGCCGGGGCGACACGGGCGCCTGATGGATGCTGCCATCGACGCCGCAGGGGCTTCTCTCGCGGTCTTGGGCCTGTGGCTGGGCGCACGCTTCCAGGCCTGGCGGTCAAGGCTGAAGCTCTGAGGTACCGTTATCGGCCGACTCGCCTGGGACGATCAGGATTTCCCCGAACAGGTTCTCCTGCCGCACGGATACCTGACGACTGCGGATCATCTCCAGGATTGCTAGCAGTGTGACAATGGCCTCTATCCTGGAGTTGGCGTCGTCCAGCAAACTCAAGAAAGTCAGGGTCTTCTGCGACCGCAAGCACCTGCTGATGCGCGCGATCTTGTCTGCGATCGTCACCGTGTACGGTGTGATGTCCAGGCCAGAGCTTGTCGCCGACTGCTCGTCCAACAGGGCGTGCAGTACGGCTCTCAGGTCCTCAATGGCAAGCGCCGATAGGTCCAGCTTGGGTTCCCAGCTTAGCCCAGACGCGAAAGGAGACTGCGCGCGTGGATATGCGCGCAGCCCAGCCTGATCGCGCTGCTCCAGGAACTGGGCGGCCTGTTTGAACCGTCTGTATTCACGCAGTTGCCGTACCAGGTCCTCGCCTACTTCCTCCTCTTCCTCGCCGTCTTTCCGTGGAGGGGCCGGCAGCAACACTCGCGACTTGATCAACAGCAGTCGCGCCGCAATGACCACGAACTCGGCCAGCTCATCTGTGGTGACATCGGGAAGTGTTCGGATGCGAGCCAGGTACTGGTCGGTAACCTGGGCCAGGGAAATGGTGGTGATGTCGAGCTCCTGCTGCTCGATGAGCTGCAGCAGCAGGTCCAGTGGGCCGGTGAAGGCTGGAAGCTCTATCTGGTACGTCTCATGAGTCGTGAACAAGTGTGCACTGCCTTGGCTGACGCTTCGCCTCTGAAAGCCGCTCTAGCCCGGGAAGTTGAGAAAGCGTTGGTTCCTGTTCGCCATGTCGGCCAGGATCTGCTCCAGTTCGCCGTGGTCCCGGCAGGCAATGCGCTCCACCCTGCAACCGGAATCGAGCAAGGTCTGCTCCGCCTCTCCGTCCACGAACGACGTATCGCCGACGATCGTGATGAACCGGAACCCTGTCGCGTCCGACGCCGCAAAGCCGAGTGTCACTCCGAAGCGGCCGATGTAAGCCTGACAGATGCAGTGGCTACCCAGAGCCCAATCAGTGGGGTCGTGCCGACAAAGCAGATAGTGACCAAGGGTCTTGACCGCGTGCGGTCGAGCCTTTTCCGCCTGGGCTTTTGTGACCTGGTCGAGCAGGAGGTTCTTCCACATCTTCCCGGTCATCCACTGCTGTCCGGGGGACTGGGTTTCGACGAGCTCCTTCTTGCCCTTGACTGCGTCCGGTGTCAGGCCGAGTTCCTGTAGCAGCCAGGCTACCAGGTGCCCGGTGCTCTGCAACTGCTCTGCGGTGGGGACCTCGGTGGCAAAGTTGCCCCCCACACAGATACCGACACTGACTGGATCCCACTCGCCCACCTGGTAGCAGCTAGCCGCTAGCTCGTTGGTCTTGAAGATCTGGCCCTGGCCGTCGACATAGAAGTGGTAGCCGATCCCTGGCCAGTCCATGTTCTTGACATGAAACGAGGCGATGGTCTGCGGAGCGACGGTGGCGGGCACAGCGCTGTGTGTGATGACTAGGTACCGGATGCCGCCGATGTCGCGCATCTCGTAGCGCTTGGTTGGGTGACGAGGTAGCTCGTACACGACGTTTGCCCACGAGGGCCGCATGACCTCGGTGATCAGGTTGCCTTGGCCTGCCGCGATCTCACTCTGGAGTCTCACTAGCTGGCTCTGAAGAGACGCGACCCGGCTTTGGGCAGCCAGGAGCTGGGAACCGGCCGTTTGCAGAACCAGCTTGCCAGAGGGGTCTTGCTGCAGAACCAGCCGCTCAAAGTACTGTGTGGGAAGCCCACTCTCGATCAGTTCGTCCGAGATTGGCAACCCGCAAAAGCCCTGACCCATTCGCTCCCAGAACTCCAGGAACGCGCCTTGCAGCAAGTGGTTGTTAATGCTTTCGGGCGGCCGCACATCCCTCCACACGTACTCGTGGTCCATCGCCGCCCGGAAATCATCAGACACGCCGGTCTTGCCATCGATGTACCACTGGTCGTACCGGGGCCAGCGGTACAGGACCAGGGCGCGGATCTGCTGGCGGATGGGCGCATCAGCACTGCCCGGGGCGGTGTTCCACTGGTTGATCTCTTTGTAGGCAGTCTGTACCCAGCCCCGGTTTGTGTCCTGCCAGGCCTCGTTCTGATCGGCTTCAGTGATATAGGCCGGGAGACGCCTCATATCCGATGGGGTTGCATTCATAAAGTCGCGGTAGCAGCGAAACTGGTAGTGGTAGTCCTGGAAAGGTGGGTCCATCTTTTGCTCGCTGGATACCAGGTTGGGATCGGTACCATGCGTATACGCATGGTGGGCCAGGGCATCGACGCGGCAGCCCAGGTTCCGGATGGCCTGCAAGACGTCCACAAAGTACTTGATCCAGTCGCCGTTCTCATTCCCGGGATAGGTGGTGCCGTTGTTCCACGGCGCAGTCGCACCGACCACGACCTGGTCGTTCTCATGACCGGCCAGTGCGTGCACCTGGTTCCAGCACTTGGCGTAGCAGAGTGCGTACCGATCTGGAGTGATGGGCTGGCCTTCCGGTCGTTCCTGGCGATGGTTCATCTCGTTGCCGATGATCCAGATGTGACAACCGGGGCTCTGTCTGACAAAGTTGCGCACGCGTTGAGCAAAGGCATCAAAGTATTGCAGCAGGGGAATAGTACCCGCCGTTCCGTAGCCGTGGTTGAGGCGAGCAATGATGCCAAAGCCGCGATTGGACCAAGGCCGATAGTCAGTCCCACTCTGGTTATTGGGGTCGTGCCCAAGCTCATGGGTGAACACGATCCACCCCTTTTTCCCCTTTTCCTCCATCAGGTGCTCGCCACCTGGCTCGTGGAGGCCAAAGATATACTGGGGAAAGCTCAGCTTCTCTGACATTGCCCACCCCTCCTCT
>Ga0315274_10001377_pt1 | contig 37421 bp, 24 predicted proteins | sample YL17G02_20_MG_FD_203700 | JGI IMG/M metagenome (GOLD analysis project Ga0315274, IMG submission 203700) | Sediment microbial communities from Yellowstone Lake, YNP, Wyoming, USA - YL17G02_20 | ecosystem: Environmental > Aquatic > Freshwater > Lake > Sediment | place: USA: Wyoming | collected...
GCTCGACGCGTCGAACGATTGAAAGACGACCTTCGAAATTCCGTTGCCGAACTTGCCTAGCCAGCCATGACTCTTCAGGAGGTCCACCAGTTCCTGTTCGAATCCCGGATGACGCTCCGGCGACTTGGTCTCCATGTACAAAGACGGCTTGTTCTCACCTGATTCGGCCATCTTCAGGATCTCCTCGATAGTGAGGATCTTTGTGCCCACATATTTCTTTCTTGCCCGATCGGGATGTTGCAGGTTGAACCAGGAGCCGGCGTCGAGCTGTTTCAACTCGCCCAGCGTGAAATCTTCAACGCCGCTTTTCTCGCGGCCGGGAAAGACCTGCGCCATGTTCGTCGTCCGCTCGAGCGAGTCGTCATGAAAGGCGATAAGGACATGATCCTTCGTGCGCTGAACGTCCATCTCGAGATAGTCCGCCCCAAGATCCCGCGCAAGCAGATAGGCCGGCTCCGTTTCCTCGGGGGCAAGGTAAGAAGCCCCTCGATGTGCCATGACCGCAGGCCGCGGAATGTCCGAACGCGCCGATCTCATGTTGAACGAGGGCCACAGGATGTAACGAACGTAGATAAAACCGGGAACGACGAGAACCACGGCCAGCACTGCCAACAAGATGATCCTTTTCCGTTTCATGAGAGAAGGGCCGTCCACTATCTGACTGGGCCGCCGCGAAGACGACCTAAGATATCGAAAGCATAACATGTTCGCGGATTCGCGCGGTATTCGCGGACGTGGTATACTCCGCTTTTTGACATCGGGACTCCACTTTCAGTCGTGTTTCTGCTACAACGTGTTCTCGGACTATCGTGTAGCGGCCGTTCACGCCAAAGGAGCGAGATATAGCGCGTGGGGCTTATTGCGCCGCGCGCTCCCTTGTAGTAGCTCAATGAATTCGCACGATACGGAATCCCCGGTTGCTGCTCGCGAGAGCTTGAGCGGCACCGATCTAACCACGGGCGGTGTTCTGCACCACCTGATCCGATTCTCCATCCCGATGCTCGTAGGAAGCGTTTTCCAGACGGCGTATGCCATTATCAATGCGGCGTGGGTAGGCAACGGTCTTGGACCCGAATCCATGGCCGCGATCACGGTGAGTTTCCCTATCCTGTTTCTATTGATGGCTGTGGCCGGCGGGCTAACGATGGCCTCGAACATCCTGGTCGCCCAGTCATATGGCGCGAAGGACCTGGTGCGTCTCAGAGAGGTTGTTCAGAATTCGCTGGCGCTGACGGGGATTGTCGCAATCGCGTGTCTGACGATCGGGCGTTTTGCGGCGGAGGCCGTCTTGCGCGGCATGCGCACGCCGCCCGATGTACTGCCCCTCGCCGTGGATTACCTCCGTCTCTTCCTTTTCACGACGCCGTTCATGTTCGGCGTGTTTTTCCTCGCGAGCGTGATGCGCGGGGTGGGCGACTCGAAAACGCCTTTGTATTTCCAGGCGGTCTCGCTCGCGATCAATGCGATCCTGGATCCCATACTCATGTTCGGCTGGCTGGGGATGCCGCGCCTGGGGTTGAACGGCACCGCCGTCGCGACGATCTGCGCGCAGGCTTGCGCGTTCGCGTCGCTCGCGGTCTACGTGCACCGGCGAGACCACATTGTGGCCCCCGACTGGCGACGCCTTCGGGTGAACGCGCCCATAACGTTTCTCACGGCGAAGATCGGCCTTCCGTCGATGCTCCAACAAGCGCTGGTCTCACTGGGCATGTTGTTCGTTGTGAGCTTTGTCAACCGCTTCGGCACGCATAGTTCGGCGGCGTACGGCATAGCCATGCGCATCGACCAACTCGCCTTCATGCCCGCCATGACCATCGGCACGGCCGTGTCGACATTGGCCGGCCAGAATATCGGCGCCAAACGGTATGACCGCGTGCATCAGACGTTCCGTTGCGGCATCGCGGTGAGCCTGGGCATCACAATGCTCGCGTCGATCCTGGCATTCTCAGTGCCCGAGTGGCTGATGGGCCTTTTCACGCGCGATGCGGACGTTGTCGCGACGGGCTCGTCGTATTTGCGCGCCATCGCGATTGGTTACTTGATGTTCGCGGTGATGTTCGTCAGCAATGGCGTTGTCAACGGTTCCGGTCACACGGGCGCAACCACCGTGTTTACACTGATTGGTTTCTGGGGAGTGCGGGTCCCGCTTGCGGCTTGGCTGTCCTCGCGTCTGGGGCGCGTCGAAGGCATTTGGTATGCGATCGTCGTCAGCCTTGCGGTAGGTACGCTCATCAGCCTCGGATACTACTATTCAGGCCGTTGGAAACGGCCTGTCATAAGACGTGAGACCGCGCCCATGCCGGCGCCTTTTCCGGAAGCGGAATGATCCGGCGGCGCACGCCCCTACATCCTCCATCGTGCTCGTAGTCGTTATCGACGACATTCAGGGACGCGGCCATGCAACAATCCGCACGAAAAGTCAATTGAGAAAGAGGCATGGGAGTCAAGAGGGAAGAGACGGAAGGTTCGAATCGATCACGATTACGATTACGAGCAGGAGGGCAGGGGATGGCTAACCCTTGAGCAAACTCGCGACAATCTCGGGTGCCTTCGCAATGGCTTGGGGGAGGTTCTCAGGGGTTTTTCCCCCTGCCTGTGCCATGTCGGGTCTTCCGCCGCCGCCGCCGCCGACCATCGGGGCAATCTGTTTGACGATGTCGCCGGCCTTGATCTTGGCGGTAAGATCCTTGGACACGCCCACACAGAGCGCCACCTTGCCCTCATGGACGCTTCCGAGGACGAGCACGCCGGAACCGAGTTTGTCGCGGAGGTTGTCGAGCACCAATCGGAGGCCGGCCGGGTCCTGGTCCGCGATTTCCGTTGCGAGCAGCTTGACTCCGTTGAGGTCCTGAACGCGGGCCATGTAGTCAACCGAGGCGCCGGTAACGGCTGCCTGTTTCCACTTCGCCATCTCGCGGGAAAGGCGCTTGTTCTCCTCGATCAGCGCCCTGACACGGGATTCGAGATCGTCCGCGTTGCAGTTGACGAGAAGGGCGGTCCGGATCAATTGGGTCTCGCGCCCTTGGAGCAACTCGATGCACGGCTCAGCGCACACCGCCTCGATGCGCCGAACGCCCGCCGCCACGGAGGCCTCGCTGAGTATCTTGCAGCATCCGATGACGCCCGTCCGCGGAACGTGACAGCCGCCGCACAGCTCGATGCTGATATCGCCGACGCGAACAACGCGCACTACGTCCTCGTACTTCTCGCCGAACAGCGCCATTGCGCCGGCCTTGCGGGCGTCCGCGAGAGGCATGTGCGTGATTGTGACCGGCGTGTCCGTACGGATGAAGTTGTTTACTATCCGCTCGATGTCCTGAAGGCGGTCCCCGCCCACGGCCTCGAAGTGCGTGAAATCGAACCGGAGCCGTTCCGGCGTGACCAAGGAGCCGGCCTGATGAACGTGATCGCCGAGGACATCCTGGAGCGCCGCCTGCAGCAGATGCGTTGCCGTATGGTGATTTTCGGTTGCGCGGCGCAGTTCAACGTTTATCTGCGCCGTCACGGTATCACCCGTCTTGAGCGAGCCGCGGTTGACGCGCACGGCATGCAGCGTCATCTTTCCCAGGGGCGCTTTCGCACCGGACACGCGTGCATTGCCGTTTACGGCATCAAGAGTGCCGGTGTCGCCCACCTGGCCGCCCGACTCCGCGTAAAACGGCGTCTTGTCGAGCACTACCTCGCCCTCTTCGCCTTCACCAAGGGCATCGACACGTTTTCCCGATCGGATCACCGCGACGATCTTCGAGGAACATTCATTGGTATCGTAGCCGACGAACGTCGTGGGCCCGACTTCGTTGAAGATCACGCGGTAAACGGGGGCCAGGGCCTCTTCACCGCTGCCGGCCCAAGCGCTTCGCGCTTGTTCGCGCTGTTTCGCCATGGCCGTATCGAACCCTTCGCGATCGACCTTGTAGCCGCGATCCGTTGCGATATCCGTGGCGAGATCGAGTGGGAATCCGAAGGTGTCATGGAGCCGGAACAGTTCCACGCCGGAGACCAGCGTCTCGCCCGCGTTCGTCATTGCCTCGAAGATCTCTTCGAGACGCTCCATGCCGCGCACCAGGGTTCCCGCGAAACGTTCCTCCTCGGTAAGGATGACCTTTTCGATTTGAAAGCGCTTCTCGGCCAACTCCGGATAGTGATGCCCCATGCCCTCGACGACGGTCTTCGTGACCTCGTGAAGAAACGGCCTATCGAGTCCGAGTTCGCGGCCGAAACGCGATGCGCGACGCAACAGACGCCGCCCGACGTAGCCGCATCCTTCGTTTGACGGCAGCACGCCGTCGGCGATCATGAAAGACAACGCCCGCGCGTGATCGGCAATCACGCGGAACGGAACAGGATTGTCCGCATACTTGACCTTGCAAAGGGACTGGGTGGCTTCGATGATCGGAAAGATGCCGTCCGTATCGAACACATTATCCTTGCCCTGCAATAACGCAGCGACGCGCTCGAGGCCCATCCCCGTGTCGATGCCGCGATTCTTCAGGGGCGGACGGGACCCATCCAACTGCTGGTCGAACTGCGGGAAGACGAGATTCCAGAACTCGAGGAACCGCTCGCAGTGTTCACAACCCGGCGCACAATCCGGGCGTCCGCACCCCATCGCCGGGCCGCGGTCGATGTGCAATTCCGAGCAAGGGCCGCAGGCCCCCGTATCCCCCGCAGGGCCCCAGAAGTTGTCCTTCTTGCCCAGCCGGACGATCTTCCGCGCAGGAAGGCCGATCTCTTTTTCCCAGATCCCGTGGGCTTCATCATCTTCCTCGTAGACCGATACCCAGATGAGGTCGGCGTCGAGCTTGAAAACCTGAGTGCACAGCTCCCAGGCCCAGATGATTGCATCGCGTTTGAAGTAATCGCCGAAAGAAAAGTTCCCGAGCATCTCGAAGAAAGTAAGATGGCGCGACGTTTTACCGACTTCGTCCAGATCATTCGCCTTGCCGCCGGCACGAAGACACTTCTGCGACGTGGCGGCGCGGCGATATGGAACCGGAACCTCGCCCGTATAGTACGGCTTGAACTGAACCATGCCCGCGATTGTGAACAAGAGCGTCGGATCATTGCTCGGAACGATGGTGTCGCTTCGTTCAACAACATGGCCTCGCTGTCGGAAGAACTCGAGATAGGTTGCCCGGATTTCGTCACTTTTCACGACTCGTCTCCGTTGCCACTCAAAAGTATAACCCTCCTAAACTTAGCAGAAAATGCGTATTTGCCGCACATTTTCGCGCACGTCTAAACTCCAGAATCTGACGCAGGGCTAGGGACGTGTCCAACCACGGGTAACAGGAGAGGGTGCCATGGATAAGCCTGGTTTGGCCGGAACGAAGCTGCCTGCGTAAGGTCAGGGTTCCGAACCGGCCAAACCAGGCTTATCCATGGCACCCCGGGGATCGCAATGACTCACCGACTCCGCATGAAAACCCCAAATCCTGACGCAGGCCCCGCACGTTTTCGCGCACGCAAAGGAACCTGTGGACGGAGTGGACGTGGTGGACGGAGTGAACCGGATCAGGTGCGGTTATCCATGTTCAGTTGGTATGATGTGGAAAATGTTGCGGGTTGGCCGCGTTAGGAGTGGATTGATGTTCAAGTTGGGCGCGTTTACGGATGAGATATCCCAGGATTTGGAGCAAGCGTGCAAAGTCTGTTGCGAGCTCGGCGTGCAAGGCGTCGAGATCCGCGGCGTGTGGCAAACGCCGGTACAGAAGCTGACCGATGAGCAGGTCCGCGATATCAAGTGGATCGTCGCGGACCATGGTTTGACCGTGTGCAGCATCGGGTCCCCGTTTGGGAAATGCGAGTTGGACCAAGCGGCGGAAGTGGCCGCGCATATGGACATCCTGCGGCGCTGCGCGGACATCGGCCTCGAACTCGGATGCACGCTGGTCCGAGGTTTTGCCTTCTGGGGACACGGTGCCCGGCAAAAACCTTGGGACAAGATGGCAAGAGCATATGAGCCCGTTCCAGGGATCCTGGAGGAGAAGAAGATAACCCTTGGCCTTGAAAATGAGGCCGCTTGTTACGTCGGCACTGCGTCTCACACGCGTCACTTCCTCGATTTGCTCGGATGTCCCCGCGTGAAGGCCGTGTGGGATCCGGCCAATCATGTGCAGGATCCCGACGGCATCGGCATCCCGACGTTCCCCGACGGATACCAAACGATAAAGGCCGACATCGTACATGTTCACGTGAAGGATGCGGCGCCACGTCCGGACGGCTCGACGCCCAACGTATTCATGGGCATGGGCATCTGCCATTGGCGGGAACAGTTCCAGGCGCTGAAGGACGATGGATACGCCGGTTTCTGTTCACTCGAAACACACGTCAACCCCGAGCAGTTCCCGCCGGACATGGCGGCGCGATATGCCTCTTACCTGACAGGAACGGGAAGGGAAGGGGCAAGCAGAGTTTGCCTCGCGTGGATTCGGGATGCGATTGCAGGTCTTTCGTGAATGTGAAGCCGGTTTCAAACGGGCCCTACGTGGTGTTGTCAGAAACTGTCCGTTGCGTCGATGTCCACGGGGTGGGGCGGCGCCTTGTCGCGGGCGGAGATGTGGGGGCCGGTGACCATGTCCTTGAAACCTTGTCCCGGTCCGACCATCGGGTAAACGTCCGCCGACTGGTCCGTAATGACATCGAGGAACGCCGGTCCATTATGCTCGATGAACTTCGCCAGCGTCTTCTTGAGCTCTGATTTTTCGCGTACACGTTTGGCGAATCCGAAACCGTCCGCTTCGGCGGCTTTGACGAAGTCTTTTGTCCGCAGCGTCTTGTCCGTGCCGCAGAAACGCCGTCCGTAATACAGTCTCTGCCACTGGAGCACCATGCCGTCGCCGCGATTGTTCAGCAGGAGCACCTTAATCGGCACGTTATAGGTTGTCACGGTTTCGAGTTCGCCCTGATTCATCCGCATGCTGCCGTCACCGTCAATGTCGATGACAAGCCGGTCCGGGCATCCGAACTTCGCGCCGATGGAGGCAGGCAGGCCGAACCCCATCGTCCCCATGCTGGCGGAGGTGATGAACGAGCGGGGCCGATGGAATTCGCCGTACTGTGCGGTCCACATCTGATGCTGCCCGACGCCCGTGCACACGATGGCTTCGCCTTTTGTGAGCTCGTTCAGCAACTCGAGGACATAGGGCGGCTGAATCAAGTCCGAGGAACGATCGTAACTCAGCGTGTGCTTCTGCTTCATCGAGATCAGATGCTTATGCCAAGGGGCAAAGTCGCGCTTGAAGCCCTTGCCCGCCTCGATCAAGTCGCGCAACGCCATCTTGGCGTCGCCGACGTGACTCCATTGCGCCTGTTTCACTTTTCCAATCTCGGCGGCGTCGATGTCGATGTGCGCGATCTTCGCGTGCGGGGCAAACTCGTTTACGTTGCCCGCGACCCGGTCATCAAACCGGGCGCCCACCGCGAAAAGGAAGTCGCAATCGTCGACGGCATAGTTCGCGTAAGCTGTCCCGTGCATGCCAAGCATATGCATGCAGAGCTCATGCCGCGTATCGATTCCTCCGATCGCCGTCAGCGTCGTGACCACGGGAATCTTGAACCGGTCCACAAACTCTCTGAGTTCCCGTGACGCGTTGCTGTTGATGACACCGCCGCCCGCGTAAATGAGCGGACGGTGGGAACGCCCAAGCATTTTGAAGAACGCCGCCGCTTCGTCGGGCGTAAGGCGGGCCGCCTTAAGCTCTGCAATGCGGCGGTCATACCCTTTGCGGACCAGATGGCCTTCCCCGGAGTATTCACCCACGAAATTCTGCACATCTTTGGGAATGTCGACGACCACGGGTCCGGGTCGGCCGCTGCGGGCGATCTCGAAAGCTGTGCGTATGGTTGCCTCAAGTTCACGTTCGTCGGAAACGAGGAACACGTGCTTGGAGCACGCGCTCATAATACTATAGACGGGCGCCTCCTGGAACGCGTCGGTGCCGATATAATGCCTGGAAACCTGTCCGGAGATCAGAACCACGGGGATCGAATCCGCCATGCAGTCGCGCACGGGCGTCGTGCAGTTCGTGGCGCCCGGCCCCGAAGTCACCATGAACACGCCCACCTTGCCCGTCGCCCGAGCGTATCCTGAAGCCATGAACCCGGCGCCCTGCTCGTTGGCCGGCACCACAAGCTGCATCTGACGGCTTGGCGGGCGATCCGCATTGTAACGAAAAATGGCGTCGTAGGCAGGGAGAATGGCCCCGCCGTTGTACCCGAATACCGTATCAACGCCTTCATCGGCAAGCACTTGCACAATCATGTCCGCGCCGCTCATCTGGGTTCCGGCACGGGGGTGTTTTCCGCGTTTTCCTCTCTTCATTCCTGCTTCCTGCTCACCTTCGAACTCTTAACCCAAAGCTCTGGTTATCTAATTCCTGTTCGTGCGCATCGCTATCGAGTTACAGGTGGCCCTTTTTCCTATTTCTGCGGCTCGAAACCACAGATCACATGTCATCCTCGGAACAACGTAGCGGTAAGACTATACATTGAAGCGGATGTGTGTCAACTCTGATGCAGGACAGCGATGACGGCGGGTTCACGGTTTAGGTTCCCAGCCTTCCGGGACGCATCAGCGAGGAGGACTCGCGGGCCGCGAGCCACGGAAGCCGTTCGCTCATATGGCGACCTCGACCGTGGTCAGGTTGATGCTCTCCACAGGGCAGATCTCCTCACCGGCGGCGAGTCGGTCTTCGATGTGCAGCCGGATGGCGTCGACAAGATTCGCACGTGCTTCCTCGTACGTGTCGCCGCTCGTGTAACAGCCCTGGAGTTCTGGGCAAAAGGCGTAGTAGCCCTCGTTGTCTTTTTCAATCACCCCGGCGAAACGGTAGGTTGCCATACGGATTACTCCCATCTTCTCACACAAGATTATTATGCTACTTTCCGGCCCTTGGCGGCAACTGCTGGTCGTATTCGCCGACTTGGCCGGTCTTGGCCAAGCGGGCTTGGATTTGTTCGACTATGTCGTACATCAGGTTTTGGGAGGTACAGGATTCGGCTACTACGACTAGGGAGGGTTTGTTGGAGGAGGCGCGGACTAGTCCCCAGCTTCCGTCCGCAAAAGTAAACCGAACGCCGTTAACGGTGAGGATGTCGGTGATCTTTTGTCCGCCGATCTTGGCGCCGGTTTCTTTGTCTTTCTGATATTGGGCCGTCACGTCGTCGACGACTTTGTATTTCTTGTCGTCGGGACAGAAGGCGCCGAGCGTGGGGCTCTGATAGCTCAACGGAAGTGCATCAATCAATTGTGAGAGGGATTTCCCGAGGCTGTCGAGCATTCTTAGGAGGTGAAGCGAAGAGATGACGGCGTCGTCGTAGCCGCGTCCGAACGGGGCGTTGAAGAACCAGTGTCCGCTCTTCTCGAAGCCGGCGATGGCGTTCTCTTCGCGGACTTTGGCCTTGATGTAGGAGTGGCCGGTCTTCCAGGTGACGACCTTTGTGCCGGACTCGCGCAGGATGGGGTCGGTGTAGAAGAGGCCGGTGCTCTTGACGTCCATCACGACGGCGCGGTTCGGGTACTTGGGACAGATCCAGCGTGCAAGCAGAAGGCCGAGTTTGTCGGAGAAGATCTCGCGGCCCTTGTCGTCAACAACGCCGATGCGGTCGCCGTCGCCGTCGATTCCAATGCCGATATCGGCCTTCTTCTCAAGTACCGTTTGCGACATGGCGTGCAGGAAGGAAAGGTCTTCGGGGTTGGGGTTGTGTCGTTTGAATTCCCAATCGGGCGTGCAGTCCAGTTCGATGACATCGCAGCCAAGTTCGCGCAGGGTGCTTGGAACAAAATGACCGGCTGTTCCGTTTCCGGCGGCCAGCACGACCTTGATGGGCCGCTTCAGCTTGCCGCCTTTCACCGCGTCGGCCCGGTAAAGATCGGCGATCCCGTCAAACGATTCGTAGAACCCTTTGCCGGAAATGAACTTCGCGCCCTTCACGTAGTCCTTGAACTGGAGAATGCCTTCCGGGCCGAGCGTCGAAGACAGGCCGTTGGCGATCTTGATACCCGTCCAGCCGTTTTCATTGTGGCTGGCGGTGACCTGCATGGCAGCCTTGGCTTTGAAATGGTGTTGCGCGAAGTAGACCATCGGCGTGAGGGAAAGGCCCACGTCGATAACGTGCATGCCGGTCGACATGAGGCCGATTGTCAGCGAGCGAAGAAGGTCCTGACTGTAAGAACGGAAATCGTGGCCGACGACGACCCGCGGTTCCTTCAAAACTTCCTGCGCCATGGTTCCATAGGCGCGGCCCAGCACGACGAACCCGTTCGGGTTGATCTCCTTCCCGACGACCCAGCGCACGTCGTATTCACGGAAGCCATTGTCCGTGACGAGTGTCTGCTCGAAGTAGTCAAAAGAGTTGTAAGCAACTTTTGAAAGGATGTCCCAACGCATCGGCATGCCCTCTTTCCGTATCTCCATCCGAATCCGTATCAGGATACGCAAGTCATTATGGCGATCCAGTGGGTCCCAAACAAATCCAAAGCGGCTTCGGGTTCTGAATCTCGCTGTGAGCAGGAGCAGGAAGCGGGTTCGCGATGGGTCCAATTTGAGATGGATAACCTGCAAGCGTTACGCTTGCCGTTCATGCGGGATTCCAGCGAAGACTTCAGGAGCACAATGAATGATTCCCAATAAACTTTCGGACCTCGCTCGAGGACAGGAATTGCAGAACTGGCTCGTGCTTGGTCCGTTCGTTGTAAGGACCGGCGAACATTTCGAGCGTGAATACATGTACGAGCGGGAGCGTATCCTCGACATTGACTACTTGGCCGAGGATGGCGGCGAAGCCAAGGTCCTGCCCGCATTGGGCCAGTCTCACGCAAACATCGGCCTCGGACCCAAGCGCCTTGCGTGGCGCGAATACCCGCACGCCTATCTGGACGGGTGCCGGATTGCGGGCGAGATCATCTACGAGACCGTTCAGCGAAACTGCGTCATCTATGCCGCAGCGGTCATCGAGGCGGAAGCGGACGGCTTGGCGCTGCTGGACGCGTATCATTCCGGGATGAAGCTGTGGGTGAACGGCGAATTAGCCTGCAATATGCCTTACGGTATGCCCAAGGGCGTCCGTATCTCGATGCCGACCGTTCCGATTCGCCTGAAAAAAGGCGGGAACCTGCTTCTGTTCAAATTCAGGCCCGGTTACATCTGCGACGGCATCGACTTCTGTGTCTGCAACGTCAGAGTCTCTCCTATGGTGTCAAAGCCAGGGGTCCCCGTTGCCCTGGGCCGGGTGACCGCGCTCCCTTACTTCCGGGGAACGCCGGACGTCCCCAGGCAGGTGATCGAGGCCGCGGTGCTGAACACGTCGAACGTGGCCAACACCGTCCGCGTGTCCGTCATCTCTGATATTCTCAATGCCGAGGACTCGGTGGAAGTCGCCTGCGAGCCGCGCAAAGTCACGGCGATTCGTCTTTCGCTCAAGACGCCGCGCGAGATGGCGGGCAGCGTGGTCCGGGCCATCTACCGTGCGCGCATCTACGGCGAGATGGTCGAAGCGCCGGTCGAGTACGAGGCCGCGCTCGCCCCGAAGTACGACGGCACGAACTTCGTGGTGTCCAGCTTCCACTTCGACACGACGTATCATGAGGAGCAGCGCGTCTACGCCATGGGCGCTTTCGACATTGTGCGCCAGTATTGCAGGCTCCACCGAAACGACCCGCTGTTTCGATCGATCATCAGCGAGGTCGATTATCTGAAGCCATACTTCGACGTGTATCCCGAAGACCGCGAGACGCTGCTCCGCGAGTTCCGCGAGAAACGTTCCGAGCCGGACGTCATGTACAACCAGCCGAATGAGCAGAACTGCGGCGACGAGGGTCTCGTGAGGAACTTCCTCTACGGTCAACTGATCCATGGCCGCGTCTTCGGGAATATCTGCCACGTCTACGGCCCCGGCGACGTGTTCGGCCATCCGAATCAGCTCTCTCAGATCGCGCGGAAGAGCGGTTGCATCGGCGTGACGTGGGGCAAGCACATCTTCAACTTCCCGCCGTTGTTCAACCATCTCTCGCTCGATGGCTCGGCGCTGCCTCACGAGCGGGGCCGGGCCACGGAGGACGCCATCCATCAGATGGGCATCTCGGTGAGACTCGACGACATCGACCAGACGCCGCCAACCGCGTGGCACCACACGCTCATGCCCACGTACAAGCAGGGCACGTACCATGACCTTATGTCGACGATCCACCGCGAGTGCGCGGAAAAGGGCGCGCATCTGCCGGTCACTTCGCGCGACATGTCTCTGTATCATGCCGCAACGGCCGTATCGCGCGTCGACCTAAAGATCGCGAACCGTTTCGGCGAAAACGTCCTGGTCGACGCCGAGAAGTTCGCCACAATCGCCGCGCTGCTCGGGGCCGCTTATCCCGAGAAGGCTCTCGACAAGGCGTGGCGGCAGATCCTCTGCGGCCAGCATCATGACTCGATTACCGGGACGCACAACGAGATCTCGTTCGTGGATTTGATGAACTCGTACCGGGAAGCCCTCGAACTCGCGAGCGACGTGGTTGAAAGGTCCCTTGAATACATTCAGCGTGCCATCGATGCTGGCGAAGGCGGCCAGCCGTGCATCGTGTTCAACTCCCTCGCATGGGAACGCACCGATGTCGTTAACGCCGTCGTGAAAAACGTGGGCGCAGAGTGCTTCAGTCTTCGAGATCCGAAGGGCAAGGCGGTGCCGTTTGAAGCGGCAAACGTTAAACGCGACAAGAGCGGGAAAATCCGCTCGGCGGATATACGGTTCGTCGTGTCGCGGACGCCTTCGCTCGGATACCGCGCTTACCGGACTGTTCCCGAGCCCGGCACGGTCCCTGAGCGTTCGCTGCGCCCCGGAACGGCCATCGAGAACGAGTTCTACGCCGTCGATATCGATCCTGATCGTGGCGGGGGCATCGTCCGGCTCTTCGACAAGGACGCCAAACGAGATGTGATGGATGCGTCCCGAGGGCGCGTCGGGAACGAGCTCGCCATCCTCGAAGAGGTCCCGTACCGCAACGAGACGCAGCACGAGTTCTACACCACGGGCCTCAAGATGTTCTCGGGCGAGTGCCCGGCTTCGGCGGAGGTCGAGAAAGGTCCCATCAGCAGCACTTTGCGCATCCGCTATGCCATGGGCGAGCTGTGCGAGGTCGTCCAGGAGATCTCGTTGTTCAAGGGCGTCAAACGGATCGAGTTCCGCACGATCCTCCTCGACGTTCAGCGGGAAAACTACCTGTTCTGCGTGACTTTCCCGACAAATCTGAAGGGCGCGACGCCGGTGTTTGACGAACGCTTTGGCGTCGTCGCGCGAAACGACAGCAAAAACTATCTCGATTTCCGTACGCATCAGATGGTGACGTTCAGCGATTGCGCCGTGTACGCGGCCAACAAGTGGATGGAGTACAGTAGCTGCGCCGAGCTTCGCATGGGGCGCACCGCGTATGCGCTCAGCATGATAGGTCTGATCACGCCGGAGGATAAGGACGACGTCCGCGTTGCGGAAGAGGTCCAGCGGGTCCTGGTCATGAAGGGCGTCACGTGCACGCCCTGGTATGACAAGGACGGCCCGCACTGGGGCAGCTATCTCGACGACATGGACGACGACCTCCTTTACACGCGGTTTCGCATGTCGCTGGGGTCGCGCGACAGGAACGTTTACACGCGCAAGCTCCTCGCGGCCCAATCAACCAGCGTGCGAAAAGCGTTCGAGCAGCGCTTAAAAGAGGCCGGATACGCATTCCTGTTCGTTAAGGACGGCGCGCTGAGGGACACGTCCTGGCCGCCATTGCCGGTGCTCGTTGTCGAAGCCGTCTCGAACGAGAAGCTCGCGGAAGCGTGCGACAAGATGCTCGCCGGCTTTCCCGAGACGGCCACGATCAAGCTACCCGAGGAAATCGATGCGACACGCGAGAAGCACACAGTCGACGACTACGGCGCGGCCTTGCTGAATCGCGGGACCTACGCGAACAGCGTCGAGAAAGGCGGAGTGCTTTGCATGATCCTTGGCCACACTTGCCGGTGGTACGGGGGGACGAAAAACTTCCCGGAAGGTTTTCTTGTGCCGGAGAACAAGAACCATGTTTACACGTACGCGCTGTATCCGCACGCCGGGTCATGGCGCAAGGCCGGTACGCCGCGCGCGGCCCACGAGTTTAACCACCCGCTGATCTCGCGCCAGGGCAAGGCGGCCACAAAACCCTGTCTGCCCGCCGAGATGGCGTTCATAACCGTCGAGCCGAAAAATATCATCCTTACAGCGATGAAGCCCTTCGGGAATCCTATCGCGGGGTTTCAGAAACTCGAGGAGGCCAATCCGTCGCGTGGCATTATGCTCCGCGTCTACGACACCGAGGGCACGACGGAGGAGGCGCACATCCGCTTCACCGCCGGGATGCAGAGCGCATGGTCGGCGGACCTCATCGAGGAAAAGCAGGAAGACCTGCCGCTTTCGGACGGCGCCCTCACCCTTCGCGTTCCCCCGTTCTCGATCGAGACCATCGGGTTCAAGCCCGGCAAGCTGGGCCGGAAAATGGGTGGCGGGATGCTGGGCGCGGACGCGGAGCCGGTGCAGCCGGTCTGGGTGCGCTCCTGGGAACACGACGCGGAGTCGATGCCGATGGGTTATGGCTCCGTGGTGTGCTCGATCTGCCGCGAGGTCAAGGAGGAAGACGGCGGACGCACGCTGCGGCTCAAAGTCCACGCCGTCAACGACTACACCGACTGCGATGTATCGGGAACGGCGCGCCTCATTGTGCCTGAAGGGTGGAACGCCCAGCCCGCCGAGGTCCTATTTAGTTTTCCTCCGCTTGGTCATCAGACCACGGAGGTGAAGGTGCGCCGCCCGGAGGCGGCCGCGTCGGGCCAGGTGAAGCTGCGGCACGAGCACGACGGTCAGACGTTCCAAGACGTGCTCGAGATAGGCGGCGCATTTGATCTGCGGATGACCGCCGAGAACCTGGGGAACGTCATCATCGTCACACTCGAAAATCCGACACGCGAGATCATGGAAGCGGAAGTGTCGCTGGTCACGCCAATCGAGACATGGCCCGCGTCGCTCATCGGGCCGCATGCGTTGTGCGAGATCTCGCCGCGCACGCAGGGCGTGAGCCTTGCACCCGGCATGAAAGTCGCTCTCGAGTACAGCATAATGCCGCTTGCCGGCCGGCGCCTAGTCCCGCTTGACTCCTATTGGGCCGTGGCGAAGCTCATGAGCAACGGGCGGATCACGCTGAAACGCTGCGACCGTCGTCCGCCCGAGCGCCGCATGTGGTCCGGGAAGTGGTTCCAAATGTATGAGAAAAGGCGGCAGGACAAAAAGCCGAGATAGCGAAGGCATGCCGATGTCCACGGATGACAGCGCCATGGCCGATGCGTGCTTGGAACGCGTTCAGGCCACACTGCGCAATTTCGCCATACTAGCCCCCGGGGAACGTGTGCTGGCGGCGGTCTCCGGCGGGCCGGACTCGGTGTGCCTGTTGCATATCCTGTGCAGACTCCGATTCCCGGTCGAGGTGGCCCATTTCGATCATCAGACGCGCGGTGGGGAGAGTGCCGCCGATGCCGTCTTCGTACGGGCGTTGGCGGATGGCCTTGGCGTTCCTTTTCACCTTGAGAGCCGGGCCATCGTCGAAGAATGCCGTGGCCTGAAGGACTCGTTTGAACAGCATGCGAGGCGGGCTCGGTACGAATTTCTGGTTCGCACGGCGAAGGCCCGCGCGTGCGCGGCCATTGCCACGGGCCATCATGCCGACGACCTCGCGGAGACCGTCCTCATGCGCGTGCTTCGGGGAACGACGGCGAGCGGACTGGCCGGCATCCCACCCGTGCGATTTGAAGGTCAGATGCGGATCGTCCGGCCGCTGATAAGCTGCACGAGGACGGAGATCCTCGCGTACCTCTCCGCGCACGGACTCCCCTATCGAACCGATCTGTCGAATGAGGATACGCGCTACCTTCGGAACAAGGTCCGCCATGAACTGCTGCCTTGCCTGGCGCGGGACTACAATCCGAAAGTGCGCGCCGCACTCATCCGGCTGAGCGAATCGATGCGTTGTGAGAACGATTTCCTGAACGCCGCCGCGGAGAAAGCTTTTGCGGAGTGCGGGGCCGAGGAAGGCATCGAGCGGCGCACGTTCGGCGGGCTTCACCCGGCCCTTCAACGGAGGATCGTTCTCATCCTCGCCTGGCGGCACGGCGTGGACTGCCCTTTTGATCGCGTATGCGGGGCGGCGGACTTCATCTCCTCCGGATCTACAGGCGCAAGGTTCGATCTCGGAGGCGGGCTTCACCTTGTCAACGGCCGAACGTGCACTAAAGTGGCGCCGGAGAGCCAACAGAAGGACGCGGTCGAAATCGTCCTTGCGTTTCCTGGCGTGACCCAGGCGTTCGGGAGAACGTTTACGACACGTTGCCTCGACAGCCTGCCGGAGCAGGACCTCGCGCGGTATTGCTCGCCGTCTCGCCAAGTGTTTGACGCCGACCTGCTTGGCACGGAACTGACCGTGCGCCGCCGAAGGCCCGGAGACCGTTTCACCCCTTATGGCATGAGCGGAACACGCAAACTTCAGGACTATCTCGTCGACCTGGGTGTCCCGGTGTGGGAACGGGACGCGCAGGTGATTATGCTTGGCAATGGACGCATAGCATGGATTGTGGGACACGCGATAAGCGCGCACGCAGCCGTGACGGCGGACACGCGCCGGATCGTGGAAATCGAGGTAATGAATGCGCCTGAATGAAGTGCCGATCATCACGTCGGCACAGATTGAACGCCGCATCGTCGAACTTGCGGGGGAGATCTCTCGCGACTACGCTGACCGCGAGTTGGTGCTGATAGCCGTCCTGAAAAGCAGCATCGTGTTCGCGTCCGACCTTATGCGCAGGCTGACCATACCGATATTGCTTGATTTCGTGCGCGCGCGCAGCTACCGCAACACGGAATCGACGGGCCTTGTCGAATGCACGTATCTCCCTGAGCAGGACCTCCCAGGCAAACACGTCCTGATACTCGAGGATATCCTCGATACCGGACGGACCGCCGCAACAGTTGTCGACCGCATCAGGCAAGAGTCGCCCTCGAGCATTGCCGTGTGCGCGTTGTTCGACAAACCGTCGCGGCGAAAAGTGCCGATGACAGCGGATTACATTGGGTTCAAGATGGACGACCAATTCATCGTGGGCTACGGACTCGATTACAACGAGTGCGGCCGTGAACTCCCGGATGTATATGTCCTTGAGGCCGATTAGGGCAGGTTGGGAAGGCTGAAACTCTGCCCTCGTCTGACCCGTCCGACTGGTCCGACCCGTCCGACACCCGAATGACCAAGCGCGAGATCTGGCACTAATCCGCGAAGGCATTCAAGAAATGGGTCCATCTTGGCGACTTTAGCCTCTTGACTGGTTTTTGTAAAGCTTGCATGTTAAACAATTGTGTGCTAGAATGAGGGTGTAGGAAAGTATGTACTTTTCGTGGTATCCACCAGACCAAGGCGGCAATAGCGAAAGCAATTTCAAAGAAGCAGGAATTGCTTGACTGTAGTTGCTGTTTGTGGTTAAATGGAGCCACGGAAGTCCTCAGGCAAGTTGAGGAATGAGATTCGAATAAGCGGATAAAGAGGAGAAGACCGAGATGAGAAAACTGATGGTGTGCGCTCTGGCGGTCGCATTAGTGGCCGGCGGCTCTGCATTTGCGCAGGGGAAAGTATGGGACGACCTTTCGTGGTGGGGAAAGAGCGGCGCGAAGCCTGCGCCATTCAAAGACATCGGCCCAACCTGCTGCAACCGCCCAGACCCGGGTTACTGGTGGTGGCCGACTGAGCCGAAATCCAACACAGACGACACCGAGCTTTGGGGCAACCGCGGCGTAGTGTATGCGCTTTTCACGGAAGAGGCACCCCCACCGAAACCGCCGCCAACTCCGCCGCCAGCTCCGCCCGCGGCTCCAGCCCGTACCAAACCGGTTTACTCACACGTCCTGTTTGACTTCGACAAAGCCGTCCTGAAACCCGAAGGCAAAGCGGAAGTCGACAAGGTCGTGGCCGATTTGAAGAAGTATAACAAGGACACTGTGCTCATCGAAGGCCACACCTGCGACATCGGCGATGAGAAGTACAACATGGGTCTTGGCCAGCGTCGCGCAGATGCCGTCAAGAAGTACATGGTCGAGCAGGGCATTGCGGAAGGCCGTATAACGACCAAGAGCTTCGGTGAGACCCAGCCGGCCGTCAAGAATGAAAGCGCCGCGAACCGCAAGCTGAACCGGCGCGTCGTGTTTGACGTAGCGGTAGTTCCCTGACGTCAGCGCACACAGTTCGAAGCGCTTGAGATAAGCGCATATGGACACATATAAGGTGTCCGCAAGTGAAAGTAGCAGCCGCCCCGGTGCGTTCGCGCGCCGGGGCGTTTTTCGTACACACCGGGAAGGATTGCCATGAGTGCCTCGGATGCCCTTTCAGACGCCCTGGATCGATTCCTCGAGATCGGCGTATTCGAGTCGGGTCTGGCGGAAAAGACGCTTTCAGCGTATGCCGCGGACTTGGGGCATTACATTGACTTCCTTCATAAGAAAGGCATTGCCTTTCCGGCGCAGGTCCGGCGCGAGGTCATCCTGGATCACCTAATCGAGCTCCGGAAAGAGGGTCTGTCAACGCGGTCTGCGGCGCGTCATCTGAGCGCCATCCGCCGCTTCCACAGGTTTCTCGTCGAGGAGCGCATCGCCGACGCGAACCCGGCGGCAGGATTCGATCCTCCGCATCTCCTGCGCGCCTTGCCGCACGACCTTTCGCCTTCGTACGTCGAGCGCCTGTTGGACGCGCCGGACGCGAGCGCGCCGCAAGGCGTTCGCGACGCGGCAATACTCGAGCTCTTTTATTCGAGCGGACTCCGCATTTCAGAACTCGCAGGCCTGCCGCTGCGTGACGTGGCCTTAGCGGAATCTTCCGTGCGCGTTCGAGGGAAAGGCTCGAAAGTGCGCGTCGTTCCCCTCGGACAGAGGGCGATTCAGCGGATTCAAGCGTGGCTGCGCGTTCGGGAGACCGCGTACAAGATCAAAGACAGTACGTTGTTTTTGTCGTCCCGCGGGCGGCGCATGAGCCGGACCAGCGTGTGGAGCGTCGTTAAACACTATGCGCGGCTGGCAAATATCCCCCACAACGTGACCCCGCACATGCTCAGACACTCCTTCGCAACCCACCTGCTTGACAACGGCGCGGACCTTCGAGCCGTGCAGGAAATGCTCGGCCACGCCGACATTGCCACCACTCAGATCTACACACACGTCAGCGTCGAACGCCTCAGCCGTGCCCACAAGAAATTCCATCCGCGAGCATAGCCGTCTGGTTTGCCCCTTCAAGATAAAAGGGGCAAGAGCAAGTTGGGACGTGAAAGTATTCTTTGTGCTCTTGGCGTCTTTGCGAGACCCTCACATTGGCTCGCCGTCCTATGCAAGTCCGGTCGAGCAAGAGCTGACCCTACCCAGAGGGGGAGACAATCTCCGGATATCCGGGTATGCGGTTTTTTCTGCTTGACATAAGCACCACGAGTGATGTAAACTATTTACAAAGTGGGAGCATGTAAAAGAACGAGTCGTTTTCCATGAAATACTAGGAGGAATTGCGGAATATGAAGCATATAGCTTGCGTTTCTGGTTCGGTTCCCGCAGGAGCCAATCAGTTCCAGGACATTCTGTGTGAGGTCGCCCATTCCACGGCGTTGATACTCCAGGCAAAGGGCGGGAACATTCCCTTTGTAACCTATCTGGACGGTAAGTGCACTATCACCCCTGTGACCGCACAGGAAATATCGCCGTATGGGCCGATTTGATGAATCGAAATGCGTTGTCTGCCGGTTGGCCCGGGAGACGTTTGAATCTTGCGGACCGTTCTCAAGAGCAAGGGGAAAGCCATGAAACCAAACCGCGTGTGGTGCCTTGTCCTGTTAGTGTGCGTGATTGTCTGGGCTCCGGGCTGTCCATGGCTCGTGTTCTTTCCCGATGAGGGGTTGGAGACAGCTATACGGGCGGCCATCAGTAAGCCGCTCGGCTTCCTCACAGAAGCCGACTTGTCTGGAATCACGGCGCTGGATGCGCGGAACTATGGGATCCGTAACATCTCGGGGATCGAGTTCTGTAAGAATTTGGCATGGCTAGACTTAGACACAAATCAGATAGCGGATTTGCGGCCTTTGGAGCAGTTGGGCCGTCCGGAGAGTCCTTTTGACAGCACCCTGGTCTACTTGAACCTTGACAGCAATGAGGTCACGGACATCACTCCGCTTTCCGGGCTGCTGAATCTGAAGCAGCTATCCTTGTTCAACAATCAGGTTGCCGACATTACGGCGCTTGTGACCAATGTAGAGGCGGGTGGCGCCTTGGAATCAGCAGTTTTGGATTCGAGGACGCTCGGCGAGGAGGCGGTGAACGTCGACATCCCAACGCTGACGTCTTACGGCGTTCAAGTGACTCTGGGCGTGCCACAGACTGGGGGCGGTACAACAACGCGGTAGTCCGTCTCCACCTGCACGTGTTCAGGGACGCCACCGCGAGAGTTCAGAAGCCGGGATGGTCGCATGCCACGCCGCCGCGACGGTTCCTGAGAAAGAAGCTTTTGCCTGTGACCGGAACGGTGCGGCTTGACCGCGCCAGGCGAGGAATAGCACATGATTGAGCAAACACGACGGGGCGGCTTCGCTAAGGGGCGGCTCCGACAGGAACGCCCCGGCAAAACATCCCTGCTTTCCTGCTGGTGTCGTCCGGGGTCCTTGGTTCTGTCCACGGCGGTCTGTCTGGCCGTGTGCGCCCTCTTGACGGGGTGTCCGTTCCTCCAACCTGTTCTCACTGTAAGCCCGAGCGCACTGAGTTTCGGTTCCGTGAGCACGCGTGAGAGCTTTGCCGTTTTCAATGCGGGATCCGGCGCGCTTGAGTGGCAGGCCGCGGAAGTGGTGTGGGACGGCCTTACCCAAACATGGGTCGGACAGGACGTGGCGTGGCTTTCGATCGATCCGGAGAAGCTCGCCGGCTCCGTCTCAGGGGAAACGGATCGGATCTTTCTGACTGCGGATCGGAACGGACTTCCTCCGGGCACCTACTCCGGGGCAGGGATTCAACTCACGTCGAATGGCGGGACGATGGTTGTACCCGTCTCGATGACGATTCCAGGCTCGACGGGTGGAGGAGAGCCCGGGACGGGCCAACTAATCGTCTCTCCTACTGCGGTGACGATCAATGGCCTCGACGACACGGCGACTTTCACCGTCAAGAATGAAGGGAATGCGCTGGTCCGCTGGTATATCGACATAAGGATCAACGCTGCCGATGTTCCGCTTGACACCCCGATCCAGATCGCTGCCAAACCCGCCACTGCGGTGACGGCTCCAAATGAGACTGTAACCGTTACAGTGAACGTGCCGGATCCGCTCACGTTCGACACGACGTACCTGAATTATGTCCTGGCCGTGCGCAACCAGGCAGACGACAGCCTGGTCGCTGAGGTCAATGTTACGGTCGACCAGATTGGGCCTCCGACTATCGCCGTTGATCCCACGATCCTCGATTTCGGCGAAGACGGATACCAGTTGTCGTTCTTGGTGGCCAATCTGGGCAATCCTTTCTCGATGTTGGACTTCGCGGTGTTCCGTCTAGTCGATGCAACTACCTCTACCTATGAGCCGTACGACGTCGAGGCAGATCCGTTGATCGCCTCAATTCAAGCGCCGGGAGGCATGACGGGCGTGCGGAGTGATGCTTTGACTCCCACCACCGAGCCTTGGGTGAATGCACGCGGGGTAACCGTCACTATCTCGCGCGACGGCATCGAGGAAGATCTGGAGTACCGAGACCTATGGATTGGGGCCGTGAAGGGCTTGGACGAATCCGGCCTACCCCTCATAGACACGGATGTGGTTCCGCAGAAGGTCCAGGTTCGGGTGGCGGCCGCCCCTCATGTCGAGGGTGCGACCAACCGGTCTCGTCCGCCGTCGCTGATGCGTTTTGTGTTTCTGTTAAGGGACAAACGGGGCATTGCGATTGACGCGTCGGACGAACTTATACGTGACCAGATGACCTTCTACGTCAAAGAAGATGGGTTCCCGTTGGATCCGAACGAGAGCAGTCAATTCGTAACAGGACCGGATCGGCTGAAATACAATATTGTGCTGCTGCTCGACTTCACGGGGAGCATGTACAACGCCGGTGTGGATGATCCGCTCAATCGTCTCGCGCAGGGTGAGGCCATATCCCAGATGGTCGAGGCCGCGAAGCAGTTCATTCTCGACCTGCCGCGCACGTATCGCATCTCGATCATGGAGTACCACGACCGGCAGCAGCCCAGCATCATCATCCACGGCTTCGACACGAACAAGGCGTCGTTGATCGAGTCATTGAGCAACTTCGCTTTGCCTGCCGCTGAGCACGGCGCGTCGGAGATCTATGACGTCCTTTACGACGCGTGTCAAGCGCTGGTGCAAGAGGATCCCGCACAGCTTCTACCCTTTGATGAGGCGGACGTCCGTTCCGTTGTGTTCGTCTCGGACGGCTGGGATACCTCATCCACGAGGCGGATTGACGAGCTGACGAAGTTCGCCCAGGATTCGCGGGTGCGGCTCTATCCCATCAGCTTCAGCGGACGCATTTCCACCCCTGTGAATGAGAGCACATTGACTGCGTTCGCTGCCGAAACGGGGGGCCACATTTATCATGCAAGCGAAGTTGGCGACCTTACGAAGCTTCTGGACACTGAGTCCTCGCTTTCGTTCGGCGCCACGGCGGTCGATCTGACTTCAGGGAAGGCGACGCTTCTGTTTCGGAATGTAGGGAGCACGACTCTCACCTGGCAGGCGCTCGAGAGTCTCGACTGGCTTGCGGTGTTCCCGCCCGCTGGCTCGATTCCGCCATTGCACCGGAAGCTGGACGGCACGATCGACGAGACGGGCGTCCGCGAGGTCACGGTGACGACCGCGCCGGCATTCTCTCCGGGAACGTATCAAGGCTCGATCTCGATCCAGTCCGATTCGGGTGACGCCACGATAGATGCCGTCATGATCATTGACGGGTCCGGTGATTTGAAAAGCCTGTCGTTCACTCCGCACACGATTGATGCCGGCCGCTTGTGGCGTGAGCTGCGCGGGCAGGCCGTGCTGACGTACACGTCGTTATTCCAGTCCGGAAGCCACAAGTACTCGATCCAGGCTACGTTCCCTGACAGCCGCGGGAAACCCGCAACGGCGTCCTTCGAGAAGGACGCCGTCTACTATGCAGGCGACCCGCGCGCAGGACAAATAAGTCTCTCGACCACGGGGATTCAGAACGGCATTGCCGAGGCTATCGTCCGCACCGACTATGTGCCGCGCAACATCACGCAATTCCGGCTGCGTTTCATCCTGGATGTGCCGGAATCCCTGACGCCGAATCTTACGCCGTCAGAACGCAACGCGCTGCTGGCCCAACTCAAAGCAGCATTGAACAACGGCGCTGTCGGGATCATCCCCGGCGGGCTCTTGGATGGTTGGCGGCTGATTGCAAACGAAGGCAACGGCATCTTCACGGTTGTTACCGAGCCCGACCGGTATCTGACATACGGCGCCTTCGGCGACATGTTGAAGCTTACGTTTGAAGGGATAGGACCCAACGATGCCTTCACGGTCGGTTTCCGCTTGGATAACACCCTATATTACAGCCCCGTGACGGCAAGCGCTCCCTCCCTGACGAAGTATTTTCTCTATCCGTGTGGACGCCTGAACCCCCAGGGCTTGCTTATGGTCGGCAAGGGATCGAGTGTAGCGGCCCCATCGTTAACCATCGATGCGTTCGCCGCGCCATTTGACCCGGAAGCACCGAATGTGTGGGATCGCGACGGAGATTCGTGGGCGGATTTTGACGATCTGGACCCTGATAACCCCGACGTTGGGGATAGCGACAAAGACGGGGTGCCCGATCTGGACGATCCGGCCCCAAATGATCCTACGATTCCGTAATATGCACGCAGCGGCGGACGCCGGTTGTCAGTTATGAAACAAACCGTCTCGTTCCCAAGTTGAACTTGGGAACGAGATGACTGTCCGTTGGATTCCGGCATCCGCCCAAAGGAGTGTCTATGCGCCTAGACAGATTGCACGCCGCCATCCGTCGCCTCCATCTCGTTCCCAAGTTGAGCTTGGGAACGAGATGGACCGCCAGGCTGGGTTCCCTACTTGTCCTCGCGACCTTTGTGGGTTGTCCGTGGATTACGCCGATGCTTGCCATCTCCCCCACGGCTTTCCGTTTCGACGCCGAACAATCGGATAGTACTTTGATCATCTCGAACGTCGGCGGCGGCAAGCTCGTGTGGAACGTGGACGCCAAGCCGGACTGGCTGACGGTCACGCCCATCGATGGCGAGTTTACAACTGATAGCCAGGTCATCAGGCTGCAAGCTGACTTCACGCAAGTCGCACCTGGAAAGCACGTCGGTGAGTTGGCTCTCACATCCAACGGGGGCAACCGAACGGTAGCCCTGAGCGTCACTGTGGTAGCGGCGCCTCAACTCGAGGTTTCTCCCAGCTTCATCGATTTCGGCGGCTCGGCCACCACGCGTACGTTCCAGATCCGCAATACGGGCGGCGGGACCCTCCAATGGGAGCTGTTTCCTCCCCTGTCGACCTGGCTCTCGGTGAATCCTTCCTCAGGCGAGACGCCCGCGGGAGAAAACGACACGATAGTCTTGACGGTCGACCGTAACGGCCTTGCACCTGGAACGCAGGTGGGACCCGTGCTGGTCCAACTGGCGTCAAACGCAGGTTCGGCCATCATAACGGTCCAGGCGATGGTCCAGTACTTCCACGTGGATCCGACGGTGCTCGATTTCGGCACGCTCATCAACCAGTTGCCGATGGCAGTCCGAAACATCAGCGCCACCGACGACATCCATTGGACTATCGATGGTGCAACCCTGCCTCCATGGGTCACGCTCTCGCCGGACGTACTGGCAGGAACGCTTGTCCCCGGACAAGAAGACACGATCTTGGTCAACATTGACCGTGCCATTGCGGGCGCCGGCAATGTGACCGGTGAAATTCACTTCTCGTCCGATGGCGGCGCGGAAACGGTTGCGTTGAGCATACAGGGACCCGAGCCGGTACTCTATGTCAACCCGACCGCCTTCAGTTTCGGCGACATCAAGACCCAGGACACCCTGAGCATCGCGAACACGGGCAGCGGCACGCTCGAATGGACAATCGAGGAGGGCGTGATGGCGGGGAGTGTGTTCGCCGCGCAGGATCTTCCCTGGCTGACCCTCTCCGCACTCTCCGGCACGGCTTTGTCCAATGAAGAAGATGGGGTCACGATTCAGATAGACCGCTCGCAGGTCTCTCCCAGTCCGTCCGCGCCATATGAAGGAAGCTTGCGCGTTAGCTCTGCCGACGGACAAGAGATCATCGTGTCGGTGAGCATGTCAGCCTTGCCGCCGACGTTGAAGGTGCTGCCGACCCAGTTGAATTTCGGCACCACGTACGCGCAAAGGATCCTTGCCATTTGGAACGGCGGCCTAGGCACGGTGAACTGGCGGATCGATACGTCCGGCATACCGTCTTGGGCGTCGCTCGTACCCGTCAATGGAAGCGGCATCGCAAGTGGATCGGTAAGTGGCGAGCAGACTGACTCCGTGAGAGTCATCGTGGATCGGACGGGCCTGCCTCCGGCCGCCGTGGACTACGTTTGGACGTTCCAGGTAACGGCCGAAGACGGTTCCGGGAATGCTTTACCCGCCACAGGCGTGACGGTATCCATGAACGTCGCTCGAGTGCCCGCGATAAGTATTGACGGCGGCCTGAATCCCAACGGTTTCCCGAACGTGGACGCGAGCGGAATCGCGTTCGTCCCGTTGGGGACCATTGATGACTCCGGCACGTTTACCGTACGCAACCTCGGTACAGGCACCCTGTCGTGGCGCGTAGCCTCAACGAATCTCCCGACGTGGTTGACGTCCATCGAGCCCGCCCAAGGGACGCTCGAGCCGCAGGCGGAAACCATCGTCACCGTCCGCGTCAACCGGGCCGGCTTGGCCTTTGGAACGGCCACCTTCACGCTGGATATCGCGTCGAACGATCCCGTGAATGCAACGGTTCCCGTGCGCATCGAGATGCAGGTGCCCAAGGTTGCGGCCATCGGCGTACGGCCCGGCGAGATCTCCATGGGTCTGTACAGCATTTCAGATTCATGCGAGGTTGCAAACACCGGCGACCCCGGATCGATCCTTAACTTCCAGATCGTAAGCACCAAGCCTTGGCTTTACTTCTACCCGGAGACCGGCCTGAGCGAAGGCACCGCCAACATTATAAAGGACTGGCGGTCCGTCGACATTTCGATCAACCGCGCCCAACTCAGCGGCACCGGCGATACGGGTGAACTGATTGTCACGGCGTTCGAGGTCAATGAGAGCGGCCAGCGCATACCCATCGACACCATCAAGGAGCAGCGCGTATCCGTGTCGGTGGAAGCAGCGCCGCTTTCCTTCGAGGGTGCAAAAGCACGCACGCGCATCCCCTCGCTTGTCCGCTTTACACTGATGATGCGGGACATTGCCTACGACCCTCTGCCGCTTCCGGACAATCTGCTGGATCAATACGTGCAGAGCTTCTCGATCTTTGAGAAGGACGTCCCCATCGAGCTCCCCGAGACAAGCGTGTTTCTCACGAGCGGCGCGGCACTGCGTACAAACGTCGCTATTCTCTTGGACTACTCCGGAAGCATGTTCGAGGCGGCAAAATCCGTTGCCGACCAGACTATCGCGACTGCACCTGACCCGCTTCAGGCCCTATACGAGCGCTGCATCGGCGCTCTCATCCAGGAATTGCCTGCCGCGTACAACGTGGCCCTGATGGAGTTCCATGAGCGCTCGCAGCCCACGCGTTTCGTGAACGCCACCGGACCGCTGTTCACCACCGACAAGGACTTGCTTCTGGAACGGCTGTCAAATATCAACATCATCGACCATGGCGCCACGGAACTACTGCCCGCCGTCATGGATGGGGCCCATTTGCTGGATGACTACGACGCGAACTTGTTCAGCCGTTCTTTCGACGACACGGACGTTCGTGCCTTGGTGTGTGTCACGGACGGACGCATGACTACTCCTCCCGGGCGCACGAAGGATGCAGTGGATGAGCTTGCGTTGTTGCGCGTTCGCTTCTTCCCCATCGGCTGGGGCAAGGGTGTGTCGCATGAGCCTCTGGCACGCCTGGGCAGCGGCACCGGTGGACACTACTATCAGACAACCGCGGAACAAACCGGACAGACCGCGCCGGACGGCAGCCCCGTGCTCCGCCCGGTCGTTGACGAACTGTTGAACTGGTGCGAGACGAAGGATCTTGCGCAGTTCCCCTGCGACCAGTCCATAACAAAGGACCTGACCTCACAAGTGGTCCTGAGCTACGTGACCCTGACCGAGGACTCGCCGATCACGGTCCGCGTCGATGCGAAGTTCGACAACCCGAACGATGACAACGGCGTGTGCCTGCCGGATCAGGGTTTGATCAATGGTTCGTTCACCCAGAAGCAGCTCGATTTCCTCGCGATAGCGGGCGACGTGCGCCTCGGCCAGATCTCATTGCGCAGCGAAGGGCTCCAGGGAGATCACGCGCGGCTCGTCATGCGGGCCGAGTATGTCCCGCGGAATACCGAGTCACTCGAGTTCAGCGTGACCAGCGCGCAGGCATTCAACCCGCCGACAATCGTGGACGGCATTCTCACGGGATGGACGCTCACCGATCTTGGCGGCGGCCTGTATCGTCTGACGCCCCCCGCCGGCGGCGGCCCGCTTTCGTACGGCGACTTCGGCGATTTGGTGACGTTCGACTTCCCCGATCCGATCCCGGCGGCCGGAACGACCGTGTCATTCGCCGTGACCGACCCCGTGTATGATGCGGCGGATTCACAGGGCAAGTATTTCGTGTGTCCGGACACGATCAAGGTGAGTTCGCTCGGTTCATTTGCCCCCGCATTCCCGACGCCCGGTATCACGGTTACCTCGCCCCCCAGTGACGCGCGTGTCATCGACTTCGGCGGCACGCTCAACACCGCAACGGTCGAGTTGCGCAACGTGGGCGGCAGCCACGTCCCGACCGGTGTCTGGCTCAACTGGAGCGTCGCGGAGCTTCCGCAATCCGTGACCGTGGACATGACCCGCGGAAGCCTCGTATCAACGACCGAGACAGACGTAGTGACGGTCAAGCTGGACCGTTCGTTTCCGCCCGGGATCTACGCGGACTTCTTCAACTTTGTATTCGACACGAACCTCCTGGGCGCCGAGGCCATCAACGTGCCCGTCACCGTGGTCTTCACGATTGAAAACCCCGTGCTGGCGCTCACGTCCGACGCTTTCCTGCCCGGAACAAACACGCTCGAGTTCGGCGATACGGCAACGACGGAGACAATCAACATCCTGAATGCCGGACAGAGCACCCTCAACTGGCGCATCGACACAAACGCATTCCCGGATTGGCTGAGCATTTCGCCTTCCTCCGGACAGGTGCCGCTTGGCATCACCAACTTTATCGGCGTCGCCGTGAAACGCACCGGCCTTACGTCTGGTAACTACACGCACGACTTCATCGTCCAAAGCGACGGCGGCGCCCAAACCGTCACAGTCACGATGGTCGTGCCGTAAAGCTCCCAGCCTCGGGGGGAGGTTCTCCCTCCCGCCGAGCGCATCAACACCGTCATTGGCGAAGGATTCAGCGAAGAAAAAGACCAACGTCATAATCCATTGGTATCTGCGAGCATCTCCTGAAAGCTGCCGATGAATGGGCTTTTCCAGGTTTACCCTTCAGCCTACGGTCTCCAGCCTACAGCCTCCATTCAATTCAATCCTCATGCGTTTGGCGGATATGCCCAGGAAATTTGACTTTTCGAAATGTCTAATGGCAAAATCCGCCGTGGTAAATCCGCCGCAGGAAGCCGAAATCGGCGTGGCGCGCCGATAAGGGCTCTTCCAGAGCGCTTTCCAATGTCGGACGCGAAGAAGCGTCATCCGCACATGGACCGTTCGGCGCTCGCGGTTTTCGCTGCACAATACTCGGGTGTGATGTTTCATGTCTGACATGTATTTTGAGTTCGCCGCAGTTCTCGTGTTCATGCTGCTGGGCACGTTGTTCCTCATTGGGGGACTTGTCTTCGGGTGGCTTGTACGTCCGAGCAAACCTACCCCTGAAAAGAACGAGATCTACGAATGCGGCGAACCGACGATCGGTTCGGCATGGATCCGGTACAACAGCCGGTTCTATACCGTGGCGCTTGTGTACCTCTTGTTCGATGTTGAAGTGGTGATCCTCGTGCCGGCGGCGCTCGTCCTGCGCGAGATGGCCGGCATCGGCATCGCGTGGTCCGCACTCGTTGGTTTGCTGGTATTCCTTCTCGTTCTTGCGCTCGGCCTCGCATACGAATGGCATTACGGCAACCTCGATTGGATTGGCGAGACCGGCACTTCCTCCAAATCGATCTCCGCAGAACAGGAAGAGGAACCGGCATGACCGACGAGCCGCACCCTCTTCCCATCACCAACGGCGCGCCACAGATCTGTCCAGGCGCGACCGACGCGGAGCGGATGCTTGCTGAGTCCATTCGCGAGCCGCGCGACCTCACCCGATACCTTTTCTATCTCCGCACGGCACGGAAAGAAGGTCTGCCGCTGGTGGTCGCGCCGCTGGATGCCGCAGTGAATTGGGCCCGCGCGAACGCGATCTGGCCCCTGACCTTCGGCCTCGCCTGTTGCGCGATCGAGATGATGGCCGTCGGCGCTTCGCGCTTCGACCTCGACCGATTCGGCGCGGGCGCGTTCCGTCCAACGCCGCGTCAGGCCGATCTCATGCTCGTGGCCGGCACCGTCACGCACAAAATGGCGCCCCGCGTTAAGCGATTGTACGACCAGATGCCCGACCCGAAGTACGTGATGGCCATGGGCGCATGCACGATTGGCGGCGGACCGTATTCGGTGCATGGCTACCACGTCGTGAAGGGCATCGACCGAATCATCCCTGTAAGCGTGTACGTGCCGGGGTGTCCGCCGCGTCCCGAGGCGCTCATCGACGCCCTGCTCTGGCTCCAGATGCAGATGGCAAAAGGGCGCCCGATCTCCTCGCGCTATCTCCCCAAGAGATGGCACAAGAGTAAGGAGTCCCCCTTTGAAGGGGGTGCAGGGGGATGTTGTGTCGATAGCCCATCACCAGATAGCGGGATTCCCAACATCCCCCTGCACCCCCTTCAAAGGGGGAAAAAGGACATGGACTCATGACGCAACAGGAAATCCACGCCCGGCTGCGCGAACGTTTCGGCAACGCCATACGCGATTGGCAAACGCCGGAAACGGGTGACGCTTGCATCCGCGTTGCACCCAAGATATTGCATGAGGTGTGCGCTGCACTTCGCGACGATGAAGACCTCCGGTTCGATTTCCTGCGTTTGATATCGAGCGTCGATCGCACGGAATGCCTCTCCTCCGTGTATCACCTTTACTCGTACACCCATCATCACGAGGCGGTGCTGCGAATCGATCTCGATCGCGAGAACCCACATGTCGACTCAGTGTCTGACCTGTGGGCGGCGGCCGAATGGCACGAGCGGGAATCGTTCGACATGATGGGAATTGTATACGCCGGGCATCCTGATCTCAGGCGCATTCTCCTGCCCGAGGACTGGGCAGGATATCCCCTGCGCAAGGACTACGTAGCGCCCAAGGAATACCACGGACTGACGAACGAATAGGTTGGCGGAGTCGAATCAGGCCATGAAAACAGCACGTGGAGACTCGCTGAGGACTGAGGAGCTGCTGATCAACATGGGTCCTCAGCACCCCTCGACGCACGGCGTGTTGCGTCTCGTCGTGCGCACCGACGGCGAGATGGTCCGCGCGACCTGGCCTCAGATCGGATTCCTGCACCGGTGTTTCGAGAAGATCGCCGAATCGTTGAACTACGCCCAAGTCATCCCCTACACCGACCGTATGGACTACCTCGGCTCGATGAACAACGCTCTCGCGTTCTGTCTCGCGGTCGAGAAGCTCGGCGGCTTCGAGGTCCCGGAGCGGGCTGCGTATATCCGCATAATCATGGCGGAGCTGAACCGGATCGCCTCGCACCTCATCGCCTTCGGCACGTACGCACTCGATCTCGGAGCGTTTACGCCATTCCTTTACGGGTTTCGCGAGCGCGAGATGATTGTCGCGATCCTCGAGAAGGTCAGCGGGGGCCGGCTGCTCTATCACTATCCGCGCATCGGCGGCGTGGCCCGTGATGTCACGCCCGAGCTTGTCGACGAGATCCGCGCCTTCCTCCGCCAGATGCGGAAGGTTTGGCCTGAGTACAACACGCTGTTGAGCGAGAACCAGATCTTCGTCAAGCGCACGGCCAACGTCGGCGTGATAACGCGCGAACAGGCAATTGCGTGGGGCCTGACGGGGCCATGCCTGCGTGGCAGCGGCGTCGAGTTCGACCTGCGCAAGCAACACCCGTACACGCTTTACGAACGTTTCTCCTTCGATGTCCCCTACGGCCAAGGACTCAAGGGAACCGTTGGCGACTCGTGGGACCGCTACTGGGTCCGCATGGTCGAGATGATGGAAAGCTGCAATATCATCGAGCAGGCCATCGACACTCTCCCGGAAGGCGCGTTCTTGAATAAGGTCTCGCGCGGATTCGATCTCCCGGCCGGCGAGGTCTACGTCCCCTGCGAGAACCCGCGCGGCGAACTCGGTTTCTACATCATCAGCGACGGGACCTCGAAGGCGCTCCGAGTAAAAGCGCGGGCGCCCTCTTTCTGCAATCTCAGCATCACAAACGAAATCTGCAACAACGTGCTCCTCGCGGATGTTGTCGCGATATTGGGCTCGATAGACATTGTTCTGGGCGAAGTAGATCGATGACATCTTTTTTGGATTTTGGATTTTGGATTTTGGATGCCCGTCCAGAACAGTCTCTCTTGGCGAGGAAAGATGCATCGCTATGTCTCCGGTGTGATCCTCTAAATCACGTTCAGCAACTGCCGCATCGCGAAAAATCCAAAACCCAAAATTGTTCGCCATGGATGAATTCATACAGCATTTTCACACTACCGCAGTAGGAGCGCTGTGGCCGTCGCTGCTCAGCGTGCCAATCTGGATCACGTTCGCCGTCGCTTACGCCGTCGGCGCCGCCATCATCCTTGCATGGATGGCGGTAATGGCGCTTGCGTGGACGTACGGCGAACGACGCATCGCAGGTTTCATCCAGGTCCGGCTCGGGCCGAACCGCGTCGGTCCGCAGGGGATCCTTCAACCCGTCGCGGACGCCGTCAAACTCCTGGCCAAAGAGGACACCATGCCGGACGTCGCGAGTCGCGCGCTGTTCGACGTGGCGCCGTTCCTGGTGTTCCTGGGTGCGATGATCCCGTTCGCGGTGCTGCCGTTCAGCGAGCGGCTCGTGCTGACCAACATGGACCTGGCCCTCTACTACATCCTCGCGTTCCAGGCCATTGAGGTCATCGGGATCCTGATGGCCGGATGGGGACCCGGCAGCAAATGGACATTGTACGGCGGCATGCGCCTGGCCGCGCAGATGCTCTCTTACGAGATCCCATTGGGGCTGTGCGTCCTTGTGATCGTGTTGCTGGCGGGCTCGCTCAACCTCGGCGACATCGTGCGCTGGCAGAGCCACGACGCATTCGGTCTGCACACCCCGTGGATCTTCGGTTGGGCCATATTCCGTTCCCCGGCCGCCTTTGCGGCCTTCGTGATGTTCTACGTGGGCGGATTGGCCGCGACAAAACGCGCGCCGTTCGACCTGCCCGAGGCCGAGAGCGAGTTGGTCGCCGGATACCACACCGAATACTCGGGTCTGCGATTCTCATTCTTCTTCATGTCCGAGTACGCGGCCATGTACGTCATCTGCGCGCTGGCAGCGGTGCTTTTCCTTGGCGGCTGGCACGGACCCATCCCACGCCCGACGCTGCCTGAAGACGCATCTCTCATAACGCTGTGGGGCGAGGCCATCCGGGCCGGCATCCCCGGCGCGCAGTCCTTCCTCGGGAAATTCGCGCTCTTCTTCAGCAGCCTCATCCGCACCGTGCTCACGCCCGATGGCTTGCGCATTGTCGCCAACGAAGTTATTGGCGCCGTGAACCTGCTGGGGAAGGCTTTCGGACTCTATTTCATTATGATTTGGGCGCGTTGGACTCTCCCGCGCATCCGCATTGACCAAGTGATGTACCTCTGTTTGAAGGTGCTGTTGCCTGCGGGTCTGGTGTGCGTGATTTGGGCATTGGTTCAGGTGGTGATCTTTCCATGAGCAGCGGAACAACGGCAGCAGCGGCGCAAGCCAAGCGGGTCCCACGACGGAATCCGCTCGGCCGCTACTTTGCCGACATTTGGGCCGGCATCGCCACGACCTACCTCGGAATGCGCGTCACGATAACCTACTTCTTCCGCGAGCCCGTCACGTTGCGCTACCCCGAAGTCCGCCCCGCCATACCGCCGGGCCACCGCGGCCTACACGCTCTCGACGAATCGAAGTGCACGCTGTGCCATCTCTGCGAGAACAACTGCCCGGTGCACTGCATCACCGTGGAGGGTTTAGGCCGGGCGCGCGAGACGCTCGTGACGCGCTACGACGTCGATTACTCGAAGTGTCTCTTCTGCAACATCTGCGCCGAGGTGTGCCCCACGCAGTGCGTGTCGCTCACCGAAAGGTACAACCTCGCCGCCGGGTCGCGCGAAGCTTGTCAATTCCATTTCGCCCGCCCGAAGTCCGACGAGGAAGTCGCCGGCTTCAAGGCGTTGCTGGCGCAGAGGGAGGCCGAACGAAAAGCCCGCATGGCCCAAAAGGAAGCCGAGCGCAAAGCGAAAGAACAGCAGGAAGGGCCGAAGCCGCAATGAGCACTGAAGCCGCGAACATTGCATTCACGGGATGGCAGGGCGCCAACATCGCGTTCTGGGTGATCACCGTGGTTGTGCTTGTATCCGCGTTCTTTGCGGCGCTCAGCCGCAACATCGTGCAGGCCGCATTCGCGTTGTTCTTCTGCCTCCTGGGCATCGCCGGTTACTACCTCCTGCTCGGCTCCGCGTTCCTAGCCGTCACGCAGATCATCATTTACGTCGGCGGAATCCTCGTCTTGTTGATGTTCGGTATCCTTCTGACGAACCGGCCGCTCCAGCGCGACCTGCCATACTCGCCGTGGCTGTACATGCTGGTCTGCATCGCGGGCCTCTTGCTGCTCGCGGCCATCGAAAGCGTCATTATGATGGTGTCATGGCACCAGGTGGCCACGCTTTCCGTCCCAGCCAGCGACGTCCGGCCTCTGGGCAAGATGCTGATCACGAAGTACCTTCTCCCGTTTGAACTCGTGGGCATCACGCTCCTGCTATGCCTGGTTGGCGCTGCATATCTCGTGCGGAGGCGCGAACAATGAACAGGACACTCGGCGAAATCACAGGGTTTGTCTCAACCTATCCGACGGGCCTGCCCATCTACCTGATCGTCGCCGCGATGCTTTTCGTCCTTGGGATCATGGCGTGCATGCTCCGGCGCAACGCCATCGGCATCTTGATCGGCATCGAACTCATACTCAACGCGGCGATCCTGAACTTCATGGCATTCTGGCGGTTCCGCGGCGGACTCGACACCGACCCCACGATGTCCGGCCCGATGTTCGGAATCTTCGCGATCGTGTTGGCTGCGTGCGAGGCCGCTGTCGCACTGGCCATTTTGTTAAACCTGTATTTCAACTTCGGTTCCGTGGAAGTGGACAAGATACGACAGATGAAGCATTAGGCCGCATTGAGACGGGGAAAATGGACAATATCATACTTAAGAACGCGCTGCTGATATTCCTGCTCCCGCTCTCTGCGTTTGTCTTTCTGGGACTGTTCAACCGCCGGGTCCCGCGCCGAGGCGATTTCATCGCCACGGGCGTCATCGGCGCGTGCCTGGCATTGTCGCTCTACGTCTTCTTCGAGGCATGGCGTTCGGCCGAGCCGCTCCTCGTAAATCTCACGTTCAACTGGCTGCCTATGTCCTCGACCTTCAATCTTTCGGGCGGCGTCATGGTTGATCGCCTGACCGCGGTCATGCTGGTCGTCGTGTGCCTTGTGAGCTTCCTCGTCCACCTGTTCTCGATCAAGTACATGGAAGGCGACGCGCGTTACGGCCGCTACTATGCGGGCCTATTGCTCTTCACCACCTCGATGCTCGGCCTCGTCCTCGCAAACAACCTTCTCTACCTGTACATTTTCTGGGAGCTCGTCGGCCTTTCTTCCTATATTCTTATCGGACATTGGTTCGAGAAGAAGTCCGCCTCCGACGCCGCGATCAAGGCGTTCATCACGACCCGCCTCGGCGACGTCGGGATGTTTATCGGCATCATGATCTGCTATTACCAGGTCGGCTCGCTGCAGTACGCGGACCTCTTCGCCGCCGTCGAGACGGGAACACTGGCGGGCGGCTGGCGCACCCTGGCGGGCCTCGGAATCTTCTTCGGCGCGATGGGCAAAAGCGCTCAGTTCCCGCTGCACGTCTGGCTGCCGGATGCCATGGAAGGCCCGACGCCCGTGAGCGCGCTGATCCACGCGGCGACGATGGTGGCCGCGGGCGTTTACCTGACGGGCCGCCTGCTGCCGCTGTTCGACCCGCCCACGATGTTGTTCATCGCGTACATCGGCGGCTTCACGGCGATCTTCGCCGCGACCATCGCCCTTGTCCAGGACGACATCAAGAAGGTTCTCGCCTACTCGACCGTGAGCCAGTTGGGCTACATGATCCTCGCGCTGGGCGTGGGCGGTTACGTTTCCGGCCTCTTCCATCTCACGACGCACGCCTTCTTCAAAGCCGGCCTGTTCCTCGGGGCCGGCGCCGTCATCCACTCGATGCACCACGAGCAGTCCATGACCAAGTACGGCGGGCTGCGGCACAAAATGCCCGTCACGGCCGTTTTCTATCTCCTCGCGACGCTCGCGCTTGCGGGCTTCCCAGGTTTCTCAGGCTTCTGGAGCAAAGACGCCATCCTCGCGGATACGCTCGCGTTTTCCATGCTGCACGGCCACTGGTTCCTCCCCTTGGCGGGATTCGGTACGGTCTTCCTCACGGCGTTCTACATGTTCCGCCAGTTCTTCCTCACGTTCACCGGAAAACCGCGCGACCATCACGCCTATGAACACGCGCACGAAGCGCCATGGCAGATGCTCGTTCCCCTGATCGTGCTCGGTTCACTGGCCGTTATCGGCGGCGGTTTCGGCGGATGGTTCGGCGAGATGAACCCCGCGAGGTCCGGCGTCGAGCAGGTCCGATCCTTCAACGCCATCGGGTATTCGAGCCCGTTCGTGACCAGGGCATTGGAGCATGCGGCCCCGGAAGCGGCGCACGAAGCGGCACACGGTGAAGGACACGGCCCCGAGGCCGAAGCGCGCCACAAGGCCCATTACATGGCCATGGGGCTCTCGACCGTGCTCGGACTCAGCGGCATCCTTTTCGGCGCGCTGATGTACTTGCAGCGAAAGAATGGACGGACGTTCCTCGACCCGAACGCGGTGGCAACGCGCCTCCGGCCCGTATACCAGCTTCTTTGGAACAAGTATTACCTCGATGAGCTGTACATGGCGTGTTTGGTCATGTCCACTCGCGCCATCGCGTGGGGCTCCGCCCTGTTTGACCGCACCATAATCGACGGCATTGTGAACCTCGTCGCGTTCCTCGGTTGGGCGTGGTCGTATATCGTTGAAATTCTCGATCGTTACATCGTCGACGGCCTGTTCGTGAACGGCTCCGCGCGCGCCACCTCATACATGGGCGACCGCCTCAGCCGCACCCAAACCGGCCTCGTCCGGCAGTACGTAATACTCACCATATCTGGAATTCTCGTGATAGCGGGACTCTGCGCATATGCACTGTACAAGACCTGATAATCCAAACACCGTACTTCGTGCTCGTAATCGTGATCGGGATTGCAGACTGTGACACTTCGTAAAAAGGTACTCTGGAACTTATGGACAAAGCTCTTCTAACCCTCATAACGTTTCTGCCGCTCGTGGGCGGCGCCCTAATGCTGGCCACGCCGTCGCGGCGGCCCAACGCGATCCGCGCCGTAGCCGTCATCACAAGCGGCGTTGTGTTTCTCCTGACGCTGTACTTATGGCGGGTGTTTGACGCGAGCGCGATCGCGTCCGGCGCGCCCTATGCCGGCTATGATTCACGCACCTTCACAGAGATCCCGTGGATCGCCTCGTATCACGTCTACTATCGTCTCGGCGTCGACGGCCTGTCCGTTGTCCTGATCCTCCTGACCGGGCTCCTGTCCTTCCTGGCCTGTTTCTCCGCGTTCACGATCCAAAAACACGTCAAGGGCTTTTTCGTGCTCTTCATGCTCCTGATGACGGGCATGATGGGCGTCTTCGCCGCTCTCGATTTCTTCCTGTTCTACGTGTTCTGGGAAGTCATGCTGCTGCCCATGTACTT